>OLXI01001511.1_pt1 | contig 11006 bp, 12 predicted proteins | sample 1674181 | NCBI WGS metagenome assembly OLXI01 (sample SAMEA103958148, study PRJEB25191) | human gut metagenome | reverse complement strand
AGAGGATAATGACCTTCAGATGCAGATTGTTAAGCTCGAGACAGAGATGAAAAACCGAAGAAGGTAAATGAGAAAAGCTGTCACTTTGGCAGCCTTTTTCATTTACGCGAACAACGAGCCAAAGTCCGTACTTGCACAAGACCTTGGCGATTGTCGCGATAACTTGAGAAACTCGCGGAGCGTGTTTCTCATAGATTATGTGAACATAATAATAAAGAGAAGGATAATGACAGAAGAATGAGAAAAGACCGACAGGTGGAGATTCTGGCTCCGGCGGGATCCTTTGCATGTTTTCAGGCAGCAATGAATGCAGGTGCAGATGCCGTTTATGCGGCAGGAGCACGTTTTGGAGCAAGAGCATATGCAAACAATTTTACACAGGATGAACTGATCGAAGCAATTGAGCGTGCTCATATTTATGGGAAGAAGTTTTATCTTACAGTAAATACATTATTAAAAGATCATGAGATTGCAGAACTGTATGATTATCTGGCACCATTATATGAGAAAGGTTTGGATGCGGTGATCGTTCAGGATACGGGTGTATTCCAATTTATCAGAAGCAATTTTCCGGATCTTGATATCCATGCGAGTACACAGATGACAATCACTGGTGCGGCAGGAGCAAAGTTTTTAGAGAGTCAGGGGGCGGCAAGAGTTGTCCCGGCAAGAGAGCTTTCGTTGGAAGAAGTTCGACAGATTCATGAAACAACGGACCTTGAAGTAGAGTGTTTTGTTCATGGAGCACTTTGCTATTGTTACTCCGGACAGTGTCTGATGAGTAGTGTGATCGGCGGCCGAAGTGGAAATCGTGGTCAATGTGCACAGCCATGCAGACTTCCTTATACAGTAGATGGTCAGAAGAAATATTTTCTTAGCCTGAAGGATATCTGTACGTTGGAATTAATTCCGGAACTGGTTGAAGCCGGGATTGACTCATTTAAGATAGAAGGACGCATGAAGAAACCGGAATATGTGGCAGCAGTAACAGCTATGTATCGGAAATATGTGGATTTATATTTGAGAAAAGGGAAAAGCGGTTATGCGGTGAAACCGGAAGACCGCGAAAACCTGATGGATCTTTATAATCGCGGTGATTCAGATACCGGATATTATAAGCAGCATAATGGAAGAGAAATGCTGGCACTGGATCGTCCGAATCATGCCGGAGTAGCAGCAGCCAGATGTCTGTCGCAAAATGGACGTGAGGTCACAGCTCAGGCTTTGACAGATCTGCATGCACATGATGTCCTTGAAATCGGTAGCGGGAAAGATAATTATACACTTGGCAAGAAGATCACAAAGGGAGAAAAGTTACGTTTTCTTGTGCCGAAGGGGATGCGTTTTAAAGAAGGCTTTGTTTTTAGAAGAATCCGAAATGAAGAACTGATTGAGAGTTTGGATCAGAAATACAGGAAAGAAGACCGGCAGGAGGATATTTATGGATTTTTGAGCCTTCAGGTTGGATATCCGGCATCTTTTACGGTCTGCTGCAGGGAATTTTCTTATACAGCATATACAGAACATGCAGTTGAACGTGCACAGAAGCGCCCATTGGAGGAAGAGAGAATTCGCACACAGCTTGCGAAGACAGGCGGTACGCTATTTTTCCTGAAAGATCTGGAAATATCTATGGATCAGGATGCATTTCTTCCGATGCAGCAGCTGAATAGTTTAAGAAGAGCAGCACTGGATGGATTGAGAAGAGAGATCGCAACTGCTTTTTACAGGGAATGCAACCCTTCAACGACACAGGTAGAAACATTTAAAGAAGAGACAGGAAATGGAAATCTGAACAGATATTCTGTGTTTATTGAAACAGAGGAACAGTTAGAGACCGTGTTCAGCTTTTTGAATCAGAAAGAGGAACTTTATGGACAGGGCACACCACAGGACAGGGGCACAGCACCACACAGAAGCACAGCACACAGAAGAAAGAACAAGAGAGTACACAAGAGTACATCGAGGTGTGCTATAGTAGTAGCGTGGAGCACAAGGGGACAGACCACACGGTCGCACCCAACCACTCCACTTGCTCCCCTCAGAGAGGACATGGCACAAGGCATCAGAGCCTGCGCTGTGTCCTCTTTTGCGTGCAGGCGGGGCACGGCATCGCCGTAGGTACTACCCAGACCCAAAATGCAATGCGGGGCGAGGAAGGCGCGGCTTTTTTGCCGATAAAATAAAAAAATTTTTAACCATTTCGTTACGCAAAGCGGGAAGGAGGCTTGGAAATGGACCAGAAACTGAGAACTGAACGCAGGAAACTGGCTGACTTAAAGGCAGCAGAATACAATCCAAGAAAAGCACTGATCCCGGACGATGCGGAATACCAGAAAATAAGGCGGAGCATTGAAGAATTCGGATACGTTGACCCCATCATCATAAACGAGGATGGAACTATCATAGGCGGCCATCAGAGGGCAACCGTCCTCAAAGACCTCGGATACCAGGAAGTGGACGTGGTCGTGGTGGCTCTGGACAAGCAGAGAGAGAAGGCTCTGAACATCGCACTGAATAAGATTACAGGCGAATGGGATGAAGTGAAGTTGAAAGACCTCCTGCTTGACCTCGACCTCGGAGATTACGACATATCACTGACAGGCTTCGAGCAGAACGACCTCACGGAACTGGTGGACAAACTCGCTATCGAGCCGGAAGCAGTGGACGATGACTTCAATGAGGACGAAGCACTGGAACAGGCGGAAGCCGAACCAGTGACAAAACTCGGAGATGTATGGCTACTGGGCAGACACAGGCTCATGTGCGGAGACAGTACATCACAGGACGACATGGCGGTTCTGATGAATGGAGAAATCGCAGACCTTGTCGTCACTGATCCGCCATATAATGTCAACTACGGAGACAAGGCAGAGATGCTCGATGAGTACCTCCCTGCCAAAGGACACCGCAACATCAATCACATCAAGAACGATAATATGGACAACCAGAGTTTCTATTCGTTCTTACTGGCAACCTACCAGAGTGCCTATGAATTTATGAGGGCCGGGGCAGCAATCTATGTATTCCACGCAGAGAGTACCGGGCACATATTCAGACAGGCATTCCTTGACGCAGGACTGAAACTCGCCCAGTGCTTAATCTGGGAAAAGAACGCATTCGTCCTCGGCAGACAGGACTACCAGTGGAGACACGAACCGTGTCTGTATGGATGGAAAGAGGGTGCGGCGCATTACTTCATCAATGACAGGACACAGGATACCGTCATTCTGGAAGATGATATAGATTTCAGTGCCATGAAGAAAAACGAACTTGTGGCATATCTGGAAGAACTCCGCAGGAAAAACAGAGATCAGACCTCTGTTATTTACGAGAACAAACCGACAAGGAATGACATACACCCGACCATGAAGCCAATCGCACTGGTCGGAAAATTCATAACCAATTCCAGTAAGTCCGGATGGAATGTACTGGATCTGTTCGGTGGAAGCGGCAGCACCCTCATGGCCGCAGAGCAACTGGGAAGGACGGCATTCATCATGGAACTGGATGAGAGATTCTGTGATGTGATCGTGAAACGGTGGGAAGATTACACCGGGCAGCAGGCAGTCCGAATCCCGGCAGAGGATGTAAAGTAGAATGGCAGAGGAACAGCAGGGCGGCTTCTACCGTGTAGAGGTCATCGCTTCTCTGTTCGGAGTAACGGTGCGAAGGGTGCAGCAGCTTACTCAAGAGGGCATCATATCAACAACCAAGACCAAAGAGGGGAATCGGTATGAATTAGCACCTACCATTCAGAGGTATGTCAAATACCTTTCAGACAAGGCATACGGAAAAAGCAAGTCCGAAAAGGAAGCCGAACTGAGGGAACAGAAACTGCAGGCAGAGATCGCCCTCAAGGAATCCCAGGGAGAAATGCATAGATTAAAGACAGAAATCGCATCGGGTAAGTACATCGACATCGAGGAAGTGAAGATGGACTATAGCCGATTTTTTGTTTCATTCAAAAAGTTTGCATTATCCCTGCCGAGCCGACTATCCGGCAGAATCAGCGGTCACTGCGACCCGATGGAGATTCGCTCGATAGAAAAGGATCTGAACGCAGAAATCATCCGGTTATTAAACAGCTTTGTGGTGGCAGGCTGCACACCGGAAGAAATGGAAAAGAAAAAGCGTGGCAAGAAATCCGTATCGTAGATACGAGGTCACAGAATACCAGAAGGAAGCCTTAAAGTTCCTACAGCCACCAGAGGACATCACGGTATCGGAGTGGGCAGACAAGTACAGGGTACTGGATGCCAAGACCTCTGCAATGCCGGGACCATGGCGGACAGAACACACCCCATACCTTAAAGGCATCATGGATGAGTTCAACAATTATGAGACAGAGGAAATCGTCTACGTGAAGCCTACGCAGGTAGGTGGAACAGAGTGCCTCCAGAACATGGTAGGTTACATCGTCCAACAGGACCCTGCGCCGACCATGATCGTATATCCGACAGATACGCTCGCAAAATCCATATCGGAGAACAGACTGCAGCCGATGTTCAAAGCGGCACCGGAACTCCGAAAGAGGTTTGATGAGAACTCGCAGTTGCAGGAATTACAGTTTGATGGAATGTATCTGACACTGGCAGGCTCGAACTCCCCATCAAGCCTTGCGAGTAAGGCAATCCGATTCCTGTTTCTCGATGAGGTGGATAAATATCCGGGGGCATCCAAAAAGGAAGCCGACCCTGTCAGTCTGGCAAGGGAACGAACCAAGACATTCCACAACAGGAAGATATTCATCACAAGCACACCGACACTGAAAACAGGGCATATCTGGAAAGCCAAGGAAGATGCAGACATAGAGAAGCACTACTTCGTTCCATGTCCGCACTGCGGGGAATACATCGAACTCAAGTGGAAGCAGATACACTCCCCCAAAGAGGAAGGGATGAGTTACGCAGACCGTGCAGAATTCGCAACCTATGTATGCCAGGAGTGCGGATGCGTAATCACAGACCAGGACAAGCCGGAGATGCTCCGCAAGGGAGAGTGGCGGACGGTCAAGGAAAACACCAAGTTTGTCCGCAAGGTAGCATTCTGGATGAACACTTTGTACTCTCCATTTGTTCGCTTTTCGGAGATTGTAAAAGAATTTCTGGACAGTAAGGACGACCCAGAGAAGCTGCAGAACTTCGTCAACTCATGGCTTGCAGAGCCGTGGGAGGATACCAAGCTAAAGACCAACGCAGACCTCGTCATGGAAAGACAGACCGAGTACGAGGAACTGGTAGTGCCGGAGTGGGCGAAACTGCTCACGGCAGGAGTCGATGTACAGGAGAACTGCCTATACTGGAGCATCAGAGCGTGGGGCAATTACCTCACAAGCCAGAACATAGCACATGGACAGGCTTTCTCATTCCAGGAAGTAGAGAGAATCATGAACCTCGAATACCAGATGCCGGACAGCACACCACTGGTCGTAGCACTGGCACTGATCGACTCCGGTAATGACGCAGATACGGTGTACGATTTCTGCGCCAACAATTCAGAATGGGCACTGCCAAGCAAGGGTTCATCAAACCCGATGCTGTCGCACTACAAACTGTCCAAGGTAAATAAGAGCGACAGCAAGGCATACGGCATGAATCTGGTACTGGTAGACACCGGAAAATATAAGGACATGATCGCCGGACGAATGCAGAAAAAGAACGGCAGCGGATCATGGATGGTTTACCAGGGATGCGACAGAGAGTACGCAGAGCAGGTAACTGCGGAACATAAAGTGAATGTCAAAATGGGAAACGGCAAGGTCAAACAGGAATGGCAGCAGAAAACCTCCCACGCAGACAACCACTACTTGGACTGCGAGGTATACGCAACAGCAGCGGCAGACATCCTCGGAGTACGAACCCTGCATCTGAATGAGATACAGGAAAATGAGCAACCAAAGAAACAGGAAACAACCCAGTACACCCCGGAAGAACACTGGATCAGTCAGAACGAAGGGTCATGGGTATAAAGGAGGCAGAGCATGGCAGCAGTAGAATCCAATTACAATGCTTCGGAAATGCTGACCGAAGTAAATAATGCCATTTGCGCAGTGCTCGTAGGCGGCCAGTCTTACAAGATTGGTACGAGACAGCTCACCCGTGCCGACCTTAGTCTGCTCTACAAGTTAAGGAACGACCTCACAGCGCAGATTGCAGCAGAGGGTTCAACCAGTTTACTGGATGATACCTATGTCGCAGTATTTGATGGGAGGTAGAACATGAACTGGTTAGATGGAATTATAGGTTTTATATCCCCGGAGTGGGGAGCACGCAGGGAAGCATGGCGGCAGAGTCTGACTGAGATGAGGAACTACGATGCAGGCAACTATGACAGGGGCAATGCAAACTGGAGGGTACTCAACCAGTCGGCAGAATTTACGGACCGGTACAGCCGTGACAATGTCAGAGCCAGAGCCAGAGACTTGGAGCGAAACTCCGACATGATGAATTCAGTCATCGGGGCATACAAGCGAAATGTCATTGGCGGCGGTTACGCACTGCAGGCAAAGACAGGCAGCGACAAGACCAACGAGATTATCCAGACCGCCTGGAAGAAATGGTGCAAGAAACAGAACTGCGATGTGACCGGAACGCAGTCCTTCACGCAGATGATGAGAATGTGCGTGAAGCGAAAGAAGGTTGATGGCGGAATCCTTATCATAAAGAGATACACCAAGGACGGATACCTCCCATTCAAGCTTCAGACATTCGAGGTGGACGAACTGGACAACTCGCAGATGCTCCCGAAGAAAAAGGGGAACAAGGTAGTCGGTGGTATTGAAATGAATGAGTATAACAAGCCGATGGGGTACTGGATCAGACAGTATTCCGTGGACGGAATGGCACTCTCAAATCCCGTATATGTGGATGCGAAAGATGTCATTTTTTTATACACAAAACACCGCCCATCGCAGGTGCGTGAGATGTCCGATATGAGTCCGACAATCACAAGAATCCGAGACGCTAACGAATTCATGATAGCCGTATCGGTCAAAGAGCGAATAGCGGCCTGTCTTTCAGTATTCATCAAAAAGCAGTTACCGACAACCGGAATCGGTCGTCAGAACGGCAGCGTACCGGGACCGCACCAGGACTACCAGGGCAAATCCATCGCACCCGGCATGATAAAGGAACTGAATGCCGGAGATGAGATACAGGTCGTAAACCCGACCGGACAGGCAACGGATGCGGCGAGTTACATCAAGCTGCAGCAGAGACTTGTCGGAGCAGGACAGGGCATCAGTTACGAAGCCACAAGCCGTGATATGTCAGAGAGCAATTACTCCTCAACCAGACAGGGCATCATCGAAGATGACATGACCTACGCAGAGGAAAAAGAGATGCTGATGGAAGTCATGGACGAAATATATGAAACTTTTATTATTTCGCTGTGGCTCGCAGGGGAACTGGACGCAAAGGACTTCTGGGATAACAAGGATAAATACTTCGAGCACGCATGGATCACAGCACCGAAGAAATGGATTGACCCTCAGAAGGAAGCAAACGCAAACAAGATCGCTCTGAACACAGGACAAAAGACCTTCAAGCAGATTGCCGCAGAACAGGGTCGTGACTGGAAAGAGCAGATAGATGAAATGGCAGAGGTACTCGAATACGCAAAGGATAAGGGTATCGATTTAGGAGGTGTGATTTTTGACCAGACAGCAGCAGAACTCTACGAGGATGAGGAAACACCTGCCGACAATCCTCAGCAGACAGACGGAAACCAAACCGGAGAAGAAACAGGGCAGGAATCAGAAGAAGGCGATGGAGCAGAGGAAGAAGGAAAAACAGACGACTAGGGAACTGACAGTTAATTCTATCAGAGCCATGGAAGGAGAGGGGAATGAGCGAAAGTTCATTCTTTCCTTTTCCTCTGAAGAACCATACGAGAGATGGTGGGGAACAGAAATCCTCGACCACTCAGATGGAGCAGTAGACCTTACACGATTAAATGAAATTGGTGTGCTGCTCTTTAACCACGACCGCAACCGTGTCATTGGAAAAGTAAACCGGGCATGGATTGAGGACTTGCGTGGAATGGCAGAGGTTGAATTCGACAGCGATGAAGATGCAGACCTCATCTATCAGAAAGTCAAAAGCGGAACGCTGAAAACAACGTCCGTAGGCTATCAGATAGACTCATGGGAGGAAGTAATGCCAAACAAACAGTCAGCAGATGGCAGGTTCACAGGACCGGCAGACATCGCAAGAAAGTGGACACCTTACGAAATTAGTATCGTGAGCGTGCCTGCGGACCCAACGGTCGGTGTAGGCAGGGAACTGGAGGAAGAAACCGAGCAGGGAACGCAGAGCCGCTCTACAGACTGGTTCGAAAGGCAACTTCAAATAAATAAAAATATCATCAACCAAGGAGGTAACAGACGATGAACAAAAAGCAGCAGAGACAGCAGAAAATGCTCCGTCAGCAGGAAATCGTAAATGCCGCCAAAGAAGCAGGCAGAGATCTTACTGCGGAGGAGCAGACAGAGTTCGACTCCCTTCAGAGAGAAATCGAGAGACTGAACGGAGAGATTGAAGCAGAGGAACAGCAGCAGAGAGGTATGAATCCGCCTGCAAACGCACCTCCGCAGAATCCGGCAAACCCGGAAGCAGACACCCAGAGAGCAATCCAGGAAGAAAGAGCCAGAATCCGCTCCATCACAGAACTCTGCGGAGAGTTCGGAATGGAAGCCAGAAGCTATATCGAGAGCGGTGCGACACTGGACTCCGTAAGAGAAGCAGCACTGGAGCACGTAAGACAGCACGGTGCACCGATTCCGGCAAACGGTAGAGTGAGTATCACAGAAAGTGCCGAGGACAAGTTCAGAGCGGCAGCAGCAGACGCTATCGTGATGAGAAGCGGGATGGAACTCCAGAACCCGGCAGACGGTGCAAGACAGATGATGGGAATGACGCTCCGTGACTTAGCCATTGAGTGTCTGACCAATGAAGGACAGTCCGGACTCAACAGAAGATCCTCTGATGAACTCTACGGTATGTTACAGAGACAGTTCTACAATCCGACAGCAGCGTTCCCTGCTATCCTCGACAATGCCATCAACAAGGCATATGTGGAAGGACACAAGACTGTAGCCGTAACATTCGACCAGTGGACAAAGAAGGGAACTCTTAAGGACTTCAAGACCCACGACAACAACTACTTATCAGGACCGGTAGGCGAGTTCCTCGAAGTGCCGGAGGGTGGAGAGTTAAAGCATGATGTGTTCGGAGATGAGAAACTCCCGACCAGAAAGCTGAAAACATACGGCCGCCAGTTCACGCTTACAAGACAGGCATTCATCAACGATGATATCGATCTTGTAACCAGAATTCCCGCCAAGTACGCAGCGAGCGCAAGAAAGACCCAGAATAAGCAGTGTTACCAGATCCTCGTAAACAACCCGGCGATTTATGACGATACTGCATTATTCAGCAGCGCACACTCCAACTTACTGGCAAAGGGTACAGGAATCACGAAGGAAGCCGTGCAGGGAATGATCCTCGCACTCCAGAACCAGACAGACCAGTTCGGAGAAGCAACTATCATCAGACCTGCAATCATTATCGTGCCGAGCGGATATATGTTCGATATGTACACGCTGTTCTACAGCCCGACAATCAGCACATCCGGCAACACACAGGCAGTGAACCCGCTCTACAGATACAAGGACAGCATCACGGTAGTGGAAGATCCTACAATCAACGCACTCTGCGGTGGTTTTGGAAATGTAATGCCTTGGTGGTTACTTGGAGCAAAGGACGACACAGACTTCATCGAGGTTGACTATCTGAACGGACAGGAGATCCCGACAATCAGAAGAATGGAGACTCCGGGCACATTGGGATTCGTATGGGATATCTACCTCGACTGGGGTATCAGCGTCATGGATTACCGTGGAGCAATCAAGAACCCTGGTATCGAAGTAAAGAACCCGATTGAGTTAGCATAACAGAAGGAGGATGCAGCCATGAGCAAAGCAAGTTACTGGCAGAGAGGGGAAACCCTCGATTATAAAAATACTGGATCATCCACCATCGAAGCCAATACAGTCGTAGAACTTACTGGCAGAGTGGGTATCGCAGGAACTGACATCGCACCCGGAGCAGAAGGCGACCTTCATGTGTGCGGTGTTTTTGAGTTCGATAAGACTGGAACGAACGAGATCGCATTCGGACAGCCTGTTTATTTCGACAAGACAGGCATCACAGACGCAGCGAACAACGGAGAGACTAGCGGAAGCAAGGTCGCATACACACCTGCAGGTTTCGCAGCCAAGGCAGCGGCCGCAGGAGACGCAAAGGTACTTGTAAAAATTGGATAAGGAGGTGCAGCCATGGAACTGGTAGCAACATACCCTATCCTTTACAGATCACACCAGTATGAAGTCGGAGACAGCCTCCCGGCAGACGATGAATCAATGGTGCAGGCATGGCTTGACGCAGGAACAGCCGTGTGGAGCGAAGGCAAGCAGGAGAAAGCGAAAGCGACTCCTGCCACCGCCACAGCAGGACTGGCAGGGGAATCCAAGAACGGAGAAACCCCGGAGAATGTAGTCGGCAGAGTGCCAAAGACACCGACCCGAAGTAAAGGGGCGAAAAAGAATGGTTAGAAAATCATTCAAAGAAGTCATGAAGGACGATGTGAATAACACCTTCATGAATGTGGATGAATTCGCAGATATGCACACCGTGGACGGAAAAGAAATCCCGGTTCTCGTAGATGACAATGAAATCATCGAAAGAGAAAAGAAGATGAAATCCAACATGGACGGTGTGTATGTGAAGCAGAAACTAATCTATGTGAAGGCGGATGACTTCGGATCACTGCCTGCCATCGGTCGGCAGATTGTCTTTGATGGAAAGAGGTACATGGTAACCGATTCCACAGACGAGGGCGGAGTATACACAATAACCATGGAGGCTAACAGGACGAAGTAATGGGATTGCAGAGCGGAATGATAGAGTTTGAAGTCGACCAGACTCAACTCCAGAGGATAGAAC
>OLXI01001504.1_pt1 | contig 11026 bp, 9 predicted proteins | sample 1674181 | NCBI WGS metagenome assembly OLXI01 (sample SAMEA103958148, study PRJEB25191) | human gut metagenome | reverse complement strand
TTAGTTGTGGTTCTCCAGCAGGATGCAAAGCGCCATCTCTGCTTCTTTGCAGGTGGGATGAATGTCCCAGCCTCTGTCGTAGTTGCAAACGGTCTCGCCGTCAATCTTGATCATGAGCTTGCTGATCCTGCCGCCGTTGATGCCGTAGGTCTCGCTTGGCTCGTCGTAGTGCTTTACCCAGTAGTGACATTTGGTATATTTTTTCTTGTCCTTGGCATCCGGGATGCCGATAACTCCTTCGCTCCACATTTTCTTACGCCTCCTTTACCGTCATCTTGAAGGCCGGGATGAGGGCGTGCTCGTCGCTTCCGAAGTGGGTGTAGCGCTCCTTGACCTTTACAATTCCGTCCAGCGTGCAGCCGAGCTCCTCAAACTTTGCAATGGTCTCGATGAGGCTTGAGAAGGTGGAGCTGATGGTGAATTCCTTTACTCCGAGCTTCCGGCAATCTTCGAGGATCGCTTCGATGTCGTAATCCCAGATGACTTCGGCGAAGTTCGGCAGGTCGTTTCCGGCTTCCTTGCTGTAAAGGTAGGCCTGTCCCAGCGTCCAATGGCATCCGATCTCTTCCCAGCGCATTCCGGGTTTCGCGTTTTCTATGGCTTCGATTGTGTACTTCATGGTGGTTCCTCCTTATCTCGTTCTCGTGTATCGTAATAGTAGCGCTTTTTCGCGGAAGTTGCAAGAGCAACTTGAGAAAAAGGCCGCCCTTTGGCGGCCTTTTACATTGTGCTCAGTTCATCTGCTTGCGGCGGGAGAGGTTCACGGTGCCGTCGTTCATCTCGTGGACGGAATCCAGGCTCTTGCCGGTGCCGATGGCCACGCAGCTGATGGCATTTTCGGCCACCACGGTGTGGATGCCGGTGCGGGCGGTGATGAGCTTGTCGAAGCCGTCCACCAGGCTGCCGCCGCCGGTCATGACGATGCCGTTGTTGGCGATATCCGCCACCAGCTCCGGCGGGGTGCGCTCCAGAACGCCGTGAATCGCCTCCAGAATGCGCTCCACCGGCTCCTCAAAGGCCTCCAGCATCTCGGTGGAGGTGACGGTGATGGTCTTGGGCAGGCCGGTCATCAGGCAGCGGCCCTTGATCTCGATGGTGGTCTCCTCCTCCTTGGGGAAGACGCAGCCGATCTGCATTTTCATCTGCTCGGCGGTGCGCTCACCGATGAGGATATTGTGCTTGCGGCGCATGTATTTGACGATGGCTTCGTTGAACTGGTCGCCGGCCACCTTGATGGAGGCGCTTTCCACCACGCCCTTCAGGGAGATCACGGCAATGTCGCTGGTGCCGCCGCCGATGTCCACCACCATGTGGCCCTCGGGCTTGGTGATGTCGATGCCGGCGCCGATGGCCGCGGCCACAGGCTCCTCGATCAGATACACATGGCTGGCGCCGGACTGCAGGCCCGCGTCCACCACGGCGCGCTCCTCCACCTCGGTGATGCCGGAGGGGACGCAGATGATGACACGGGGCTTGAAGATGTGGTGGAAGCTGCCGCTGACCTTGCGGATAAACTCCTTGAGCATCCGCTCGGTCATGTCGTAGTCGGAGATGACGCCCTCACGCAGGGGACGGATGGCCACGATGTTGCCGGGGGTACGGCCCAGCATGGCCTGGGCGTCTGCGCCCACGCTGAGCAGGCGGCCGTCGTCCTTGTTGATGGCCACCACGGAGGGCTCATTGAGCACAACGCCCTTACCCTTGACATATACCAACACCGATGCGGTACCCAGGTCGATACCGATATCCTTTGCTAAAGAACACATAATGCTGCACCTCATTTTTCTGATATGGACCACGGCCCCGGGGAGGGCCATTTAATTCCTGGTATCCTATTATAATGGCGCTTTTCCCATTTTGCAAGAGAATTTGTGGGTTTTTCCAAATCGTAATCTTTTGTTCATAATTTGTAACCTTTGGGCCGGTGCTTCATTATGGACAGGCGGCGGGGATTTTATTCCTCCCGGGTGACGGCCAGGGTCAGGCCCAGCACGTCGGCGGCTCCCGCCTGGCGCAGGACCCGGGCGGCCTCCCCCAGGGTGGACCCGGTGGTGCAGATATCGTCCACCAGCAGGAAGCGCTTTCCGGCGATGCGCTCCGGATGGACGGCCTCATAGGCCCCCAGGACGTTGGCCCGGCGGGCGTCGGCGTCCTCCAGGCCGGACTGGGGCGGGTTGTCCAGAATTTTGCGCAGGGTCTCCTGGGGCTCCACGTGCCACTCCACGCACAGGCTCCCGGCCAGATACCGGGCCTGGTCAAAGCCCCGCTTGCGCAGGCGCTTCCGGCTCACCGGCACCCAGGTGATGGAGTCGAACTCGCCGCCGAACTCCTCCGCCGCGCAGCGGGCCGTCAGGCTGCCGAAGCAGGGCAGGCCGCCCATGCGGCCCTTGAATTTGAAGTCCAGAATGGCCCGGCGGACGGCGTCCTCGTAATACAGAGGCGCAGCCACCCGGCCCCAGGAGGTCTGGCGGACGGCCCGGTCCCCGGTGTAGGGCAGCTTCTTTTCGCAGTCGGCGCAGATCAGCTCCTTGCTGCCGATGTGCTGATTGCAGAAGGGGCAGCGCCGGGGGAACAGAAAGTTCAATGCCCCCTGCTCCAGCTGGTTCAGCCGTTCGTTGAGATCACTCATGCCCATGGCTTGATCCTCCTTGCTTGAGTCTGCGGCGCAGGCCGCTGTATCGCCGGGTGCGGCGGTCGTTTTCCGCCATGCGGCCGGGGATGGCGTCGTCGCCTACCATCACCAGCAGCTCCCTGGCCCGGGTGATGGCGGTGTACAGCACGCCCCGGACCAGCAGATTGGGGGCCGCCGGGGCGGACACCAGCACCACCGCCCGGTATTCGCTGCCCTGGGCCTTGTGGACGGTCATGGCATAGGCCATGTCCAGCTGGCTCAACAGGTCGGCGGTGTATACGCTGGTGCGGTCGTCGAACCGGATGGTCACCAGCTCGCCGGAGGGGTCGATGTCCTCCACCGTGCCCACGTCGCCGTTGAAGATGCCGCTGCCGGCCTCGCCGTCGTCCTTTTCCCAGAGAACGTCATAGTTGTTCCGGGTCTGCATCACCCGGTCCCCCACCCGGAAGATCATGTCGCCCCAGGCCTTCTGGCGCTTGCCCGGGGCCGGGGGGTTCAGAGCCGCCTGCAGGGCCCGGTTCAGGCTGACGGTGCCGGTCTCCCCCTTGCGGGTGGGGGTCAGCACCTGGATCTGCCCGGCGGGGATGCCCATCTTGTCCGGCAGACGGGTGCGGCACAGGTCCACCACCGTCTGCACCAGCCGGTCAGGCGACCGGCGGCACAGGAAGAAAAAGTCGCTTTGCTTGTTGCTCAGGTCCGGGGCCTGGCCCCGGTTCACGGCGTGGGCGCTGCGGATGATGGCGGACTGCTCCGCCTGGCGGAACACCTCCGTCAGGGTCACGGAGTCCACCGCGCCGCTGCGCAGGATGTCTCCCAGCACGTTGCCGGGGCCCACGGAGGGCAGCTGGTCCGGGTCCCCCACCATCACCAGGCGGCACCCGGGCTTCAGGGCCGCCAGCAGGGCGTCCATCAGCGGCAGGTCCACCATGCTCATCTCGTCCACGATGACGGCGTCGGCCTCCAGCAGGTCCTTTTCGTTTTTCTTGAAGGTCACCTCGCCGGTGAGCTCGTTGAAGGTCATGCCCAGGCAGCGGTGGATGGTCTGGGCCTCCCGGGAGCACAGCTCGCTCATGCGCTTGGCCGCCCGGCCCGTGGGGGCCAGCAGCAGCACCGTCAGGCCCATGCGCTCCAGCAGGGTGACGATGCCCCGGGTGGAGGTGGTTTTGCCGGTGCCGGGGCCGCCGGTCAGCAGCAGCACCCCGCTCCGGGCCGCCAGCTCCACCGCCCGGCGCTGCTGGGGCGCATAGGCGATGCCCTGGCGGGCCTCCATCTCGGCGATGATTTTGTCCACGTTTTTCCCGGTCTGCCGGGGCGCGTCCCGCAGGGACAGCAGCCGCCGGGCCACCTGGGTCTCCGCCTGATACAGGCGCTGGAGATAGCAGGCCTGCACCCCCGCCACCGGCTCCTGGACGATGACGCCCCGGGCCAGCAGCCCGTCCAGGGCGGTCTCCAGGGTGTCCGGGTTGCCGCCAATCAGCTGGGCGGAGGCAAAAAGCAGCTTGTCCCGGGGCAGGAACACATGGCCGTTGTTCAGATTGTGGGACAGCTCGTATGTAAGGGCGGCCTCCACCCGGCAGGGGCTGTCGCCGTCGAAGCCCATGCTCAGGGCGATCTCGTCCATGGTGGAAAAGGCCACGCCGTAGGCCTGCCCCGTGAGAAGATAGGGGTCCTCCTTCAGCCGGGGCAGGGCCTGGGCCCCATAGGCCCGGTACAGCTGCATGGCCAGAGGCACCGGCAGCTCATACCGGGCCAGAAATTCCATCACCCGCTTCAGCCCCGTCAGCTCCCGGAAGGCGGCGGACAGCTCCATGGCCTTTTTGGCGGTGATGCCCTTGACGGTTTGCAGCCGCTCCGGCTCCTCCTCGATAACGGCCAGGGTGTCCGCCCCGAAGCGGTCCACCAGCCGCTGGGCGGTGGCGGGACCGATGCCCTTGAGAATGCCGGAGGCCAGATAGGCCGCGATGTCCTCCTCCGTCTCCGGCATGCGGCGCTCCACGGACTCCGCCGCGAACTGGGGGCCGTAGCTGGGGTGGTTGGTCCACACGCCGGTAACGGTCATCCTCTCGCCGGGGGCGGCGCAGGGGATGCACCCCACCACCGTCACCAGCTCGCCGTCGTCCGTCAGCAGGGAGAGCACGGTGTAGCCGTTGTCCTCATTCTGAAAAATCAGGCTTTGTACGGCGCCCTCCACCGTGCTTCGTTCGGCCATAGCGGCCCTCCTTATGGTAAATGGTCGGGGATCTCCGCTGCCGTCAGCAGCAGAAGATCGTCGTATCGCTCCGTCAGCTCCCGGGCCCGGCGCAGGTCCGCCCCCTCCAGGCCGCAGTCGCACAGCACGATGGGGACCGCCCCCCGCAGCTGCCGCCGCAGGTCCAGCATCTGGGCCGCCGGGGCGGCAAAGTCGCAGCCGGGCCGGGCGGGGATCAGCAGCATCACCCGGGCGGGCTCCCGCCGCCGCAGCCACCCCGTCAGCAGCCAGAACAGGGCCGCCAGCCCCGTGGCCGCCAGAAAGGCCAGCACGCCGTCTTGCAGCACCTCCATACACTCACCTCGGTACCAGTGTATGCGGCGGCGGGGACGGGGGTGCAGGCGGCAGAAACGTGTTGCATTCCGCCGCGCCATTTGATACAATAGCCATGGCGCTGCACGAACGGCAGGCGGTTGGCTGATGATCCCCGAAAGGGGGTGACGCCATGCGGATTACATTACATATCGGGCCCTATACGGTTACGATCATTGTAAAGAAACGCGAAAACCGCCACTCGGCCAAGTGACGGTTTTCATTATGAATTCCTGATTGAACCGAGCCAACCGCTTGTCGCAGCGCCCTTTTCTGTGTTCATTATAGGCGGCGCAGGCCGTCTTGTCAAGCCCCGGGACCGTCTCCCGGGGCCTGATTTTCTTTTGTGCGGGTCAGGTACGGGGGGTTGTGCGGTTTAATACTGATAGCCCCGCTTTTCGTCCCGGAACTCCTCCACCCGGGCCCGGTAGGCCTTCATGGCGGTGTCCTCAAAGGCCAGGTGCACGTCCTTGGCTCCCATCTGCTCCAGCAGATACCGGGTGAAGGGCGGGTTCAGCGGCAGCAGGGGGCCGATGAGATAGGTGGCCATCAGGCCGCCCCGGAGAAAGCCCTCGGCAAAGGCCCCGGGATGGCGGCCCACTCCCCGCTCCACCCGGAACAGGGGGTTCGCCAGCTCATCATCGGGATAGGTGTGGCCGAACAGGCTCTTGAAGCCAACGATCTCCATATCCTGGAAGCTCCCCAGCAGGAAGCTGTTGTGGCGCTTCATCATATGATACTCGGCGTGGGTGGGGAGGATGCCCAGGCCGTCGAAGGCGCGCTTGCCGTCGATCATCACGTATTCGCCCAGGGCGTCCAGGGCGTTGCCGGTGGCCAGCATCAGGCCGCCGCCGTCCACATAGCGCTCCAGTTCCGCCTTATAGGGGGTCAGGGCCTGGACCATCAGCTGCAACCCCCGCTCGGTGGCAGAGCCCACGTACACCAGGTCCACGCCGCCGTCCAGAAAGGCGGGGCGGTCCTTCAGACCGGTTTCCACTACCTCCATATCCGGGCAGGACTGGCGCAGATAGGTGACGTTCATCAGGTCGCCGCAGAGGTTGGCCACCTCGGGGAACAAAATCTCGGTTTTCATGCCTGCACCTCCTGCTCCGCCGCCCGGGAACGGGCGATATCCTTCATCTGGTCATATACCTGATAGGCAAGCTCCAGGGTGTCCGTGCCGTAGAGCACATACAGCTCGTCGCCGGGCTCGTAGGCCATCATGGCCGCCGCGTCGTGCTCGTCCTTGGCGCAGGCCAGGCGGTCCTCCGGCACCCCCGCCATCAGGCAGCGGAGCTTGTAGTCCTCGCACCGCAGACCGGTGCACACCACCCGGACGATGCTCTCGTCCGCCAGATACTCAAAGTCCGTGTCGTAGAACCAGCAGACGTTTTCCGACCAGTGGGGCACGTCCGTCAGGGAGTTCATCAGCAGCATGACTTCTTTCTTGCCGGGGCGGGAGGCGATATACTGGAACACTCGGGAGCAGGCCAGGGCGTTCTTGTCCTTGGCCATTTCCCGGACCAGGGTGACGTTTCCGGCCTGTTCCACGTTGTGGCGGCTTTCGGTGATGGCGGACTGGGACAGCACCCGGGCGATCTCGTCATGGGCGTAGCCCAGCTGACGCAGCACGGCGATCACCGTGACCATGTTGTAGACATTGAATACGCTGTCGCAGATCAGGGTATAGGGGTATTCTTTTCCGTCCTCCCGGATGGTCATGGTACCGCCGGGGATATCCACGTTGGTGGCCAGATAGTCGCTGTCCGGGGAGTGGAAGCCGCAGTCCTGACACACGGCCCGGCCGATGTGGTGATAGCGGCGGTATTCATAGCGCAGCTTCCCGGCGCACTTGGGGCAGATGCGCACGTCGTTGATGTGGTTGACGCACTCCACGGTGTCCGAGGGCAGGCGGTCGATGCCGAAATAGACCCGGGGATTCTCCGGGGCCAGGCCGCAGGAGATCAGGTCGTCGGCGTTGAGCACCAGCTTGGAGGCGGCGGGGACGCTGCGGCTGATGATGCCGGCGATGAAGTCGGCGTGGGCGTTGCGCATGATGCTGTCCCGGAACAGGTTGGTGACGGCGATATAGTCCGGGGTGATGTAGGGGTACACCCGGACGCTGGAGCGCTCGTCCACCTCCAGCACGGCCATGTCATAGTCCTTTACCCGGCCCGCCAGGCCGCAGCCCTTCAGCAGGGCGGTGGCGATGCCGCTGGCCACGTTGGAGCCCGCCCGGTTGATGAGGACCCGATGACCCGCCTTTTCCAGGGTGTCCGCCAGGAGATTGCTGACGGTGGTTTTGCCGTTGGTGCCGGTGACGGCGATGATGGTTTTGGGCCGGCCCACATACTTCAGAAAGTCCGGGCACAGCTTCAGGGCCAGGGTGCCGGGGAAGTCCGTTCCGTTGTGGCGGGTGATCTTCAGCGCCGGGACGGACAGCTTCGCCATCCACAGCGCAAACAGGAATCGCAGTTTACCCATTGTTTTCAAGCCTCCTTGGTAACGATCGCCGCCGCCCGGCAGCTGCAGCCGTCGGCATTTTCAAATTTCAGGGGCATGGTCAGGAACGTGAATTCCCGGCCAATGAGCTGCGCCAGCCCCTTGAGGTTCTCGGTATTCACCAGCCCTGCGGAAAACAGGGTCAGGTGGTTGGGGTAATCCACCGTGTCGCAGGGGTCCAGAGAGATGGAATCCTCTCCCACCCCCTTCAGGGGCAGGCTCGCCACGAACCGGGCGGCCTCCTCCGTCAGGCAGGGGAAGCCCCGGTAATAGGCGTCGGCGCCCCAGTATTGGTCCCACCCGGTGCAGAACAGCAGAAAATCCGCGTCCCGTATGGCGGCCTCGTGCCGCAGCAGCAGGTCCAGGGGAATTTGGGACAGGCCACGGCAGTCCAGCACATAGCCACGGCCCACAAAGCGGTCCGGACCGTAGCTGTCCAGGGTGGGGGCCCCGTCCATCATGTGGGCGGGGGCGTCCATGTGGGTGCCGGTGTGGGAATACATATGCAGCAGGGTCTCCCGGTAGCCGCACTGGGAAACGGTGCAGGCGGTGGTGAGCCGGGGCGGCTCCGTGCCGGGATAGACGGGCATATCCTCCCGGATGGTGTGGGTCAGGTCGATAACGGTCATGTTGAGGTCCCTCCTTCGGGCGGTGTTTCGCGGGTGTGCAGGTATACCATCAGGGCCGCTATGTCGGCGGGGGATACGCCGGAGATGCGGCCCGCCTGGCCCAGGTTCTCCGGCCGCAGGGCGGCCAGCTTCTCCCGGGCCTCCAGCCGCAGGCCCTGGATATGGCTGTAATCCATGTCCGGCGGCAGGCGGCGGCGCTCCAGTTTTTCAAACTCCTCCACCTGCTTTTCCTGGCGGCGGATGTAGCCCTCATATTTCACGGTGATCTCCACCTGCTCCCGGACGGCGGGAGGCAGGTCCGGCGGGGCCGGGTCGAAGGGGATCAGGTCGTCATAGCCCACCTGGGGCCGCCGCAGCAGGTCGATGAGGCGGCAGCCGTCGGCCACCGGGGCGGTGCCCCGGGCCGTCAGCAGATCGTTCAGGGCTGCCGAGCCGGGGACGCCGGTTTTCTCCAGGCGGCGGATCTCCCGCTCCACGGCGGCGTATTTTTCCTCCACCCGCCGCAGCCGCTCAGCCGATACCAGGCCGATGCGGCAGCCGATGGGGCACAGGCGGCGGTCGGCGTTGTCCTGGCGCAGCAGCAGGCGGTATTCCGAGCGGCTGGTCATCATGCGGTAGGGCTCCTGGGTGCCCTTGGTCACCAGGTCGTCGATGAGGGTACCGATGTAGCTTTCGCTGCGGCGGAGGATCAGCGGCTCCCGGCCCAGCAGGGCCAGCGCCGCGTTGACGCCTGCCACAAAGCCCTGGACCGCCGCCTCCTCGTAGCCGGAGGAGCCGTTGAACTGTCCCGCGCCGTACAGGCCCCGGACCGCCCGGGTCTCTAAGGTGGGGCGCAGGGCCGTGGGGTCGATGCAGTCGTATTCGATGGCGTAGGCCGGGCGCATCATCTCCGCCCGCTCCAGACCGGGGACGGACCGCAGCATTTGCAGCTGCACATCCTCCGGCAGAGAGGAGGAAAAGCCCTGGATGTACATTTCCTCCGTGTCCAGGCCCATGGGCTCAATGAACAGCTGGTGACGCTCCTTGTCCGGGAAACGGACGATCTTGGTTTCGATGGAGGGGCAGTATCGGGGTCCCACCCCCTGGATGACCCCGGAATACAGGGGGCTTTTGTCCAGGTTCTCCCGGATGATGCGGTGGGTCTCCGGGGTGGTGTAGGTCAGCCAGCACACCGCCCGGTTTTCCGGCGGGGCCGGGGTCTCGAAGCTGAAGGGCAGGGGAGAGGGGTCCCCTTCCTGGAGCTGCATTTGGGAAAAGTCGATGCTCCGGCGGTTGACCCGGGGAGGGGTGCCGGTTTTGAACCGCCGCAGAGGCAGGCCCAGGGCCAGCAGGCTCTCCGTCAGAGGGCCGGCGGCGTGAAGTCCGTCGGGGCCGGATTCCTCCACGCAGTCCCCCACGATGGTGCGGCCCCGGAGATAGGTGCCGGTGCACAGCACCACCGCCCGGACCCGGTATACCGCCCCGGTGCGCAGCACCACGCCGGTGACGCGGCCGTTTTCCGTCCGCAGGGCCACCGCCTCCGCCTGGCGCAGGGTCAGGTGCTCCTGCATCTCCAGGGTGTGCTTCATCACCTGCTGATAGGCCCGGCGGTCCGCCTGGGCCCGCAGGGACCACACGGCAGGGCCCTTCCGGCGGTTGAGCATCCGGTACTGGATGCAGGCCCTATCCGCCGCCCGGGCCATTTCGCCGCCCAGGGCGTCCAGTTCCCGGACCAGGTGGCCCTTGGCGGTGCCGCCAATGGCGGGGTTGCAGGGCATATTGCCCACGGCGTCCAGGTTGATGGTCAGGCACACCGTTTCCAGCCCCAGGCGGGCGGCGGCCAGAGCCGCCTCGATGCCGGCGTGTCCCGCGCCGATGACGGCGATATCAAATTGTCCCGCGTCAAATTCTCTCATACAGGCTCCTTATGCGCGCCGCAGGGTCAACACCGCCACCTCCGGGCGGTTGAACAGGCGCACCATGCCGCCCAGGCCCCGGGAGACAAATACCTCCGCGCCCCGGCAGGTGTAAAATCCGTTGGTATAGGAGGGCAGCAGCGTACCGCCGCTTCCCAGCAGCCCGTCGGTAAAGGGCAGACGCCACAGACCGCCGTGGCCGTGGCCCTGATGCGGGCCCTTGTCCGCCGGGGCCTTGCCGTGCAGGGCTGCAAATGCGGGCCGGATTACATCGACCCCACATTCCATGCGCTGGCTACCGGTCGCCCGGCCTGCAATCTGGATACCTGGATGATGGGCGAGGCCGGTGTGCGCGCCCAGTGGCGGGCCGCCGTGCAGGGAGCCGACGCCGCTGTCTGCGAGGGTGTCATGGGCCTGCTGGACGGCCGCTCCCCGGACGACCTTTCCGGCAGCACGCTGGATTGTGCCCGTGTGTTGCACCTGCCCGTGCTGCTGGTGGTCAACGTGCGGGGCATGGCCGCCTCGCTGACGGCGCTGGTGGAAGGTTTCCAGCAACAGGCGGCACGTCATGGCGTCCGGCTGGCGGGCGTCATCGCCAACAATGCCGGCAGCCCGCGCCATGCGGATATTCTGCGTCAGGCGCTGGAAAAGGCCGGGCTGCCGCCCCTGCTGGGCGCCCTGCCCCGCCACGAGGCCTGCCGCATCCCCGAACGGCAGCTGGGCCTGCTGCCCGCGGCTGAAAGCGACTGCGATACGGTGTGGACGGACCGTCTGGCGGAACTGGCGGAAAATCATGTGGATCTGGACC
>OLXI01001496.1_pt1 | contig 11067 bp, 9 predicted proteins | sample 1674181 | NCBI WGS metagenome assembly OLXI01 (sample SAMEA103958148, study PRJEB25191) | human gut metagenome | reverse complement strand
CGATGTTTTCGGCGGTTTTCCACTCCTTGCACTTGTCGTTCATCTTCTGCATGATCGACAGGGCGAAGGGCGTTGCGCTGGGGTCGGTGTGGCTCTTGCCGGTCATGTACTTCACGCACTCGTAAAGGCCCGCGTAGCCGAGCGAGATCGTGGAATAGCCGTCGTAGAGGAGCTTGTCGATGGGCTCACCCTTTTTGAGTCTTGCGCACGCGCCGTACTGCCAGAGAATGGGCGCCGCGTCGGAGAGCGTGCCCTTCAGGCGGTCGTGACGGCAGCGCAGCGCGCGGTGGCAGAGCTCAAGACGCTCTTCAAAGATCGTCCAGAACTTTTCAATGTTGCCGCCGGAGGAGAGTGCCACGTCGGGCAGGTTGATCGTGACGACGCCCTGATTGAAGCGGCCGTAGTACTTGTGCTTGCCGGGAACATAGTTGCCGGCATTCGCGATGTTGCCGACGCCCGCGTCGGTGAAGCGGTCAGGCGTCAGGAAGCTGCGGCAGCCCATACAGGGATACACATCGCCCTTGAGCTCGAGCATCTTCTTTTCGCTGATGTAATCGGGCACCATGCGGCGCGCCGTGCACTTGGCGGCGAGCTGTGTGAGGTAATAATACGGCGAGTCGTCGTGAATGTTGTCCTCTTCGAGCACGTAGATGAGCTTGGGGAAGGCGGGCGTGACCCACACGCCCTGCTCGTTTTTGACGCCCTGATAGCGCTGCTCGAGCATTTCCTCGATGATGACGGCAAGGTCGCGCTTTTCCTGCTCGCTTCTCGCCTCGTTGAGGTACATGAAAACGGTGATGAACGGTGCCTGACCGTTCGTGGTCAGAAGCGTCACGACCTGATACTGGATGGTCTGCACGCCGCGGCGAATCTCCTCGCGCAGGCGCTTTTCGACGATTTCGGTGATCTTGTCCTCCGTGGGGTCGACGCCGAGGGCCTCGACCTCGGCGAGCACCTGCTTTCTGATCTTCTGGCGCGATACGTCGACAAAGGGGGCAAGGTGCGTCAGCGAGATGGACTGGCCGCCGTACTGGTTCGAGGCGACCTGCGCGACGATCTGCGTCGCGATGTTGCACGCGGTCGCGAACGAATGTGGGCGCTCGATGAGGGTTCCCGTGATGACGGTGCCGTTTTGCAGCATGTCCTCCAGGTTCACAAGGTCGCAGTTGTGCATGTGCTGGGCGTAGTAGTCCGTGTCGTGGAAGTGGATGATGCCCTCTTCATGCGCCTTGACGATATCCTCGGGCAAGAGCAGACGGTTCGTCAGATCGCGGCTCACCTCGCCGGCCATATAGTCGCGCTGGGTGGAGTTGACGACGGGGTTCTTGTTGGAATTCTCCTGCTTGGCCTCTTCGTTGTTGCACTCGATGAGGGAGAGAATTTTGTCGTCCGTCGTGTTGCTCTTGCGCACGAGCGAGCGGTTGTAGCGATAAGTGATGTAGCGCTTAGCGACCTCGAACGCGCCGTGCGCCATGATCTGGTGCTCGACAAAGTCCTGGATCTCCTCGACCGTGGGTGCGCGGCCCAGACTCTGGCAGGAGAACTCCACGCTCTCGGCGATGCGCTGGATCTGGACGGGCGTCATGCGAGCCTCCTCGTCCACAACGTCGTTAGCCTTAGTCACTGCGGCGATGATCTTGACGATATCAAATTCTACTTCTGCGCCGTTGCGCTTGATAACTCTCATGTATTCCCGTCTCCTCTTCTTTTGGTGTGTCCTTTACATAACACTATATCTTGTGGTGACCTTCATAACAGCAAACTAATTATTGCACATGAGACTCAACATTGCAAGTCCTAAGTGCTGAAAAAAGGAAACAATATCAGAGCCCCAACTTTGGACACTATTGACGAAACACCTTGAATGAAGCGGAATAGCGCATTATTTCAATTTGACGCAAAAATCAACAAGACATAAGTAATGCTAATGATAGCTATGCAAAATTAACTCTTTTCATGGGCGGAAAATGTGACTATAATAACTCGGTTGAAAAATTTGAGCAGGACTCGCAGAGCGGGCCCGCTCCGGATCGGAGGATCAATACAATGGCAAATTGCGCGATCGTAGGCATCAACTGGGGCGATGAAGGCAAGGGCCGCATGGTCGACTACCTCACGGACCATTATGACGTGGTCGTCCGCTATCAGGGCGGCGGCAACGCGGGCCACACTGTGGTGAATGAAAAGGGCAAGTTTGCCCTGCACCTGCTGCCGAGCGGCATTTTCCGCGACGGCGTTGTCAACATTCTGGGCAACGGCGTGGCGCTGGACTGCGAAAACCTGCTCAAGGAGATGGAGACGCTGCGCGCCGCGGGCGTTATCATCACGCCGGAGAATCTGAAGGTCAGCGACCGCGCGTCGCTGCTGCTGCCCTGGCACCGCGAGCTCGACGCGCTCGAGGAAGCGCGCCTTGCCGACAAGAAGTACGGCTCGACCAAGCAAGGCATCGCGCCGTTCTATGGCGACAAGTACCAGAAAAAGACCGTGCAGGCGGGCGAGCTCCTGCACCCCGAGCACTTAAAGGAGCACCTTGCCGACCTTCTTGAGTGGAAGAACCTGATGCTCCAGAAGATCTACGGCGCAAAGGGCTACACGATGGACGAGCTCATGGCGTGGGTCAACACCTACTGCGGCGCCATCAAGCCCTACATCACCGACACCGGCCGTTTCCTGAGAAACGCGCAGAAGGAGGGCAAGTCCATCCTCTTTGAAGCCCAGCTCGGCGCGCTGCGCGACCTGGACTACGGCATCTATCCCTACACCACCTCTTCGAACGCCGTTGCGGCGTATGCGCCCGTCGGCTCGGGCCTTCCCACGGCGAAGCTCGACGAGGTCGTGGGCGTGGTGAAGGCGTACTCTTCCTGCGTGGGCGAGGGCCCGTTCGTCTGCGAGTGGTTCGGCGAAGGGGCGCAGCAGTTGCGCGACGCGGGCGCGGAGTACGGCGCGAAGACCGGCAGACCCCGCCGCGTCGGCCCCATCGATCTGGTCGCGACGCGCTACGGCGTGGAGACGCAGGGCGCGACGAACATCGCCCTGACGAAGCTCGATGTCCTGAGCTACATGGACAAGATCCCCGTCTGCGCACACTATGAATTAAACGGCGAGCAGACCGACGACTTCCCGTTCCCCGTGCTGCTGCAGGAGGCCAAGCCCGTCGTCGAGTATCTGCCCGGCTGGCAGTGCGACATCTCCGGCGCGCGTAATTGGGAGGACCTTCCCGAAGCCGCCCGCAGCTACGTCGAATACGTTGAAAAGGCCATCGGCTGCCACATCGGCTTCGTCTCCGTGGGCGCAGAGCGCGACAGCCTCATTATCCGCTGAGGAAAGTAAAGAACAGGAAAGAAAGACAAAGAGGGGACGAAAGCCCCCTCTTTCAGCGTGCCGAAAAAGTCTGTTTGACACCCTTCCTTGTCGTCACCGCAAATCCTGTCACTTTACGGCAGCCTCTTTACTTTTCAGATGTTTCTATATAAAATATGAGCAGTGATCGCTGCAAAAGAAAAGGAGAATCCCATGGGTAAGGATATTTACGAGTCCCCGCTTTCGTCCCGCTATGCGTCCGAATACATGCTGCACCTCTTTTCCCCCGACATGCGCTTCCAGACGTGGCGCAGACTGTGGGTGGCGCTTGCCCGCGCCGAGCACGAGCTGGGCCTGCCGATCACGCAGGAGCAGGTCGACGAGCTCGCCGCGCACATCACCGACATCGACTACGAGGTCGCCGAAAAGCGCGAGCACGAGGTGCGCCACGACGTGATGGCGCATGTGTACGCGTACGGCAAGGCGGCGCCTTCCGCCGCCGGTATCATCCACCTCGGCGCGACGAGCTGCTATGTGACGGACAACGCCGATTTGGTGCTCTATCGCGACGGCCTCAAATACCTGAGAGGGCAGCTTCTCAGCGTGATGGTGAATCTTGCGGCATTTGCCCGCGAATACGCCGCCACGCCGACGCTCGGCTATACGCACTATCAGCCCGCGCAGCCCGTGACGATCGGCAAGCGCGCGACGCTGTGGATGCAGGACTTCCGCTCGGACCTTGAAGAGCTTGATTTTGTCATCGGCTCGATGCGCTTCCTCGGCTGCCGCGGCACGACGGGCACGGAGGCGAGCTTTGTCGACCTCTTCGAGGGCGACGGTGACAAGGTCGACGAGATGAACCGCCGCATCGCCGCGGAGTTCGGCTTTGAAAAGTGCTTCTCTGTCAGCGGCCAGACCTATCCGAGAAAGGCCGACAGCCGCATTCTGAATGTGCTCTCTTCCATCGCACAGAGCGCCTACCGCATGGCGAACGACATTCGCCTGCTCCAGCACGACCGCCAGGTCGAAGAGCCGTTTGAAAAGAACCAGATCGGCTCGTCCGCGATGCCCTATAAGCGAAACCCCATGCGCTCCGAGCGCATCTGCTCGCTCAGCCGCTACCTGATGGCCGATGCGGCCAACGCGCCGATGACGGCCTCGACCCAGTGGCTCGAGCGCACGCTCGACGACTCGGCCAACCGCCGCATCTCGCTGCCGGAGGGCTTCCTCTGCGCCGACGCGGTGCTGCGCCTGTGCCAGAGCGTGACGAACGGCCTGCATGTGAACGAAAAGATCGTCGAGCGCACGCTGCGCGAGTATCTGCCGTTCCTTGCGACCGAGAACATCATGATGGAGGCCGTCAAGCGCGGCGGCGACCGTCAGGAACTGCACGAGAAGATCCGCCAGCACTCCATGGCCGCGACCGCCCGCATGAAAGAGGGCGAGCCGTGCGATCTCTTAGACCGCCTCGCGGGCGACCCCGCGTTCGGCATGACGCGCGAGGAGCTCGATCAGGTCATGGAGCCCAAGTTCTACATCGGCCGCTGCGAGCAGCAAGTGCTGCGCTTCCTCGACGAGTGCGCGCCGCTTTTGCGCGACGCCGCCGCGGAGGATGGCGCGATTGACCTGTAAAGCGGGCAGAAATTGAGAATGATCCCTGAGCGGGAGAGATGGACGAGCCATCTCTCTCGCTTCTTTTTTCACCTGAAAAAATGTGCGGCGGCGCGCGTTGCCTTGGCAAAAGCGGGCAGAATACCAGTAAGTGAACAAATTGTAAAGGGTGTACGTTCCTATACAAAAGGTAGCGAGTGTCCATGGATTCGGGTATCGAAGTGTGCTATAAAGAAGCTGTAAAGAAAAATGCACAAAACGATCACTAAATTGCATAACATATTTGAAGAATAAATATTGATTTATTTATTGAAACAATCTATAATATGGAAAAGCTGAGCGGGAAACATTTTCCCGCCGCAGTGCTAAAAGAGGTGAACGACAACATGGCAATGGAAGAATTACAGCAGGTGCAGGAGCTCGAAAAAGAGCTTGCAGCGCAGTATGCCGCCGCGCAGGCGGACGCCAAGCGCCGCATCGCCGTTGAGCAGCACGCCGCTGCCCGAGAGATCGAGGACAGCCGCCGCAATGCCGACGTGGAGGTGCGGCAGCTGATGGCGGAGGCCGAGCAGCGCGCCGGTGAGGAGACGGAAAAGATCCTCGCCAAGGCGCGCACGGAATGCGAAAAGATGCAGAGCGCGGCGCGCGCAAACCTTGAGCGTGCGGCGCAGTGGATCGCGGAAGAGGTTGTGAACGACAAATGGCAATCGTAGCAATGAAGCATCTCCGCCTCCTCGGCATGGAGAGCGAGCGCGAGGCGCTGCTCAAGGCCATGCAGGACATGGAGTGCGTGGAGATCTCAAGTATCGACGGAAGCGAAGAGGCACTGAAATCAGGCTTTGCCAAGCCCGACGACAAGGCGCTGATGAGCGCGCAGGAAGCGTCGCGTGCGTACCGCACGGCGCTTGCCTCGCTCGACCGCTTTGCGCCGGAGAAAAAAGGCATGTTCCGCAAGCGGCAGGGCGTTTCCCGCGCGGCGTTTTTCAGCGCCGAGAGCGAGGAAAATGCCCGCACCGCGGCGGAGACGATCAACAAGGACACACGCCGCCTCGGCGAAATCGAGAGCGAGCGCACGAAAAATGAGGCGCTGCGAGCGACTCTTGCCCCGTGGCTGACGGTCGATGCGCCGCTCGGCGGCGCGGACGGCGCGCTTGCGGTGTTCTTTGGCACGGCGGGCCTGAATGTGACGGACGATGCGCTCAAAGCGCTGGCCGATTCGCTGGACGGGCTTCTCACCTGGCAGCAGGCCTCGAGCGACAGGTCGCTGCGATATCTTCTCGTGATGTGTCACGGGAGCGTGAAGGAGCGGGCGCTGAGCGCGCTGCGCGACCTCGGGTTTTCGACCGTGAGCTTTCGCGGCATGACCGGCACGGCGAAGGAAAACGACAAGGCGCTTGCGGAAAATCTCGCTGCGCTCGAAAAAGAGCGGCAGGAGATCGAACAGCGCATTGCGGGCCTTGGAGGCAAGCGGGAGGCGCTCTTGGAAGCGAGCGACCGCGCGGCCATCGCGCTGCGGCGCGAGGAGGCGAAGAGCCGACTTGTCGGCACTGACAAGGTCTTCTTATTGGAAGGCTGGCTGCCTGCCGACCGCTGCGCCGCGCTTGAAAAAGCGCTCGAGCCGTTTACCTGTGCGATCGAAACGCGCGAGCCGACAGAGGACGAGTATCCGCAGGTGCCGGTGCAGCTCAAAAACAACAAGCTGACGCGGCCGCTCAATATGGTCACGGAGATGTATTCGCTCCCGGCCTACGGCACGCTTGACCCGAACCCGCTGATGGCGCCGTTTTTCATTTTGTTCTACGGCATTATGATGGCGGATATGGGCTACGGCTTACTCATGATGATCGCCTCGGTCATCATCAGCAAAAAATACCGGCCCAAGGGCACGAGCGGCGAGCTGTTCAGCCTGCTCGGCCTCTGCGGCATCAGCACGTTCATCATGGGCGCGCTGACAGGCGGATTTTTCGGCGATTTCCTCACGCAGCTCGTCGCCATCGTCAGCCCCGGCACGGTCTTCGCGCTGCCGAAGCTCTTCGACCCGCTCGACGATCTGACGATGATCCTGATCGGTTCGATGGCGCTCGGCATGGTGCAGATCGTCACCGGCATGGCCATCAGTTTGATCGAAAAGTGCAAGCGGAAAAAGTTCCTCGACGCCTTTTTCGAGGAGATCACGTGGTGGATCGTGTTTATCGGCATCGCGCTTTTGGCGCTCGGCAAGGGTGCGGCGGTGCTGTATGTCGGATGCGCGCTGGTGCTGCTCGGCCCCATCGTGCAGGGCAAAGGCTGGGGCAAGCTCACGGGCGTGTTCGGCTCACTCTATAACCACGTGACGGGCTACTTCGGCGACATTTTGTCCTACACGCGACTGATGGCCCTGATGCTCGCGGGCAGCGTGATCGCGCAGGTGTTCAACATGCTCGCGGCGATGCCGGGGAACGTGATCGCGTTCATCATCATCTCGATGCTCGGCAACGCGATGAACTTCGGACTCAATCTCCTCGGCTGCTACGTGCACGATCTGAGATTGCAGTGCTTGGAATTTTTCAACAAGTTCTACGTCGACGGCGGAAAGCCTTTCCGCCCCATGACGCTGGACACGGAATATGTCGATTTACAGTGAATTGCAGAAAAAACGGAAAAAACCGTAAGGAGGATAAAAAATGGGTATCTTTGAACTGACGACGGGCGGCGCCATCGGTATGCTGGGCGCGGGTCTTGCTGTTTGCCTCGCGGGCGCGGGCAGCGCACGCGGCACGGGTCTTGCCGGCGAGGCCGGCACGGGTCTTCTCTGCGAGGATCCGAGCAAATTCGGTAAGGTGATGATCCTGCAGGTCATCCCCGGCACGCAGGGACTGTACGGCCTCGTCATCGGCTTTCTGTGCCTGATGCGTATGGGTGTGTTCAACGGGACGTATGTGGATATGTCCCTTCAGGAGGGCCTTCGTTACTTTGCCGCCTGTATGCTCATCGCCATCGGCGGCGGCATTTCGGCGGTCGCACAGGGCCGCGTGGCGGCAGGCTCGATCAACATCTTGGCGCGCCAGCCTGAACACTGGTCGAAGGGCATGGTGCTGTGCATCGTGGTCGAGTTCTACGCGATCCTTTCGCTGCTGGCGTCGATCATGATGCTGCTCAACATCGGCTGACGCGCCCACGGAAAGGCGGAAACGCAATGAACGGAATGGAAAAGATCACCGCGCGCATGAAAGAGGATGCGGCGCGCTCGCTGAGCGAGCTGAATGCGCAGACCGAGCAGGAGCTCCGGCGCATCCGCGAAGAGAGCGCCGTACGCGCGGAAAAAGAGCGCGAGACGGCGGACGGGCGCGCGCATCTCGCTGCGCAGGAGCGCTACGAACGCCTCTGCTCCGCGGCGGAGATGGAGACACGCAAGCTGACGCTCAGCGCCAAGCAGAAAGTGCTCGCCGAGACCTACGACCGCGCGCTGGAGATCCTCTGCTCCATGCCGCGCGAGGAGTATCTTTCGCTGCTGGTTAACCTGCTGAAAGCGGCGGGCGGCAAGGGCGACGAGAAAATCGCCCTGAGCGCAAAGGACCGCGATGAGATGGGCGAAACGCTCGTCGAGCGAGCGAACAAGGAGCTGAACGCGCACTATACGCTTGCGGGCGAAGCGGCAGATATCCGCGCGGGTCTCGTGCTTATAAGTAAAGAATGCGACGTGAACTGCTCGTTTGAAACGCTTCTCGCCCTTTCGCGCGAGAAGACCGAGCGCGGCGCGGCAAAGCTCCTCTTCGCGGAATAAGGAGGGGATCGGATGCAGCAGTATCGGGATACGGACTACGCAGCGGTCTCCACGGCGCTGCATGCGCGCGAGGCGAAGCTCCTGACGCAGGCGATGGCCGAGCGGATGATCGACGCCGCCACGCCGGAAGAGAGCTACAAGACGCTTTTGGAATGCGGCTACGCGCCGCTTGAGCGATGCACGCTCGAAAATGTGGAACACGCGCTCTCCAAGGCGCGCAGGGAGCTCTACCGCGAGGTGAGCGTGCTGGCACCGGACAAGCGCATCATCGAGCTCTTTCAGATCAAGTACGACTATCACAACGCAAAGCTCGCACTCAAGAGCAAGCGCACCGGCGAGGACGTCTCCCGCCTTGCGATGGACTGCGGCCGCTTCGACGCGCAGAAGGTGCTTCGCGGCGAGACGAGCGCGGTTTCCGCGGCGATGAGCCGCGCGATGGCGCAGGCGGAGAGCGAAGCGGGCCACAGCGGCGATGTCCGCATGGCGGAGCTGCTGCTCGATCGCGCCTGCTACGAGGAGATGAGTGCGCTCGCAAGCGAGACGGGCAGCACGTTTTTGAAGGACTATGTCGCCTTGCAGATCGACGCGGTCAACCTGCGTACGCTCGTGCGCGCACGGCGCATGGGCTGCGAGGACGATGTGCTTGCTGCGGCGATGCTGCCGGGCGGACACATTCCGGCGGGTCAGCTCAAAGGCGCGCGCGGCGATCATTTATCGTCGCTCACACACGGCACGCCGCTTGACAGCGCGGGCGAGCTCGCGGCCAAACTGCTTGACAGCGGCGGGGGCCTGACGGAATTTGAGCGCGCGTGCGACGATGCGCTCATGTCCTATTTGCAGCGGGCGCGGCGCACGCCGTTCGGCCCAGAGGTCGTGGCGGGCTATCTTGGCGCGAAAGAGGCGGAGTTCACCGCCGTGCGCACCATTTTATCCGGCAAGATCGCGGGCATCGCGGCGGAGGACATCCGCGCGCGGCTGCGCATGAGTTATCTCTAAGGGAGGCGGCAGCATGAATAAAATCGGAGTTATCGGCGGGCGCGACAGCGTTTTGGGCTTCCGCGCCCTCGGGCTCGACACCTGCATCGCGGAAAACGGCGAACAGGCGAAAGCCGCCCTCCACCGCATGGCGAAGGAGAACTACGCCATCATCTATATCACCGAACACCTCGCCGCGCAGATCCCCGCGGAGATCGAGCGTCGGCGCGAGGATGTTTCGCCCGCCGTCATCCTCATCCCGGGCAGGGAGGGGAGCCTCGGCATCGGCACAGCGGGCGTGCACGCGGCTGCGGAAAAGGCCGTCGGCGCGGACATTTTGTAAAAAAGGAGCAAAAGCCTTATGGGAAAGATCGTTAAGGTCTCCGGCCCGCTGGTCGTGGCGTCGGGACTTTCGGAAGCGAATATGGCGGATGTCGTCCGCGTGGGCGAGCAGCACCTCATCGGCGAAATTCTGACGATGAGCGGCGATAGTGCCGCCATTCAGGTGTATGAAGAGACCTCGGGCCTCGGCCCGGGGGCAGAGGTCGTGACGACCGGCGCGCCGCTGTCTGTTGAGCTCGGCCCCGGTTTGATCGAGAATATTTACGACGGCATCCAGCGCCCGCTGGAGGTCATCCGCCAGAAGACGGGCGGCAACTTCCTGCCGCGCGGCGAGGAGGTCCCCGCGCTCGACCGCGAGAAGAAGTGGGACTTCACCGCTGTCGCCAAGGTGGGAGACCACCTGATCGGCGGCGACGTGCTCGGCACGGTGCAGGAGACGCCGTCGATCCTGCACAAGATCATGATGCCGCCCAAGATGAGCGGTACTGTGAAGGAGATCAAGTCCGGCAGCTTCACTGTGGAGAACGTCGTCGCTGTTATTGAGACCGACAAGGGCGAGACGAAGGAGCTCACGATGATCCAGAAATGGCCTGTTCGTGTGGGCCGTCCCTACACGAAGAAGTACCCGCCCGTCACGCCGCTCCAGTCCGGCCAGCGCATTGTGGATACGTTCTTTCCCGTAGCCAAGGGCGGCACGGCGGCGATCCCGGGGCCGTTCGGCAGCGGCAAGACCGTCATGCAGCATGCGCTTGCCAAGTGGGCGGACGTGGATCTCGTCGTTTACATCGGCTGCGGCGAGCGCGGCAACGAGATGACCGACGTTCTGCGCGAGTTCCCGGAACTCGTCGACCCGCGCACGGGCGAGAGCCTGATGAAGCGCACGGTGCTGATCGCCAACACCTCGGATATGCCGGTCGCGGCGCGCGAAGCGAGCATCTACACCGGTATCACCATCGCCGAATACTTCCGTGACATGGGCTACGCCGTCGCAGTCATCGCAGACTCGACCTCCCGCTGGGCGGAGGCCCTGCGCGAAATGTCGGGCCGTCTCGAGGAGATGCCCGGTGAAGAGGGCT
>OLXI01001494.1_pt1 | contig 11070 bp, 8 predicted proteins | sample 1674181 | NCBI WGS metagenome assembly OLXI01 (sample SAMEA103958148, study PRJEB25191) | human gut metagenome | reverse complement strand
CAAACTGCAATCGTCCGGACCGTTTTTTCCATCCTTTTCCTGTTCCTCATGATGCCGGTGGTGTTCTTCTTTGATCCGGAACTGGTCAGCTGGATGCCCACCAGTGTCATCATCCTGGTGTGTGCGTTCTTCATCGGGGCTCCCTGGCTGCTCTGGCATCTGGTGATGGGGGGACGGCTGGAAAAATGGCTGGCCCGGTTCAGCCGCCGGTTCTCTCCCCGGGTCCAGGAGGCCATTTTCCTGGGCTACCGGGATTTCCAGCAGGCCATGTTCATGCTGAAGGACAACCCCCGGCAGGTGCTCCGGGCTTTTCTGGAATCGGGGATCAGCCTTTTGTTCATCTATTCGGTGGTGCCGGTGTTCATCAAAGCCTTCGGCATCGACCTGCCCCTGCACATTGTCATGGGGCGCATGTGCCTGATCAACCTGGTGCTGTATTTTACCCCCACACCCGGCGGCAGCGGCGTGGCGGAAGGGGGCTTCCTGGTGCTGTTCAATTCCCTGCTGCCCCCTGGGACGGCCGGGGTGCTGGCCATTTTGTGGCGTTTCTTCTGTGAATACATTCCTTTCACGATCGGCGCCGTAGTAACCATCAAATGCTTTGGTCTGGATATCCTGACCAAAATTCGGGATCGGAGGGATATGGATTCATGAGAAAGATTCTGGTAACGGGAGGGGCCGGGTTCATCGGCTCCCATGTGGTACCGGCGCTGTTGGGCCGGGGTGATTGTGAAGTGACGGTGCTGGACAACCTGTCCACGGGGAAACGGGCCTATGTGCCGGAAGGCGCCCGGTTCCGGCTGATGGATATCCGGTCCAGGGAATTGACGGATTTCCTGATGGAGGAAAAATTCCAGACGGTAATCCATCTGGCGGCCCAGACCCTGGTGCCCTATTCCATGGAGCATCCAGAAGCGGATGAGGACCTGAACGTGACGGGCCTGGTCCATGTGCTGGAAGGCTGCCGGAAAAGCGGCGTGGAACAGGTCATCTTTTCTTCCAGTGCGGCCATCTACGGGGACAACCAGAACCTGCCCCTTCTGGAAACGGAAGTGCCGGCCCCCACTTCTTTCTATGGCCTGTCCAAAGCGGTGGGAGAGGATTACATCCGTCTGTACAGCCGGTGCTTCGGCTTAAAGCACATCATCTTCCGGTTCGCCAATGTGTACGGAGAACGGCAGGGGGAAACCGGCGAGGGCGGCGTGATCGACACATGGCTGCGCCGGGGTGCTGCCGGTTTCCGGCTGGATGTGGCCGACGAGCTGCCGGACGAATTCATCGAGAAGATCCGCACCGCCGTCAAGCGGGTAAGCCCGGAAAAGTTTTTGCTGGGCGAGGTGTGGGAGGACGCCACCACCAAGTTCGGCTTTGACCACCGCCGCACCTACCTGTTGGGCAAGGGGCTGGACAGCGTGATGAACTACCCCTTCAAGAACTCCGTGCTGGATTTTGTAAAAGGCAAGCCCGCCCAGCAGGCCGCCAACGAGATCCTTTCCATCTGCGAGCACTACCCTGCCCCTGCCATCAACACGGCTCTGAACTTTTTGTCCACTCACGACACCGAGCGCGCTTTGACCGTGATTGCGGACGAGCCCGCCAACGGACGCGGCCGGGAGTGGCAGAGCGGCCGCAGCGTGACCGGCGAAGCCTACGAGGAAGGGATGCTGCGCCTGCGCATGGCCTATGCCATCATCTACACTCTGCCCGGCGTGCCTTGCCTGTACTACGGCGACGAGATCGGGATGCAGGGCTACCGTGACCCCTTCAACCGCGCCTTCTTCTGCTGGGACAGCCACGAGGAGCGGCTGCGCCCGGTGCTGGCACAGCTGGCGCAGCTGCGCCACAGCTGCGAGGCCTTCCGCACCGGCGAGCTGCGGGTGCTGCGGGCTGAGGACGGCATTCTGCACTACCAGCGCATCGGTAAGACCGAGACTGCGGAGATCATCGTGAACCGCTCCGAGCACATCATTGTGGAGCCGCTGGATTCCGGCAAGCACACCGAGGTAAACCCCATGGGCTTTACCATCGTGGTGGAGGAAAACGGCCACAACCCCAACCACAGCTACTACGATATCCAGTGATGCCTGCGAGGCTGTAACCATTTAAAATGCTCTCCGCTTACGCTCTGAGCATCCATAGCGGGATCCTATTCTTTATTTGTAAGTCGGGAGGCTCTGCGGAGCCTCCCGACTTACTTTTTTCACAGGGTGGGACGCAGTGATTTACGGGCTTTTTTCCCATTTTTGTCTATATTTTGTTTTCTGTGCAACGTTCCAGTAAAAAGCTCTTGACCTTCCCCCAAGGGGATGCCGTATAATAGCAGCATAAGGAGGTAACATACCATGCAGATCTCCCCCATTCTCTGGCTGGCTGCAGCCGTGGGCTTTCTGGCACTGGAGGCCAGCACCTTTAATATGACCTCCATCTGGTTTGCCATCGGCTCTGCCGCCGCATTGCTGTGCTGCGTGTTCACCGGGTCGTTCCGGGTGCAGGCGGTGGTCTTTCTGGTGGTAAGCATCCTGTGTCTGGCAGCCTTCCGCCCGCTGGCGGCAAAGCTGCGGCTCAAGCATACCGCCACCAACGGCGACCGCAATCTGGGACGGGAGGCCATCGTGCTTTCCCCTGTCACTGCCGAGGTCCCCGGCCGGGTGCGGCTGGACGGCGTGGACTGGAACGCCCGCTGCGCCACCCCCGGCGACACCCTCACACCCGGTGCGCTTTGCCGCGTTACCGAGATCCACAGCACCCTGCTCATCGTAGAGCCTGTTCTGACCGAAAGCCGCAACCCCCACACAACAACCTGACAAAGGAGATGTATTATGGTTCTGTTTTTTGTCATCCTTGCGCTTGTTTTTGTTCTGGTGCTGGTCATTGTTTCCAACATCGTCATTGTGCCGCAGTCCAAGGTGTATGTCATTGAGCGGCTGGGCAGCTATTCCGAAACATGGACTGCCGGCCTGCACGTCAAGATCCCCTTTATTGAGCGCATTGCCAAAAAGGTAAGCCTGAAGGAGCAGGTTGCAGACTTTCCCCCTCAGCCCGTGATCACCCGCGATAACGTGACTATGCAGATCGACACGGTGGTGTTCTTTCAGGTCATGGACGCAAAGCTGTACACCTACGGTGTCAACCAGCCCATTGCCGCCATCGAGAGCCTTTCCGCCACCACCCTGCGCAACATCATCGGTGAGATGGAGCTGGATCACACCCTGACCAGCCGCGATGTCATCAACGGCAAGATCACCGCCATCCTTGACGAAGCCACCGACAAGTGGGGCATCAAGGTGAACCGCGTGGAGGTGAAGAACATCATCCCGCCGCGGGAAATTCAGGAGGCCATGGAGAAGCAGATGAAGGCTGAACGCGAGAAGCGCGCCGTCATCCTGAAGGCAGACGGTGAAAAGCAGGCCGCCATTACCGCCGCCGAGGGCGAAAAGGAAGCCGCCATCCTGCGCGCCGATGCTGTGAAGCAGCAGCGCATTCTGGAAGCCGAGGGCGAAGCACAGGCCATTCTGGCTGTGCAGAAGGCCAACGCCGATGCCATCCGTCTGCTGAACGAGGCCATGCCCAGCGACAAGGTGCTGGCCATCCGCAGCCTTGAAGCGCTGGCGAAGGTTGCCAACGGCAAGGCTACCAAGATCATCATCCCCTCTGAGCTGCAGAATCTGGGCGGCGTTGTGCCCAGCATCAAGGAGCTGATGACCGACCCGAAGGACGCCGAGTAAGTGCCCACTTATCCAGCAGTAAGCTAAAACAGCTCCCGGTCACGTTAAGCGGCGTGACCGGGAGCTGTTCTTTTGCTATTTATGCTTTATCCGGGGGATCACTTCTCCCCTTTTTCCTCGTTCTCCTGTGCCTGCTGTTCACGGCGCAGCTCTTTGATGCGCTTTTTCTCGCTCTGGACGTGGGGCCACGGCCAGAAGAAGCCCTCGTTCTGCTTGCACCAGCGGGTAAGGGGGTAGAAGGCAAAGGCCAAGCCAAAAATGTACAGCAGGGCGTACAGCAGGGCATCCAGCGTGATCAGGGCATCCAGTGCACCGATCACCGCCACAACGCAGCCTGCCTTTAAAAAGAACTGTCCGTTCTGGCGGCAGTATTCCTCAAAGTTTTCGGCCTTGACCGCCCTGCGCCCCTGATCGCCCCACACGCGGGGATTTTTCATCACCGAAAAACCGTAAAAGGCCATCATCAGGCCAAGGGTAAGCTGAAAGCCAAAAAACATGGGTCATACCTCGTTTTTATCAGGATACAAAAAGCGGATCAGTCCTCAAACAGGGGCTTCATAAAAGGCAAAAAGTCCAGCGTTGCAAAGTAATCCCGCGGGGTCTGGGCGCGGCGGATCAGCCGGTGAGAGCCGTCCTCGCACAGCAGCACCTCGGCACAGTGCAGCTTGCCGTTGTAGTTGTAGCCCATAGCGGAGCCGTGGGCACCGGTATCGTGAATGTAAAGGATATCCCCGATGTCGATCTTGGGCAGCATCCGGTCAACGGCAAACTTGTCGTTATTCTCGCACAGCCCGCCCACCACGTCGTACTTGTGGTCGCAGGGCTCGTTCTCCTTGCCCAGCACGGTGATGTGGTGGTAAGCGCCGTACATGGCGGGGCGCATCAGGTTTGCGGCGCAGGCGTCCAGACCGATGTACTCCTTATAAATGTGCTTTTCGTGGATGACGGTGGACACCAGTGCGCCGTAGGGGCCGGTGGTAAAGCGGCCCATCTCGCTGAAGATGGCCACATCGCCCATGCCGGCAGGCACAAGGATCTCCTCAAACTTTTTGCGCACGCCCTCGCCGATGGCCATGATGTCGTTCTCGGTCTGCTCCGGGCGGTACGGGATGCCCACGCCGCCGGACAGGTTGATGTAGCTGATGTGCGCACCGGTAGCCTGCTGCACCCGGACAGCCAGCTGGAACAGGATGCCTGCCAGCTCCGGGTAGTAGGCGTCCGAGATGGTGTTGGAGGCCAAGAAAGCATGGATGCCGAACTGCTTTGCGCCCTTCTGCATCAGCTTTTTGTAGCTGTCGATCATCTGCTGCTCGGTCATACCGTACTTGGCATCGCCGGGCTTGTCCATGACCTGAAAGCCCTCTTCGCTCTCGCCCAGCTGGAAGGTCCCGCCGGGGTTATAGCGGCAGAAGATCTCCTGCGGCACCCCGGCCACCCGCTCCAGAAACTCCACCATGGTGGCGTCATCCAGATTGATGTAGGCGCCCAGCTCGTAGGCCTTCTGCATATCCTCCACAGGGGTCTGGTTGGAGGAGAACATGATCTCGTGGCCGGTAAAGCCGCAAGCCTCGCTGAGCATCAGCTCGGTCAGGGAGGAGCAATCCACACCACAGCCCTCCTCCTTGAGGATCTGCAGGATGACAGGGTTGGGCAGTGCCTTGACCGCAAAGTACTCCTTGAAGCCCTTGTTCCAGCTGAAGGCCTTGTTGATGCGGCGGACATTCTCCCGGATGCCCTTCTCGTCGTAGACGTGGAACGGCGTGGGCACATCCTCGATGATCTGCTGTGCCATCGCCTCGGTCAGAAACGGTTTCTTTTCCATAATAACATCCCTCTCGTTTTGCGCAGCCCGGCATGTTCCGGCCTGCGGTCTATCCCATGCGGCCCAGTGCCGCAATTCAAGCTGTTACAGTTTCAGGTTCTCCCGGGTGGGGGTAAAGGTGGGGATCATGGCCGCCAGCTGGCGCACCACACCCTCATCGTTGTGGGCGGCAGCGGCTTCCAGCGCCTGCAGCTGCTCGTAGAACTCGGCCAGATCAATGGTGCGGGGGCTTGCCACAAAGATCTTATTGTGCTGGGTGCGGCGCATCTTGTCCTGCTCCTCGTCCATCATCAGCTCTTCGTAAAGCTTTTCACCGGGGCGCAGACCCACGATCTTGATCTCCATATTCACGCCCGGCTCGTAGCCGTAAAAGCGGATAAGCTGCTTGGCAAGATCCATAATGCGCACCGGCTCGCCCATATCCAGCACATAGATATTGCCGCTTTCGGCCAGCGCACCCGCCTGCAGCACCAGCTGGGCTGCCTCCGGGATGGTCATAAAGTAGCGCACGATGTTGGGGTCGGTCAGGGTGACCGGCCCGCCCTTTTTGATCTGGGCTTCGAACAACGGAATAACGCTGCCGTGGCTGCCCAGCACGTTGCCGAACCGCACTGCCACACACTTCATATCCGTGTTGCCCGCAAAGGTCTGGATGAGCATTTCGCAGATGCGCTTGGTGCAGCCCATGACGCTGGTGGGGTTCACGGCCTTATCGGTGGAAAGCTGCACAAAGCGCTCCACCCCGTGCTCGCTGGCACTGACCAGCAGGTTTTTGGTACCCAGCACATTGTTTTTTACGGCCTCGGCGGGGCTTACCTCCATCAGCGGCACGTGCTTGTGCGCCGCTGCGTGGAACACCACCGTGGGGTGGTAGGTATCAAAAACCTCGTCCAGACGTTTTTTATCCCGAATGGAGCCGATCAGCACCGTGACCGGGATATCGCGGCCGTACTTCTGCTGCAGTTCCATCTGCAGCTCGTAGGCGCAGTTTTCGTAGATATCAAAGATGAGCAGCTTGCCGGGCTTGAAGCGCATGACCTGACGGCACAGCTCGCTGCCGATGGAGCCGCCGCCGCCTGTTACCAGCACCGTTTTGCCGGTGAGGTAGCCGGAGATCTTGTCGGTATCCAGCGTGACCTCCTCGCGGGAGAGGAAGTCGGCGGGGTTCAGCTCGCGGAACACCTCCTGCTGGGGTGCGCCGCTGCCCACCAGTTGCGGGTCACTGAGCAGCTGCACCGCGCAGTGGGTGCTGACGCACAGGTCAATGACATGGCTCAGCTTGCTGCCCTTTAAGGTTGGGATAGCAATGATGATGCTGTGGATGCCGTAGCGGTTGCACAGCTCCGGAATGTCCTCCAGCGTGCCCTTGACCGGCACGCCGTGGATGGTCTGGTTCAGCTTTGCGGGGTCATCGTCCACCGCCACCACGGCGTGGCCGTATTCCTTGTTGGATTTGCACACATTGATGGCCCATGCACCGGCTTCGCCCGCACCCACGATCAACACCGGGCGGTTGGGGTCCTTGGCGGGCACTTTGCGCATCCGCTCACCCAGCGGATGGTTCAAAAACAGCCGCCAAGCCAAGCGGCTGCCGCCGATGAACAAAAAGATGAGCACGGACGCCATGCAGTTGGCGGAATTGAACAGCACACCGTGGATAAAGCGGCGGTTCACCACATACACCACGGCGGTGGGCACGGCGATCATCCCGGCAAGGCGGATCAGATCCCGCTCGCCGGCGTACTTCCACAGCACCGAGTACAGCCCGCCTGCCAGGAAGCAGACGATATACACCGCCACGATCCACGGCAGGTTTTCGTACAGCAGGGCACGGTTGTGCGGCCACCACCCGGCCTCCACGGCACCGTCTGCCCGCAGCAGCAGGGCAAAATAAAAGCTGAATGCCACAATGGCTGCATCCAGCAGCACCAGCAGCGCACGGCGCAGCAGCACCTGCGGGGTATTCTTGGTTTTATCTTTCACTTACGATCCTCTTTTTTCCTCTCAGCGCCAAGGGTTTGCCCTGCGCTGCTTTTTCGGCAGTGTTCTCCCCCGGCAATGCCGGAAGGATACAACTACACGTTTGTATTATACTCACAATCCCCGCCTGTGTCCAGAAAATTTACGTTTTTATCACTTTCCCCTGTTTTTCCCGGTCTTTGCCTGCCGCAGCACCGCCCGCAGCTCCTCCCAAAGCCCCAGCGGCAGCGCCGCCAGCAAAAACACGATGGCAGTCACCATGCCGCCCGCCGTCAGCACTGCCAGCTGTTCCCACAGCCCCTGTGCCGGAAAGCCCGTCAGCGCCCGGCGCACACCCCGCCCTGCCGCACCGGCGGCAACAGCAGCCAGCAGCGGCGCACCCAGCCAGCGGCGGAAAGCGTGCCCTGTACCGCTGGAAAGCAGTAGCCGCCCGGTGTTGGCTGCGCAGGTGTAAAAGCTGGAAAGTAAGATCACCGTCAGAAAGCCCCGCATCCCGTACCGGGGCAGCAGCACCGCCACCCCGCCAATGCGCAGCACTGCGTCCCACACGCTGTACCGGAAAGCGGCCTTCTGCTCCCCGATGCCTTTCATTGCCCCGTCCACCATGCTTTCCAGATACATCAGCGGCATGGCCGGGGCAAGGGTCTCCAGATAGAACCCGGCCTCCGGGCTATGGTAGAGCAGCTGTGCCAGCGGCCTGCCCCACACCCAGAACAGCGTGCCTGCCAGCATGGAGAAGTATCCCGTAAGCCGCAGCATCCGGTCCAGCAGGGCGTTCAGCCGGGCGGTCTGCCCCTCGATATGCGCCTGCGTGATCTCCGGCATCAGCAAAACAGCCAGACTGCCCAGCAGCCCAAAGGGGAAATTGAGCAGCGGCAGCGCCATGCCCTTTAAGGTGCCGTACTGCTCCAGCGCAGCGGTGCGCCCGCCGGAAGCCGCCAGATACACCGCAAGGCAGGCGGGCACCAGCATATTCTCGGCGGTGTGCAGCGCGCTGGAAAGCACCCTGCCGCCCTCCACCGGCCACAGGATGTCCCACAGCCGCCGGGACGCCTCCCTTGGCGGGCGCGGCGCTGTGCTGCCGAAGCAGCGTGCCGCCTCCCGCCGGTAAAACAATGCCATCAGGGCGGTGGATATGGCCTCGCTCAAGGCGGTGGCAGCCAGCACCAGTGCACAGCGGCTGCCGTCCGGCCAGCCCTGCGTGCGGGAAAGCGCCCACACCACCGCGGCAATGCGCACCGTCTGCTCTGCCAGCTGGCTGAGCACGTTGGGTTCCACCCGCCGCCGTGCCAGAAAAAAGCCGCGCAGCACTGCCGAGACAGCCATCCATGGCAGTCCCAGCGCCGAGGTGCGCAGCGCGGCAGCGGCGCGGATATCCCCCAACCACCATTTTGCCGCAAGGCCTGCGGTGGCAAGCTGGGCGGCCATGGCAAGCCCGCCCAGCGTAAGCCCTGCCAGCACCAGCCGCACCAGCATCCCGCGCGCAGCGGCCTTATCCCGGCTGAGCTCCTCGGTCAGCAGCCGGGCAGCGGCCACCGAGATGCCCGCCGTGGCCAACGTGACGAACAGCCCGTACACTGCCAGCACCAGCTGATACAGCCCCATCCCCGCCCCGCCCAAGGCGTTGGCCAGCCAGATGCGCAGCCCCATGCCAGCCAGCCGCAGCACCACGTCCGAGCCGGTAAGCAGCGCCGCGTTCTTAAAATAACTCTGCCGCACCCTGCACCTCCCCCTGCCCCGGAACGGGCGTTCACGGTTCAGCCTATGCAGCGGCTTTGCAAAACATGAGCGGCGCTATGGGTTGTTTCTGCGCACTTTTTATGGTATAGTTAACAGTGGTCAGGCAGGGCGCAAGCCCCCGCCTGTATTTTGAGCAAGGAGGAAGCGCACCGCCCGGGTCCTGCCCCTGCCGTGCGCGACAAAGAGAATGAGCGAAGAATGTACCCATGACTGCTCTAATTGCAGTGCAGCCTGTTCTTCCCGCGATGCCGCTCCGCAGCACGATGCCCCCAACCCCAATAGCAGTGTGAAAAAGGTCATCGGCGTTGTTTCCGGCAAGGGCGGCGTGGGCAAGAGCATGACCAGCGCCCTGCTGGCCTGTGCCATGGCCCGCCGCGGCTACCACTGCGGCATTCTGGATGCCGATATCACCGGCCCGTCCATCCCCAAGCTGTTCGGCATTCATGGCCGTGCCATGGCGGACGACAAGGGCTGCTGGCCCATCCAGAGCCGCATGGGCATTGATGTAATGAGCATCAACCTGCTGGTGGAGAACGAGGAAGACCCCGTTGTGTGGCGCGGCCCGGTCATTGCCGGTGCGGTCAAGCAGTTCTGGACCGATGTGGTCTGGAAGGATGTGGATTTCCTGTTCGTGGATATGCCCCCGGGCACCGGTGATGTGCCCCTGACCGTGTTCCAGAGCCTGCCGGTGGATGGCATCGTTGTGGTGGCAAGCCCGCAGGAGCTGGTAAGCATGATCGTGGCAAAGGCCGTGAACATGGCTGAGATGATGAAGGTGCCCATGCTGGGCATCGTGGAAAACATGAGCTACATCGTCTGCCCGGACTGCGGCAAGCACATCAATGTGTTTGGCAACAGCCATGTGGACGAGGTTGCCGCAAAGCATCACCTGCCCGTGCTGGCCAAGTGCCCCATCGACCCCAAACTGGCAGAGCTTTCCGATGCCGGTATGATCGAGACCTATGGCGGCGAATTTTTGGAAGGTGCCGCAGACGCCTGCGAAAAGCTGCTGAAGAAGTAACTGCACCCCGCCCTGTGCCCGTTGTGACACAGGGCTTTTTGCTTAGATAAGCCCGCTGCCGTGCAAAAGACATTCTTTTCTGTGCAGCTTTGGGGCGGCAGCGCACTTTAAAAAACAAGGTTCGCGACGCATTCCGGCTTTTAATTTTCGTTTTGTGAAGCAGCTGTGACTTTTTATCTGTTTTTTTAAACAAATTCTGCTTTTTGCTATTGTAAAACCCACCGCAAAGCTTTATAATAATAAAGTAAGCATTGCCCGCTTGTGCGGGCGTGCCGTGCAAGCATGGAGAACCGGAAGCGCCCGGCATCTGCAAGGATATACCCGCTGTGCGGCGGGCAGGGGCATTTCCGCTTTTTCAAATTTATAGAGTAATTGGGAAAAGGAGTATTCTATTATGCTGACGAATGAATACCTGAAGCGTGTTTACGAGGGTCTGGAAAAGCGCAACGCCAACGAGCCCGAGTTTTTGCAGGCTGTGCGCGAGGTGCTGGAGAGCATCCAGCCCGTTGTGGAAAAGCACCCCGAGTACGAGAAGGCCGGTCTGATCGAGCGCCTGGTGGAGCCGGAGCGCATCATCACCTTCCGTGTGCCTTGGGTGGACGATGCCGGTAAGGTGCAGGTAAACCGCGGCTACCGCGTGCAGTTCAACAGCGCCATCGGCCCCTACAAGGGCGGCCTGCGCTTCCATCCCTCTGTCAATCAGGGCATCCTGAAGTTCCTGGGCTTCGAGCAGACCTTCAAGAACAGCCTGACCACCCTGCCCATGGGCGGCGGCAAGGGCG
>OLXI01001491.1_pt1 | contig 11082 bp, 7 predicted proteins | sample 1674181 | NCBI WGS metagenome assembly OLXI01 (sample SAMEA103958148, study PRJEB25191) | human gut metagenome | reverse complement strand
AACAGGCTCTGAAGGGAAATTTGCAAGCAGATGGCGTGCAAAGTCGCCAGACGCTTTTTGTGCGGTATTGCCTGAAATACCGGAAAACACGGATAAGCCCCGCCAGGCGGCTTGATGCAGTGTTTCCATAGAAGGAGAAAACCAATGGCAAAAGAATTGATTTTGGCAAAATACGGAGAAATGGCACTGAAAGGGCTGAACCGCGGTACTTTCGAGGACATTCTGATGAAGAACCTACGTCGCCGTCTGAAAAAGTTTGGTGCATTCAAGCTGAACCGTGCCCAGTCCACCATTTATATGGAACCGCTGTCGGAGGACATCGATCTGGACGAGGTGCTGGAGCATTTGCAGTGTGTGTTCGGCATCGCGGCTCTGTGCCGTGCCTGTGTCTGCGAAAAGACCATGGAGGACATTTCCGCCAAGGCAGTGCCTTATCTGGAAGAAGTTCTGCTGGGAGCAAAGACATTTAAAGTAGAGGCAAAGCGGGCAGATAAGGCGTTCCCGCTGAAATCGCCGGAGATCTGTGCGGAACTGGGCGGCATTCTGCTGGATGCGTATCCGCACCTGTCTGTTGATGTACGTCATCCGGACGTGACTGTTATGGTAGAGATCCGCGACACGCACGCATTCGTACACGGTGCAAATCTCAAAGGTGCCGGCGGTCTGCCGGTGGGCAGCAGCGGCAAGGCACTGCTCCTGCTGTCCGGCGGTATCGACAGCCCTGTAGCCGGCTATCGTATGGCACGCCGCGGCGTACACATTTCTGCCATTCACTATGTCAGCCCGCCGTATACCTCCGACCGTGCACAGGAAAAGGTGGAGCAGCTCTGTCAGGAACTTCGCCGATATACTGTGTTCCGCTTGCTACCGGACGATTGCTATGACGCTTTCTTTTCGGTGATACGGGAGATCACAGGACAGTTCAGCTTGTTTCCTCCCGAGGAGCACAGCCTTTCAGAGGATGATCAGACAAAACTTCTCAGCGCCTCAGCGGAAGAATTCTTCCAGAGCGATGATGGGGACAGCGATCCTGAAATCTCCTTGGGACTGCTGGATCTGTTTCGTCGCAGAGAGGGCAGCGAGGAAAAGGGCGAGTTGTTTTATTACGAGATGTTTCGCCTCCTGGGAGCGTGCGAAGATACCTGGAGTGCCTACAAGAAATACATCGACCGCTACATGATGTATCTTCACGACATCCGTGCCTTTGTTCCTACCATCCGGAATTTCATCAAGTTTATCCTCTCCACACTCACGACCAATGGGCCGGAAAGTTATGCGGCAGCGCTCTATGGTTTCTATAACGATGATCGCACCGCAGAGAAGCTGATCGTCAACCCCATCACTTACCACGGGGACTGCTACAGGAGACACGATGAATATATGCTCTCCTATGTCCCGCGGGAGCTGCCGGACGGGCTCCATGGCCATCTGTCAGGAGCATGTGACGGACAGCTTACAGGCGCTGATGAAGGCAGACTATATGCTGGCCCCGAATAGCGGACACAACATCCGCCGCTGCATCATCTGCGGGAAATACTTCATGCTGAAGAGCGGCGTCCACGCTTTGTACTGCGAAGGGGCCTGTCCCCACGCTCCTGGCTACACCTGTCGGCAATTTGGCACGGTGGAAGTTCAAAAGGAACTGGCAAAGAACAACCCCAAGGTGAAGGCCAAGCTGACTGCCTTTTCCAGGATCACGAAGGATATGCAGCGGGGAGCTATCTCTCAGGAGGATGCCAGAAGAGTCAAGGATCATGTGCGAGACCGGCTCTACGATGTATCTCTCAGGAGGATGCCAGAAGAGCCAAGGATCATGTGCGAGACCGGCTCTACGATGCGCTGCGCAGCCCGGATATCTCTGTTGAGGAGTTTTCTGAACAAATATCTACTGCGCAAGTGTATGAATATTGCCGCATCACCAGAGTGAGCAAGCCCCGAGGGCGTCCACCGAAAGCAAAGGCGGGTGGGACCCATGACCAATGAGGAATTGGTCCGCCGATATTACGGCGGTGATGAGCGCGCGCTGGAGGAGTTGTACCGCAGGAATCTCGGGCTGATCCGGCGCATCGCCCGGGAGACTGCCAGAGAGCTCAACTGTCTGCATATGGACAGGGAAAGACCGGGAGAGTTGTCCGGCTATACGAAAACGATTCTGGAGGATCTTTGCGGCGAGGGTGCGTTGGAATTTCTGACACGGGTCCAGAGCAGAGAATACGATGAGAGCCGTGCTGTGCTTGCTACCTACCTGTACCCACATCTGAAAGGCCGGATGACCCGTTGGCTGGAGCAACATATCGGAAATCTTTCTCTGAGCAAGCACGAGATGGATGCTGTCCGGCAGGCACAAAGGCTATATCATTCAGGTCAGTTCAGCATCGAAGAGATCGCGGAGAAAATGGATGTCCTTCTGGAACAGGCTGTCAAGCACATCCGTTACAACACTCATTTTGTTGGTGTCAATGATCTTATCCCTGGGAGCTATGACGGTGATCCCTTTGAGCGGCTGATGCCTGGGAATCTCTCTGTTTCTGCGGAGCAGGTCGTGTATCGAAAAGTCTGCATTGAGCTGCTGCAGGAACTATTTGATGCTCTCCCGAAGAAGGACAGGGACATCCTCGGAAAATTCTACGGCGTATTCGGATTTGAAAAAACTTCGCTGAAGGAAATCGGCATGTACCACATGATGAAGGAGTCCGCCGTGGAAAAGGCAAAGGAGCGTGCTGTCACAAAGCTGAAAAAAGCCTATCCGGGTAGCAGGCTGCAGATCTGGAGGAATGTTCATCGTATGATACGCAGACCGATCCTGCCAGCGAAGGATGACAGAGCACTGCGGCGCAGCTTCACGACTTCGACCCTACGAAATCAGGAGTCTGGAAGATCGTAGTTTCGATACAGTCTGGTGAGAATTTTGCGCAGACAGGAGACCGCAACAGTCCCCTTTAGGACATGTTTAGGAAAAATCAAGAGTCATACTCGCATTTTTATACGTTCCGTGCTATAATGCAGAAAAACACGAAAGGCCGGCAACTATGGCTACACATATTTTAGTCGTCGATGACGAGACTGCGATCGCAGATCTGGTGGAGGTCTATCTGAAAAACGAAGGCTTCACCATCCACAAATTCTATAATGCCTCCGACGCCCTGGCTTGTGTGCGGACGACACGCTTGAATCTGGCGGTGCTGGATGTGATGCTGCCGGACATGGACGGCTTTACCCTCTGCCAGCGCATCCGGGAGGACCACCTGTTCCCCATCATCATGCTCACCGCAAAGGTGGAGGATATGGACAAGATCATGGGGCTGACCTTGGGAGCGGACGACTACATCACCAAGCCCTTCAATCCTCTGGAACTGGTGGCCCGGGTCAAGACTCAGCTGCGCCGCTACACCCGGTACAACCCCAGGGAGGGGACAGTCCAGGAGGTCACCGAATACGACTTTCGAGGCCTTCAGATCTCCAAGGCCACTCACAAGTGCGTCCTGTTCGGCGAGGAACTGGCCCTGACGCCCTTGGAATTCTCCATTCTCTGGTATCTATGTGAGCACCGGGGGAATGTGGTGTCCAGCGAGGAACTGTTTGAACATGTTTGGGGCGAGGCGTTTATGGACAGCAACAACACCGTCATGAGTCACATCGCCCGGCTACGGGAAAAGATGCACGAGCCCAGCCGAAAGCCCAAATTCATCAAGACCGTTTGGGGGGTGGGGTACACCATTGAGTAAGAAAGGAAATACCCGCAGCCGCCGGAGATCTTTGCGCATCTGGGGCGGCTACCTGCTGGTCCTCATGGCTTGGGTGGTCGCAGTGATGGCCTTGGCATTCCTGGGCTTCATCATCTGCGCCAGCATCACCTGGCAGCCCTCGCCGCTCCACGACTTCCTGAATTGGGTTCGAGACTACATCGTTCTGGTCTGCATCGTCACAGTGCTGGCGGGCTGGGTGGTCATCAGCTTCTATTTTATCTCCAAGCCCATCAAGCAGCTGGACGTGGTGGCCAATGCGGCAGAGCAATTATCCCGCCCCAGTGAGGAGCCCATCCAGCTGCCGGATTCCCTGGAGGACATCTCCATCCAGCTGAATCTGGCCCGGGAGCAGGCTCTCCGGGACGCCCGGGCAGCCCGGGAGGCAGAACAGCGGAAAAACGACCTAATCGTCTATCTGGCCCACGACCTGAAAACGCCCCTGACCAGCGTCATCGGCTACCTGACCCTCCTGCGGGATGAGCCTCAGATCTCCCCGGAGATCCGGGCCAGGTACACCGGCATCGCCCTGGAGAAGGCGGAGCGGCTGGAGGACCTCATCAACGAGTTCTTCGACATCACCCGCTTCAACCTCTCTCGCCTGGAGCTGGAGCGGCAGAGCGTGGACCTGACGCGGATGCTGGAGCAGGTCGCCAGCGAATTCCGCCCCATTTTCGCAGAATCGGGGCTGTCATGCAGCCTGGATCTGCCGCCCAAGCTGCACTATTCCTGTGACCCGGATAAGCTGGCAAGGGTCTTTGATAATCTCCTGCGCAACGCGTCTTATTATAGCCTGCCGGACAGCACGGTGGAAATTGCCGGACGGATAGAGGCCGGGAAAATCGTACTCACCTTCTCCAATGCGGGAAAGAACATCCCCCAGGAGAAATTGGACCGGATCTTTGAACAGTTCTTCCGTCTGGACAGCTCCCGCGCCACCCGGACAGGTGGTGCGGGCCTTGGCTTAGCCATCGCCAAGGAGATCGTGGAGCTCCACGGCGGGACCATTCGGGCGGACAGCACCGAGGATCGGATCACCTTCACCATCTGTCTTCCGTCAGACCATTCAGAAGCGCCGTAAGAAAATCACAAGAATTTCGCAGAAAACTTGCAAGGCATCCGTTGGTAGATAGACAAGTATGAAACGCCTGGTTCTGGTACCATTTCAGTATCAGAACCAGGCGCTTTATTTTGATTAGGAGGTCTTATCCCATGAAAACCATTCTCGTTCTCTTCGGCGGATGCTCCACGGAGTACGAAGTTTCTCTCCATTCCGCCTATGCGGTGCTGTCCCACATGGACCCCGCCCGCTATACTCCTTTGGCTGTGGGCATCACACGGGAGGGGCAGTGGCTCTGCTATACCGGCGACCTCTCCCGGCTGGAGGACAGTACTTGGCAGCAGGCGGCAGACTGTATCCCCTGCACCCCGCTGGTGGAACGGGAGGCCCACGCTCTACTACTGCTGGACGGCTCCGGCCGCCGTCTCCTCTTTGACGCGGTATTCCCAGTCCTCCACGGCAAGAACGGCGAGGACGGTACGGTACAGGGACTCTTTGAACTGGCCGGGGTCCCGGTCATCGGCTGCGGGACATTGTCCAGCGCCTTGTGCATGGACAAGGACCGGGCCCACCAGCTGGCGGCCCTGGCCGGCATCCGGGTCCCCCGGAGCCACGTCTTTCATTCCAGCGATGATTTCAGCCGGACCGCCCAGGCAGCGGAGGAACTGGGATACCCGGTGTTTGTCAAGCCGGTCCGGGCCGGTTCCTCCTTCGGTATCACCAAAGTCTCCGGGCCGGAAGAGCTGCCCGCCGCCATGGAGGAGGCCTTCCGCCACGACAGCGCCGTGATCCTGGAGGAGACGATCCCCGGCTTTGAGGTGGGCTGCGCGATCATGGGCAACGAGGAACTGACCGTGGGTCTGGTGGACGAGATTGCGCTGTCGGAGGGCTTTTTCAACTATGAGGAGAAGTACACCTTAAAGACCTCCGCCATCCACTGTCCCGCCCGCATCCCGCCGGAGAAGGCGGCAGAGATCCAGGCAGCGGCAAAAACCATTTACCGTGCCCTGGACTGCCGGGTATTCGCCCGGGTGGATCTGTTCCTCACCCCGGATGGGGAGATCGTCTTCAATGAGGTCAACACCATCCCCGGCTTCACCGCCCACAGCCGCTACCCCAGCATGATGCAGGGCATCGGCATTTCCTTTGGGGAGCTGGTGACCCGCCTGATCGAGTTGGGGGTGGCGGGATGAGAACCGTGTCGATTCCCCGGGAGCAGATTTTTCAGGGGCCGCTGGTCCTGGTCAACCGGGCGCATCCCCTGCATGAAAAAGAGCGATCTGCGCTGACCTCGGTGGACCCGCACCACCCCGACATTCTTCTTGAAAGCCGGGCACGGCAGCTACTGTCTGCCTGTATCCAAAAGGCGGGGGGACAGCGGGAGATCGTGCCGGTGTCCGGCTGGCGGAGCCAGCAGGAACAGCAGCGGATCTGGGATGACTCCATGGCGGAGCATGGGGAGACATTTACCCGCCAGTATGTGGCCCTTCCAGGATGCAGTGAGCATCAGACCGGCCTCGCCATCGACCTGGGAAAGGCTGCCGGATACATCGACTTCATCCGGCCTGCCTTTCCCTATGACGGCGTCTGCGGAAGATTTAGGCGTCTGGCGGCCCGGTACGGCTTTATCGAACGCTACCAGCGGGGCAAGGAGGAAGTCACCGGGATCTCGGCTGAGCCGTGGCACTTCCGCTATGTGGGGGCGCCCCACGCCCAGCTGATGGAAACCAACGGGCTGTGTCTGGAGGAGTACCGGGACTTTTTGCGGCAGGGTCCCCGGAGCATCGCTCTGGAAAACGGCCGCATGGCCCAGGTGTTCTATGTGCCCGCCGCCGGAGCCGTCACAGAGGTGCAAGTGCCGGAGGGCTGCTGCCAGATATCCGGCGACAATGTGGAGGGATTTATCCTGACATGGTGGGGGGATACCCATGAGAACGGCTAAGAAAACCGTCCCGACTTTGGACCTCTTTCGTCTGGCGGCAGTCCTGCTGGTGGTGATGAACCACACCTCGCCCCTGGCGGATGTGTCTGCCATGGCTGATTTCTGGCTTACCCGGGTACTGGCCCGGGTGGCAGTCCCATTCTTTCTGATGATCACTGGGTACTTTCTGAGCCGGAATCACTGGGCTGGTGTGGGGCGGCAGCTGAAAAAGCTCTGCCTGCTCTACGGCGTCTGCATCCTTTTGTATCTGCCAGTGAATCTCTATGCCGGCAGCTTCACCGGTCCGGCGGATGTTTTGCGGAAACTGCTGGTGGACGGCACCTTCTACCACCTGTGGTATTTCCCGGCGACCATTCTGGGCATCGTCATCGCCCGGTGGCTCAGCCGGCTGGGCCTGCGGGTGGCTCTGCCTGTGGCGGCGCTACTCTATCTCATCGGTCTGGGCGGGGACAGTTACTATGGACTGATTTCCCGGATCCCGCTGCTTCGGACCCTTTACGACGGCATTTTTACACTGTGCGGCTATACCCGCAATGGCCTGTTCTTCGCGCCACTGTTCCTTCTGCTTGGGGCCGCCGGAAGGCGGTGGAACCAAAAGCTGTCTCTGGCGGGCTTCTTCCTCTCTCTGGCAGCCATGAGCGCCGAGGGGCTGTGGCTCCATCGCATGGATGTCCAGCGCCACGACAGCATGTACCTCGCCCTCCCCCTGTGCATAGTATGCCTTTTTTCTCTGCTGCTGGGCGGAAGCAAGGGCGAGTCCAGGAAAGTCCGGGAATTTTCCACAGCCATGTATGTGCTCCATCCCCTCTGCATCGTACTGGTCCGGGGAGCGGCAAAGCTACTGGGACTGGGAGAAATGCTCATTGAAAACAGTGTTCTCCATTTTATTGTGGTGCTGGCGCTCAGTGCGCTGCTCTCCGCCCCTTGCCTGCTGAGGCTTCAAAAGAAGCCCAGCCCCACCGCTCGGGCCTGGCGGGAGGTGGATCTGGCGGCCCTTGGGCACAACGCCCAGGTGCTGCGGAACACATTGGCCCCGGGGACAGAGCTGATGGCGGTGGTAAAGGCGGAGGCCTACGGTCACGGCGGGGCAGTGACCGCCAGCACCTTACAGCGAGCGGGCGTCCGGGCCTTTGCCGTGGCCTGCCTGGCCGAGGGGATTGCTCTGCGAAAGGCGGGCATCCGGGGGACGATCTTGATCTTAGGTTATACCTCCCCGGAGGAAGCTCCGCTCTTGACACGATGGCATCTGACCCAGACGGTGGCGGATATTGACCACGGGCGGGCCTTGGCAGCCAGAGGGCGGCGTGTCCATGTCCATCTGGCCCTGGACACGGGGATGCACCGGCTGGGCATCCTGGCGGAAAACCGGAAGGAGATCCTGGAGGCATTCCGGCTTCCAAACCTGGTAGTGGACGGTGTCTTTTCTCATCTATACGTCTCGGACAGCCTGGAAGCCGAAGATGTTGCCTACACCCAGGAGCAGCTGACCTTGTTCTATGATACGGTGGCCTGGCTCCGAACTGCCGGATATGATCCCGGCAAAGTTCATATCCAGTCCAGCTATGGACTTTGGAACCTCCCAGCTCAGCCCTGTGACTATGTCCGGGCTGGAATCGCACTCTATGGAGTTCGAAGCGATGATGCGCCTGTTCAGCGAAGCCTTGACCTGCGGCCGGTTCTGTCTCTCCGGGCCAGAGTGGCCAGTATCCGCACTGTGCAAGCCGGAGAGAGCGCCGGGTACGGGCGGGTCTTTCAGGCAGAGCAAGAAACCAAACTGGCGGTGGTCACCATCGGCTACGCGGACGGTCTGCCCCGGGATCTGCCTCAGCGGGGCGGCCAGGTGCTGATTCAGGGCCGGCGTTGTCCTATGGTGGGGTGGATGTGCATGGACCAGTTGCTGGTGGACGTCAGCGATCTTTCGGAGGTCGCTCCTGACGATACAGTGACTATTATCGGCCGGGATGGCGGTCAGGTGATTCGGGCAGAGGAACTGGCTGCATGCTGTGGGACGATTACCAACGAACTGCTCTCCCGGTTAGGCATGCGGTTACCCATTGTTTCTGGTTAAAGAGCGGTAGGGAATTTTACAAAGATTCCGGTTCGGATTTCAACATGAATATACCTTTAAACAGGAATAGCCACCAACCACGATGAAATGGTTGATGGCTATTCCCGTTTGGTCGACACCAAGAGATTCTCTCAATCGGTTTAATCTGGTGTTTTCAAGATGTCCTTATGAGGAGTCGCCCTTGGCCCTGCCTGCTTTTTTTATCACTTATTTACCGGCACTTCTGTGCGGCCTCTCGTCCGGCCCGGAAGGCCCGGATGTTCAGCTCCTTCACCTTTTCGGGGACGGTATCGGCCACCACCTGCTCCCAGTCGATCTGGGGACAGCCCAGGCTGTCGCACATGGCGCCGAAAAGCACCACGTTCATGCACTTGGCGTTGCCCAGGTCCAGGGCAATCTCGCTGGCGGGCACGGCGATGGTGCGGAACACCTTCTCCATGGCCTCGATGCAGCCGTCCGGATACGTCTCGGCCCCGGAGGCGATGGTGGTGGACTTGATGGCATAGTCGTTGATAATGGCCACGCCGTCGGGCTTGAGAAACTCGGCATAGCGGACGGCCTCCATTTTTTCCAGGGCCACCATGATGTCCGCCTCGCCCTTGCCGAACACGGGGCCGTATACCTTGTCGCCCCAGCGGACCTGGGTGGACACGGAGCCGCCCCGCTGGGCCATGCCGTGTACCTCGCTCTGCTTGACGTCGTATCCGGCCTGCATGAAGCCGTTGGACATGATCCGGGAGATCAGGATGGCGCCCTGACCGCCCACGCCCACCAACAGGGCGCTTTTCACGTTGGACATATCAGTTTTCCTCCTTTTCGATGGCGTCGAAGGGGCAGACCTGGGCGCAGACGGTGCAGCCCACGCACTGGGTGCGGTCGATGACGGCCTTGCCGTTTTCCATGGAGATGGCGGGGCAGCCCACCCGCAGACAGCTGCGGCAGCCCCGGCAATTGTCGGCGTTTACATGGCACATGCCCTTTCGGAACTTATCCCGCTTGATCAGCAGGCAGGGACGGCGGGTGACGATGGCAGGCTGCTGTCCGGCGTCCAGGGCGGACACCGCCTGGTCCACGGCGGCCTTCATGGCCTTCAGGTCCTGGGGGTCCACCGTCAGCACCGGGGCAAAGCCCAGGGCGGTGAGAATTTTCTCCACGCTGAGCAGGGCGGTGGGGTCCCCCTGGAGGGTATAGCCCGTGCCGGGGTTATCCTGGTGGCCGGTCATACCGGTGATGCGGTTGTCCAGCACGCAGGGGATCATCCGTCCCTTGTTGTACACGATCTCCGCCGCGCCGGTCATGCCGCTGTGGAAGAAGGTGGAGTCGCCCACCACGCCGAACACCACCTTGCCGGTGACGCCCTCTTTTTCAAAGCTCTTGGCGATGCCCATACCGGCGGAGAAGCCCGCGCCCATGCACACCACGGAGTCCATGCAGTTCAGGGGCTCGGCGCAGCCCAGGGTATAGCAGCCGATGTCGCCGGTGACCACATAGTTCTTGTTCCGGGACAGGGTATAGAAGAAGCCGCGGTGGGGGCAGCCGGGACACAGGGCCGGGGGCCGCTTGGCCGGGGTCACGTCCACGGTGCGGAAGTCCGCCTTCTGGCCCAGGACCCGCTCCCGCAGCAGCTGGGTGTTCAGCTCGTACAGGGGACCGGTAAGCTCCTTGCCCACGCAGGGGATGCCGGCGGCCTTGATCTGGTCCTCCATAAAGGGCTCCAGCTCCTCGATGACGTAGAGCTTCTCCACCCTGGAGGCAAAGTCCCGGATCAGGTCCATGGGCAGGGGGAAGGTCAGGCCCAGCTTCAGGAAGGAGGTCCCCTCCGGGAACACCTCCCTGGCGTATTCATAGGCGATGGAGGAGGTGACCACGCCCACCTTGCCGTCGCCCATTTCCAGACGGTTCAGGCCGTTTTCCAGGGCACGGGTGCAGCCGTATTCCTCCAGCTTCTTCAGGCGCTCCTCTACGATGGGATGGTTGGCATAGGCGTGGGCCGGGGTGCACACGAACTTGCGGACGTTGCGGGCATAGGGGGCGTGGGTGTGCTCCTCCCGCTCCCCGAACTCCACCAGGCCCTTGGAGTGACAGACCCGGGTGGTGGTGCGGTACAGCACCGGCGTGTCGAACAGCTCGGACACCTCGCAGGCCAGGGCCACGAAGTCCTTGCACTCCTGGGCGTCGCTGGGCTCCACCATGGCGATCTTGGCGGCCCGGGCATAGTGGCGGTTGTCCTGCTCATTCTGGGAGGAGTGGCAGGAGGGATCGTCGGCGG
>OLXI01001483.1_pt1 | contig 11124 bp, 10 predicted proteins | sample 1674181 | NCBI WGS metagenome assembly OLXI01 (sample SAMEA103958148, study PRJEB25191) | human gut metagenome | reverse complement strand
CTGCCGGCCCTTTTCCACCTGCTGCCCATCAGATACCTTCACCCCGCTCAAATGGGCGTACAGGGTGGTCAGGCCGCCGCCGTGGTCAATGACCACATAGTTGCCGTAACCGCCGCCCCAACCGCTGGTATTGGTGAGGATCACCTTACCGCTCTTGACGGCATATACGCTGCTGGTATAGGACACGTTGCAGATATCCACACCCTTGTGGTTGGTGCTGCCGAAGCCGCCGGGGGCCACGCGGGAGCCGACGGGCGAGCTGATCTTTTTACTGGTGCTGACGGGCCAGATAAAGCCCTCGTTGCTGGGCACCACGTCGGAGTCGGCGATCAGCTGCTCGAGCTGCGCGTCGATCTCATCAGCCGCCTTTGCCTCTGCGTCATGCAGCTGCTCCAGCGCTTTCTGGTCGGCGGCATACTCGTTCATCAGCTTGGTGGTCTCGTCCAGCTTGCCCTGCAGCTCGTCCTGCTGCTCACTCAGCTGGGTCTCCTTGGCCTCCATCTCCGCCTTCTCGGCCTTGATGTTCTCCCGCGTCTCCTGCAGGGCGGAGATAATGCTCTTGTTGTACTCCGCCACCTCGTTGACGAACTCCATGCGGTTCAGCAGGTCGGCCATGCTGGTGGCCTTAAACAGCACCGACAGATAGCTCAGACTGCCGCGCTCCTCCTCCTCGCGCACCTGCTGGCAGAACAGTGTGTACTGCTCCTCCTCCAGCAGCTCATACCGGGCGATCTGCGCCGCGGCGTCGTCGATCTGGTTCTGGGTGTCATCGATCTGCTCCAGCAGCAGCTGGTTCCGCTGGTCCAGCAAATTCTTGGTGGCCATCACGTTGTTCTTCTTGGCCTTGGCCTCGGCGATCTGCTTCTCCAGTTCCTTCAGCTTTTCCTGCTGCTCCTTCTTTTTCTGTTCCAATGCGGCCACCTGCGCCGCCTTGCGCTGCTCCTCCTCCAGTTCAGCCTCGGTCTTGGCTGCATAAGCCGGTCGGACGGACACGGCAGCAGCCGCGCCCAGCAGCATCAGCAGTGCCAGCACGGCGCACAGAATACGTTTCGGTTTCTTCATGCAAGCGCTCCTTTCTTTACACCCGGAGGAACCGGCGTATGGCGGTCAGGCTGCCGCCCACACCTACCAGAATACCCGTGCCCAGGAACACCAGGGCCACAAACTGCCATATTCTCGTAAACGGCACCACGTTCAGTATCTGCAGGCTGTCGGAGTTAGCGATGCCCTGCGCCACGGCGGCATACAGCCCCCATTGCAGGCCAAAGGCGATCACCGCGCTGAACAGGCCCAGCAGCAGTCCCTCATACACAAAGGGCCAGCGGATGAACCCGTTGGTGGCGCCCACCATCTTCATGATGGCGATCTCGTCCCGCCGGTCAAATGTCGTCAGCTTGATGGTGTTGCTGATGATGAACACCGACACCAGCAGCAGTATGGCGATCAGCGCGACAGAGATGACGCCGGCCACGTTGCGGACTGTGGTAAAGCCGTTGGCCACAGCCTCGTCAGCGCGGGCCTTGGCAATGCCGGGGATATTGTCCACTGCGGTCCTTGTCTCCATGATTCGGTTCGGATCCGTGACGTGTATCACAAACCGATGGCGGAACACCGTGGCGTCCAGGTCGCCGTACACACCGCCGTCATCGTACTTCTCCACGTAGGCGTCCCGGGCCTCCGTCCGTGAGACGAAGGTACAATCAGCCACGTTCTCCGTGCCCTCGATCTGCGTTTGCAGGGCCCGGGCCTCGCTCTCCTCCAGGGTCTCGGCATTCCTGCTGAACCGCTCTTCCGATCTCTCTACTTGCTGTAGGTCCGCCAGGTTTTCGTTGGCATTGTAGGCCACCAGCGTGAATGTGCCCATAATGAGCAGGCACGCCACGGTAACGCCGATGGCGGCGAAGGACATGAACCCGTGGGAGAACATATTGCCCGCGCCTTCTTTGACGAAAAATTTAAAATCGTGCTTCATATCACACCTCGTAGCTGCCCAGGCCGTCGCCGATGACCTGCCCATCGTTCAGCAGGATGATCCGCTTGTTGAAGTGGTTGACCAGGCCCCTCTCGTGGGTCACCACGATCACTGTGGTCCCCAGGGCGTTGATGCGCTCCAGCAGCGTCATGATCTCCAGCGACCGGCCCGGATCCAGGTTGCCGGTGGGCTCGTCCGCCACGATGGTGCTGGGGTTATTCACCAGCGCCCGGGCAATGGCCACACGCTGCTGCTCACCGCCGGAAAGCTGGTCGGGATAGCTGTTCTCCTTGTCCGCCAGCCCCACCAGCTCCAGCACATAGGGAATGCGGTTCTTCAGCTCCCGCGGAGACGCCCCCACCGCCCGCATGGCCAGCGCCAGGTTGTCCCGCACGGTCTTATTGCCGATCAGGCGGAAGTCCTGGAAGATCACGCCGATCGTCCGGCGCATATAGGGGATCTGTTTTTCAGCGATGCGGCTCATGGAAAAGCCGTTGACCATCACGCGGCCGGCGGTGGGCACCACCTCACCGGTCATCAGCTTGATGATGGTGGACTTACCGGAGCCGGAGGGTCCCACCAGAAAGACGAATTCTCCGTCGTCCACGGTAAAGGAAACGCCCTTTAACGCGCGCGTCCCGTTGTCGTATACCTTCTCGGCGTCTATTAAACGAATCATAGCAACGCTCCTGTCCGTCAAAATGCAACATATTGTGGCCAAATACGACCACAAATACCATTATATATAAATAGTTACAAAATGGCAACAGGAAAGATATGAAAATATTTTGAATTTGCCCCGCCGCGCATTGCTTGTTCTTTAGACGGTCCTCCCACCCCAAAAGTTCCTAAAAAAGGAAGTTTCTGCGGCATCGCGCAAAAAGAGCGCCCCACAGGGCGCTCTTTTTTCTGTATATGTACTTATGCGTCGATGCCGCGGCTGGTCAGATACTTCTTGACCATCAGGGCGACCTTGAAGGTGATGGCGTCATCGAACTCCCGCAGATCCAGGCCGGTCAGCTTCTTGATTTTCTCCAGACGATAGACCAGCGTGTTCCGGTGGACAAACAGCTTACGCGCCGTCTCGGATACGTTCAGGTTGTTCTCAAAGAACTTGTAGATGGTGAACAGCGTCTCTTGGTCCAGTGCATCGATGGGGTTCTTCTTGAACACCTCCTGCAGGAACATCTCGCACAGGGTGGTGGGCAGCTGATAGATCAGCCGGCCAATACCCAGATTTTCGTAGTTGATGACGTAGCGCTCCGTATCGAACACCTTGCCGACCTCGATGGCGATTTGGGCCTCTTTGTAGCTCTTGGCCAGGTCACGCAGGTGCAGGGCAAGGGTGCCGATGCCCACGAACACGCGGCTCTCTCCATCGGCGCGCAGGGCCTCCTCGATGCGGAGAGCCACCTCCTCCATATCCTTGGCGGTGGCATCCTCCCCCATCTGGTGGATCAGCGCCACGTCGTGCTCACCTACGCTCAGCACAAAGTCGTTCTGCCGGTCGGGGAACAAGCCCTGCACCACATCCACGGGCACGGTGTCCAGCCGATCGTCCACCGGGCGCACCACGAACACGCCGCGGGCCACCTCGGCATCCACGTGCAGCTCCTTGGCCCGCATATAGATGTCACTGATGAGGATGTTATCGGAAATGATGTTCTTGATGAAGGAGCCCTTGTCGTGCTTCTCCTCATAGTAGTTTTTGGCGGCGTTCAGCGCCACGGCGGCCATAGAGCACACCGTGCGGCTCATGCTGTCATCGCCGGTGGCGAACACGGCATAGTCAAAGGTGTTGCCCCAGCTGGGCAACGCCTTGAAGCACTTGCCCTCCAGCGCCACGCAGGTGCCGTCCGCCGAAACGATAGGCTCCACATATTTGCTCCATCGCTTGCCAATGGCCGTCAGCTCACTGCAAGCGATAACGGTGCCCTCGGCATCGATCACGCCGATGGTACGGTCGGTGGTCTCTTTGAATTGGAGTACAGAGTTCTGAAAAATTCTGCCGGACATAACGTGATCCTCCCGCAAATCCCGCGACGGTACTTTGTGCAATCTGCTCAGTCGTTGCTCCTATTATATCGTCATAATCACGATTTTGCAAGCGTTTTTTTCTCTTTTCCACAAAAAACTTGTCGCGTTTTTTGCGGTTATGTCAAAAAAATCACAGACCACATACACGGTATAGCGCTGATATCTCCTCTGCGCGCAGCAAACGGTACGCTCCGGCAGCCAATGAGTCATCCAATGTCAGCGGCCCCATGGACAGCCGCTTCAGATACAGCACCGGCGCGCCGCGGGCCGCCAGCATCCGCTTGACTTGGTGGAATTTCCCCTCCCGCAGCGTCACGACACACACGCGGTCAGGCAGAACCTCCAGCCCGGCGGGCAGGCATTCCAGCCCGTCCCCCAGCGTCATCCCGCGGGCAAATGCCTCCGCATCCGCCGCTGAGAGTTCACCGTCCACCCGGGCGAGGTAGCGTTTGTCCACGTGGTATTTAGGGCTCAGCAGCCGGTGGGCCAGCTCGCCGTCGTTGGTCAACAACAGCAAGCCCTCCGTGTCCTTGTCCAGCCGCCCCACCGGAGCAAGGCCAATGCGGCGCAGCTCCGGCGGCAAAAGGTCCAGGACCGTGGGCTGCTTTCTGTCCTCGGTGGCGGTGAGGACGCCGGCGGGCTTATGCAGCATTACATAGGTAAACCGGCGGAGGGAGATGGTCTCGCCGGCCACGGTGATGATGGCCGCGGCCGGGTCCAGCTTGTCCTCGGCGGAGGCGGCCAGCCGGCCGTCAACACGCACCAGGCCCTGCCGTACCAACGCTTTCACCTCCCGGCGGGACCACTTCCCAGTGCCCGCCAGCAGCTTGTCGAGACGCTCCATAGGCCGCCTCCTTTCGGATTTTTACCCTATGATAGCATATTCTCATCAGATTGAAAATAGGTAATTATGAGGTGATGAATATGATGATATTACATATATCCAAACGGCGCATTGCCGTTATGGCGGTGTCATTTATGGTGATCGCTGCCGTAACCGTGGTGTTAGCCGGGTGCTTCTCTGACAAGGAAAATACCATTACACTTGCCGACACCGCAGAAATGGCAGACTATTTACAGCAGTTGGGCTGGCAGGTGGAGCCTGATCCGATCGAGACGCTGGACCTTCAGCTTCCCCAGACCCTGGGCGACACCTGGGGCGACTACGCCGCCATGCAGACCGAACAGGGCCTCCCCTTTGCAGACTTTGCGGGACAGCCGATACGGCGCTACACGTTCCGCATCACCAACTATCCCGGAATGGATGGGGGCGTGCAGGCCAACCTGTACCTGTGCGGTGATACGCTCATCGGCGGGGACGTTGTGGCCACCGGGAAGGGCGGCTTCCAGCACGGGTTGGAGTATCCGGGGGTGTAAAAGCGAATACAGTCAGGCGTTTTTCGACACGATTATACAAATAGTTGTCGGAATAGGCAGAAAAAGAGGAAGCCTTACGGCTTCCTCTCTTTAATTGGCTTTGTCCCTGTGGGGTCAGATTACTCGTCGATCTCGATGACGACGCCGGAACCCACGGTACGGCCACCCTCACGGATAGCGAAACGCAGACCGTTCTCGATGGCGATGGGGGTGATCAGCTCCACGTTCATGTCGACGTTATCGCCGGGCATGCACATCTCGGTGCCCTCGGGCAGGGTGATGATGCCGGTAACGTCGGTGGTGCGGAAGTAGAACTGGGGACGATAGTTGTTGAAGAAGGGGGTGTGACGGCCGCCCTCGTCCTTGGTCAGAACGTACACCTGGCCAACGAACTTGGTGTGGGGGTGGATGGAACCGGGCTTGGACAGAACCTGGCCGCGCTCGATCTCGGTCTTGGCAACGCCGCGCAGCAGGGCGCCGATGTTGTCGCCGGCCTCAGCGTAGTCCAGCAGCTTGTGGAACATCTCGATACCGGTGACGACGGTCTCGCGCTTCTCGTCGGACAGACCAACGATCTCAACCTTCTCGTTGAGCTTCAGCTGACCACGCTCCACACGGCCGGTAGCAACGGTACCACGGCCGGAGATGGTGAACACGTCCTCGACGGGCATCAGGAAGGGCATATCCTCCTTGCGGTCGGGGGTGGGGATCCACTCGTCAACGGCGTCCATCAGCTCCTTGATGCAGGCATACTCGGGAGCGTTGGGATCGGTGGACTCGGAAACCAGGGCGTTCAGGGCGGAACCGCGGATGATGGGGGTGTCGTCGCCAGGGAAGCCATAGAAGTCCAGCAGCTCGCGGACTTCCATCTCCACCAGCTCCAGCAGCTCCTCGTCGTCCACCTGGTCGCACTTGTTCAGGAACACCAGCACGGAGGGCACGTTCACCTGACGGGCCAGCAGCAGGTGCTCGCGGGTCTGGGCCATGGGGCCGTCGGAGGCGGCGATGACCAGGATAGCGCCGTCCATCTGGGCAGCACCGGTGATCATGTTCTTGATATAGTCGGCGTGGCCCGGGCAGTCCACGTGAGCATAGTGACGCTTGGCGGTCTCATACTCAACGTGAGCGGTGTTGATGGTGATACCACGCTCGCGCTCTTCGGGAGCCTTGTCGATGGAAGAGTAGTCGGTGTACTCAGCGCCGCCCTGCATCGCCAGGTACTTGGTGATGGCAGCGGTCAGAGTGGTCTTACCATGGTCGATGTGACCGATGGTGCCGATGTTAACATGGGGCTTCGTTCTCTCAAATTTCTGCTTAGCCATTTGAAAAAATCCTCCTTAACAAATTTGCATCATGGTTTTCTTGCAATGTCTTGTACTAACACTGCTATTTTACAGTATTCGATAGGGAAAAGCAATCGTTTTTTGACGATTTAGAAATTTTCCCGTCCGGTACGCTTGTTGATGAGCTTCTCCTGCAGGCCCTTGGGCAGCTCGATATAGTGACTGGGCTCCATGGTGTACTGACCACGGCCCTGGGTGCGGGAGCGCAGATCGGTGGCGTAGCCGAACATTTCCGCCAGAGGAACAAAGGCGTCGATCTGCTGGGCGCCGGCGCGCATCTCGTAGCCCTGGATCTGGCCGCGGCGGGCGCTGATATCGCCGATGACGTCGCCCATATATTCCTCGGGGACGATGACGGAGACCTTCATGATGGGCTCGAGCAGCGTGGGATCGGCCTTGCGCATGGCCTCCTTGAAGGCCATGGAGCCGGCGATCTTGAACGCCATCTCGGAGGAGTCCACCTCGTGATAGGAGCCGTCGTACAGGGTGACCTTCACGTCCACCACGGGGTAACCGGCCACGGTGCCGGAGAGCATTGCGCCCTGGATACCGGCGTCGATGGCGGGGATATACTCCTTGGGGACAGCGCCGCCCACCACTTTGTTGATGAACTCGTAGCCCTTGCCGGACTCGTTGGGCTCCACATGGATCTTCACGTGACCATACTGGCCCTTACCGCCGGACTGACGGGCATACTTGGTATCCTGGTCCACTGCCTTGCGGATGGTCTCCTTGTAGGCCACCTGGGGCGCGCCCACGTTGGCCTCCACCTTGAACTCGCGCAGCAGGCGGTCCACGATGATCTCCAGGTGCAGCTCGCCCATACCGGCGATGATGGTCTGACCCGTCTCCTCGTCGGTGTAGGTGCGGAAGGTGGGGTCCTCCTCGGCAAGCTTCGCCAGGGCGATGGCCATCTTCTCCTGGCCGGCCTTGGTCTTGGGCTCGATGGCCACGCGGATCACGGGCTCGGGGAACTCCATGGACTCCAGCACGATGGGGTGCTTCTCATCACAGAGGGTGTCGCCGGTGGTGGTGTTCTTCAGGCCCACCACGGCGGCGATATCGCCGGAATAGACCGTTTCCAGGTCCTCCCGGTGGTTGGCGTGCATCTGGAGCAGACGGCCCACGCGCTCGCGCTTGCCCTTGGTGGCATTGAGCACGGAGGAGCCGGTGTTCAGCGTGCCGGAATACACGCGGAAGAAGCTCAGACGGCCCACATAGGGGTCGGTCATGATCTTGAAGGCCAGAGCGGAGAACGGCTCGTCATCGGAAGCGTGACGGTCCTCCTCCTCATCGGTCTTGGGGTTGGTGCCAACGATGGCGGGAATATCGGTGGGGGCGGGCATATAGTCCACAATGGCGTCCAGCAGCTTCTGAACACCCTTGTTCCGGTAGGAGGAGCCGCAGGTGACCGGCACCATCTCCACGGCCACGGTGGCCTTGCGGATGGCGGCGCGGATCTTGTCGGTGGGGATCTCCTGACCCTCCAGATACATCTCCATGATCTCGTCGTCGAACATGGAAACGGCATCCAGCAGCTTTTCCCGGTACTCGTTGGCCAGGTCCATCATATCGGCGGGGATGGGCTCCACGCGCATATCCTTGCCCAGCTGATCGTAATAGATATCAGCGTCCATCTCCACCAGGTCGATGATGCCCTTGAAGGACTCCTCTTTCCCGATGGGCAGCTGGATGGGCACGGCGTTGCACTTGAGGCGGTCGTGGATCATGTCCAGCACGTGATAGAAATCCGCGCCCAGCATGTCCATTTTGTTGACATACACCATCCGGGGCACATGATAGTGGTCGGCCTGACGCCACACGGTTTCGGACTGGGGCTCAACGCCGCCCTTGGCGCACATCACGGTGACAGAGCCGTCCAGCACACGCAGAGAACGCTCCACCTCCACAGTGAAGTCCACATGACCCGGGGTGTCGATGATGTTGATACGCGTCTGGGGGAACTGATCCTTGGAGCCCTTCCAGTAACAGGTGGTAGCGGCGGAGGTGATGGTGATGCCACGCTCCTGCTCCTGTTCCATCCAGTCCATGGTAGCGGTTCCCTCGTGCGTCTCGCCGATCTTGTAGTTGACGCCCGTGTAGTACAGAATACGCTCGGTCGTGGTGGTCTTGCCTGCATCAATGTGGGCCATGATGCCGATATTTCTCGTATTTTCCAGTGTAACCTTTCTCGGCATAACGTTCTCCTTTTAATCAGTTTGCGGGGATTACCAGCGGAAGTGGGCGAAAGCCTTGTTGGACTCGGCCATCTTGTGGGTATCCTCGCGCTTCTTCACGGCGCTGCCGGTGTTGTTGGCGGCGTCCATGATCTCGCCTGCCAGGCGCTCGGCCATGGTGCGCTCACTGCGGGCGCGGGAATAGTTGGTCAGCCAGCGCAGACCCAGGGTCTGACGGCGGGCAGGACGAACCTCCATGGGGACCTGATAGGTGGCGCCGCCGACACGGCGGGCCTTGACTTCCAGGCTGGGCATGATGTTTTCCATGGCCTGGGTGAACACTTCCAGAGGATCCTTCTCGGTCTTGTCCTTGATGATGTCAAAGGCACCGTAAACGACCTTCTGGGCGACGCCCTTTTTACCGTCCAACATGATGCTGTTGACCAGCTTGGTCACCAGCACGGAGTTGTACATAGGATCGGGCAAGATCTCTCTCTTGGGAACATTACCTCTTCTGGGCACTATGCTTCCCTCCTTCATAAAAATATGATTTCACAGGTACTCAACAGCTTGCGAAGGCTGTTGTACGGCCTGCCAAAGAGGTATTTTTATATATAGTATATAAGAAACCTTTTCGGCAAAGCTCATGCTGCAAGTTTTACTTGCTCTTGGGGCGCTTTGCGCCGTACTTGGAACGGGCCTGCATACGGCCGGACACACCCTGGGTATCCAGCGTACCACGGATGATGTGGTAACGGACGCCGGGCAGGTCCTTGACACGGCCGCCGCGGATCATCACGACGGAGTGCTCCTGCAGGGAGTGACCCACGCCGGGGATGTAGGCGGTGACTTCGTAGCCGTTGGTCAGACGCACACGGGCGATCTTACGGAGCGCGGAGTTGGGCTTCTTGGGGGTCGCAGTTCTGACGGCGGTGCAGACGCCACGCTTCTGGGGAGAGCTCAGGTCGGTCTCCTTGTTCTTCAGCGTATTCAGGCCCTTCTGCATAGCGGGAGAATTGGACTTGTAGGTGCTCTTCTTCCGGCCCTGCTTGACCAGCTGGTTAAAAGTAGGCATTTGGTTTCTCCTTTCGTAAGATTTGTGGGACGTATGTCCCTTTATTTTTCCACGGAACAGAGGGTATCTATTCCGGATGGAACGTTATTCAGCCGTTCAGGACGGCCACAGCGGCGGCAGGCACGGCGATACCGCAGGCAGTACCCAGCTGCCGCAGCGTCATGCTGCTGTCACAGGGGATGGCCTTTTCCGCGCACAGGGCGCGCAGGGGATCGGTGAGCCGGGGATCGGCGTCACAGGCCAGATAGACGTGGGCGGCAGCACCCTGGACAAGGGCACGACGGGTCTGCTTCAAGCCCACGACTTTTCCCTTGGCGGTCAGTTCTCCGGGCACAGGCGCTCTCCTCCTGTCGTCGCATAACAAATCCCGCGGGCAATTCCCGCGCAATTTGAAATTATAGCATAGCTGCGCGGAAGCGTCAAGTGTGTTTCGCGGGAAAGTTTGTGAATTCCACTGAAATTCCGTGGATAATTTCAGAAGATATCACGAAAAGCTACCCCGGATGCGCTTCCGGCGTCCGGTGAAAAGAGGAGGCCGGAGGGCCTCCTCTTTCAGATGTTCGGTTTCGGCTTACAGCGCGTCGCCGGTGTCCGTCTCGGGACCGTCGCTCTCAGGATGCTCCGCCTCGTCCATGTCCGCCGGCGCCTCCACAGGTGTGGGGACCTCCGTGTGCATGGCCTCGGCCTCGTCCTTCTTCTCGGCCTCGGTCTCGGGGACCATCTCCTCCGCCAGCTGGCGATAGGCGGTCAGGCCGGCGCCGGCGGGAATGAGCTTGCCGATGATGACGTTCTCCTTCAGGCCGACCAGGTGGTCCACCTTGCCCTTGATGGCGGCCTCGGTCAGGACCTTGGTGGTCTCCTGGAACGAGGCGGCGGACAGGAAGGAGTCTGTTGCCAGAGAGGCCTTGGTGATACCCATCAGCAGCTGGGTGTAGGTGGCCTCCTGCAGCTCCTCGCCGTCCTCACGCTTCTCGCCGGCGGCGATACGGGCGCGGACCGCTGCGTTGGCGTCCTCCACCTCCATCACGTCGGCCATAGCGCCGGAGAGCAGCCCCTCGGCGTCGTTGGCATCCTCCACGCGGACCTTACGCATCATCTGGCGCACGATGACCTCGATGTGCTTATCGTTGATGTCCACGCCCT
>OLXI01001464.1_pt1 | contig 11245 bp, 6 predicted proteins | sample 1674181 | NCBI WGS metagenome assembly OLXI01 (sample SAMEA103958148, study PRJEB25191) | human gut metagenome | reverse complement strand
TGTTACCCAACGAGTCGAGTGCGTCAGTGCGCCTGCGTACTTCTTTACCTAATCCGCTCATTTCGGCATTACCGCCGGCATTGTCTGCAATTGGTCCGTAAGCATCGGTAGCCAAGGTAATTCCCAATGTTGAGAGCATACCTACGGCAGCAATACCAATACCGTAAAGCCCCATGGAAATATTGGCGAAATCAAACCCGGAAGCAAGCCAATAGGATAAGATGATGCCTACTACTACTGCCAGTACCGGGATAGTGGTGGAAACCATACCTAGTCCGATACCGGAAATGATAACGGTAGCCGGACCTGTCTTTCCACTTTCGGCCAATCGTTGTGTAGGTTTATAAGATTGAGAAGTATAGTATTCGGTAGAGCGACCGATAACGATCCCTACTATTAATCCCACTACCACAGCAAAAGAGATGTTTACCCAGTTTTCCAGTCCCAAGGCCCAAAGGATAAGGAAAGTGGCAACAACAATCAGCACAGAACTTAAGTTGGTTCCTGTAGCTAATGAACCGAGTAGCTCTTTCATTCCTGCATCTTCTTTGGTACGGACAGCGAAAATACCGATGATGGAGAGTAAAATACCTACAGCTGCAATCAGCATAGGCGCAATGACCGCTTTAAACTGCATTACAGTATCATCCGAACCAATGAAGGCAGCTGCGCCCAAAGCGGCGGTAGCCAGGATAGAACCGCAATAAGACTCGTAGAGGTCGGCGCCCATTCCGGCTACGTCACCTACATTGTCACCCACATTATCGGCAATGGTAGCAGGATTACGGGGATCATCTTCCGGAATTCCGGCTTCCACTTTACCTACCAGGTCGGCACCTACATCGGCTGCCTTGGTATAGATTCCACCTCCTACACGGGCGAAAAGTGCTTGTGTGCTGGCTCCCATACCAAAGGTAAGCATGGTGGTTGTGATGACACATAATTTAGCAGAAGGGTTCAAGGCGTCTGTGGGAATGCAATAGTCCAATAATATGTACCAGAAAGAAATATCGAGTAGTCCCAAGCCGACAACGACCAACCCCATAACAGCTCCGCTACGGAAAGCTACACGCAGTCCTTTGTTCAGGGAGTGTTGGGCGGCATTGGCGGTACGTGCAGAAGCGTATGTAGCCGTTTTCATTCCTAAAAAGCCGGACAGTCCGGAGAAGAAACCGCCGGTAAGAAAAGCAATGGGCACCCACGGATTTTGTAAGTTGAAGCCGTATGCCATGATAGAAAACAGAATAACTAATCCCAGAAATACCAGCCCTACCACCTTGTATTGTTGTTTCAGATAGGACATGGCGCCCTGGCGCACATAAGAAGCGATTTTCTCCATCGTCGGAGTTCCTTCGCTTTCAAGCATCATTTGTTTGTAGAAATACCATGCAAGTACCAATGCCAAGAGGGAGGCAATGGGCACAATCCAGAATAGATACGTTTCCATACGCAGTATTGATTTAAAAGTTGGTTTTGCCCAAAGATAGCAAAAAATAAATGATATTCAATAGGATAGGTCGTATTTTTATCAATTAATATTTGCGGTGCTTTTCTAATTAAGTTTAGGGGGGAATAAATATCAATATCTGTAACTTGGAACACATGTACCTGTTCCTGTGTTTCGTCAAAACACGATGAAAGGTAAACAAGACGTTAAAAAACAGTTTCACCACAGATCAAATCTGTATAATCTGTGGTGAATTTAAAACTCAGGCTTTGTATTTACCATACAGCTTATCTATCAGATCAGCGCGTCCTATTTTGCGCAATTCATTGATGATAGCACGTCGTTCTTCGGGTTTATACCAGAAAAAGAACATCCGTTGAGCCAGTTTTTCTTTTGGTGTTTTAGCGGAAAATACCGGTTGCAACGTATATGGATGATAACCTGTGTACCAGGTTTCAGTGGCTACAGTCATCGGAGTAGGAGTAAAGTCCTGTACTTGTTCCAGATGGAAATCCAATTTCTTGGTGATCACTGCCAGTTCTGCCATATCTTCTTCTGTACATCCGGGATGGCTGCTTATAAAATAAGGTATAATCTGCTGCCGCATATTCAACTCCTTATTTATTTTGTCGAAAGTCTTTTTGAAGTCATAAAATTGTGAAAACGAAGGTTTCCTCATGATTTGCAGCACTTGGTCGCTGGTATGTTCCGGAGCCACTTTCAAGCGCCCACTGACATGATGGGCTATCAGTTCGCGGGTATATTCAGCTGTACTTCGGTTTACTGCCGGATCTTTGCTTTGATATTGTAACAGGTCATAGCGTACACCGCTTCCGATAAAGCTTTTCTTGATACCGGGAAGTGCGTCTACCGAATGATAAATATCCAATAAGGGGCGATGGTCCGTGTTCAAATTGGGACATACTTTGGGATGGATACATGACGGCCGTTTGCATCGCCGGCAAATTTTCTCATCTTTACCACGCATGGCATACATGTTGGCGCTAGGTCCTCCCAAGTCACTCAGATAGCCTTTGAAATCAGGCATTTCAGTTATGGCTCGCACTTCTCTTAAGATACTCTCTTTACTTCGGCTTACAATAAATTTCCCTTGATGGGCGGAAATGGTACAAAAGGCGCATCCGCCAAAACAACCACGGTGCAGATTGACCGAGAATTTAATCATGTCGAATGCGGGAATGCGTTTTCCTTTATATTTAGGATGAGGCATACGCGTATAGGGCAAATCAAAAGAATGATCCAGTTCGCCTTGGCTCATTGGAGGATAAGGCGGATTGACTACTACTGTTTCATTGCCTGTATCTTGCAAGATGCGGGAGGCTTCGTACTTGTTGCTTTCCTCTTCAATGAAGCGGAAGTTCTCGGCTTGTTTCTTTTTATCTTTCAGGCATGCTTCATGAGAGTGTAGGATGATGTCTGGCTTTTCGTTCACACACTCAATTACAGAGTGCTCGGACGGAACTGATCCTTTCTTACGGATAATATAAGCCGTTTGTGGTATATCGTGGGGAATATCCTTTTGTAAGGGTAGATGGGCTCCGTCCTGACTGTCTTTGCTTTCTTTCGTTCTCTTGCAAAGTTCCGTAATCGGCTTCTCTCCCATTCCATAGATCAATAAATCGGCTCCGGAATCTATCAGAATTGATTTACGCAGGCAGTCCTGCCAGTAGTCATAATGGGTGACACGGCGCAAAGATGCCTCTATACCTCCCAGAATGACAGGTACGTCGGGATAGATTTTCTTTAAAATCTGTGTATAAACGATGCTGGGATATTCGGGACGCATGTCGTGGCGGCCGTCGGGAGTATAAGCATCCTCGCTGCGCAAACGCTTGTTGGCAGTGTATTTGTTTACCATGCTGTCCATACATCCGGCGGACACACCGAAAAAGAGGCGTGGACGTCCCAGCTTCTTAAAATCGCGCAGGTCATCACGCCAGTTGGGTTGAGGCACAATGGCCACTTTCAAACCTTGCGCCTCTAATAATCTTCCAATTACTGCCGGACCAAATGAAGGATGATCTACGTAGGCGTCACCGCTGAACAAGATTACGTCCAGTTCATTCCATCCGCGCATCTCTACTTCTTTCTTGGTTGTCGGCAACCAGTCTGTAAGTTTGTATTCTTTCAATGATAAATACTGTTTTTTTTGTTTTGCTACAGAGAACACAGAGATTGTTTATTATATCTCTTCTTCATCTTTATTTTTCTCTTTCTCCCATTGGATATAAAGCAGAATGAGTTGATGAAGTCCGAAAGCTTTCATGTTATTATGATAAATTACATCGATACAAAGGTCGAGCAGCTCTTTATTGTTTCCTTCCTCGCTGGTTATCAGTGAACGGATATTCAACTTCAGTTTCTCCAGCACCGACTCGTCCACGATACCGTTGCTGTCTATCAGATGCTGGAATAAAGCATATTTCTCAATAGTTTGCAGGTTCTCTTCTGAGATTTCCATGCTGCGTGTGCCGGAGGCATTAGTCTGTATAGTGTACATAGTCGTTTTATTTTAATGGTTTATACGGACAAAGTTAGGCGTTTTTATGAAATAACCTCTTATTTGCCCTTTTATTTTCGTTTAAAAATATCACTTGCTGCCAAAGAAGCCCAGGATGGCACTCATTACCCGTGCTCTTTCCTTCACTCCCTGAATGCTTTCAAAGGGGAAACCCAGGACAAAAGTCCGATATTTGCCTTTATAGGCGATACCGGCACTGTAACTGCCCGGATTATATACAAAAGCGGAGTAAGCAGGGGCTATCGGGGTCAGACAGTCGGGAGCGGGTACGGCGTATGTTTGCTCGTTGATAGTGCGGGGAATACTGAAACGGGTGTTGGCTCCATATATTTCTCCCGAAGTGGAATTTATCATGCTGCCTCCGAAACTATATTTTAATATGTTTTCGGTGAAGTTCAGTGCTGTGGGACTGTTCATGTTGCTTCCTATATACGAGCCGCTGAGCATCAGGTTGCCGCCTCCTTGACAATAGGTTGTGAGCAACTGTTGCAATGTGTGGGAGAAAGGACGCCTGTCGGCTCCGAATATCAGGTCTGTAATGGGGTAATCTGCCAGCCGGACAAAACCATTTTCAACGGCTTCATCACTACACGATACAAAAGAGTATCCTCCGGCTGCCTGGATGGCTTTTCCATGAATGAACGGATAATCGAAAGTATTTCCGGCTATCAACATTCCTTCCAGTTCGCTGCCGCTATATCCCAGCCCGTCTTTAGTCTCCCGTCCTATGCGGCTGCGGTCGAAGCTTTGTTGCGTTCCGCAGAAGGCGGGTGTATTTATATAAGGTATTCCCGGATCCGTATTCAAGTCAAAGCCTTGCAAGAAAGGAGATCCTACGGTAGCAGGTCTGCTTAAACGGTCGAATCCGTTGACTATCAAGATTGTTCCTTTACTTTTCTTTGCCTGATAGGCTGACAGGATTTCGGAAGGAAAACTTTCTCCGCCCTTGTTGACTGCGGTTATTTTGAAACTATATACCAGTCCCGGTTCGGCTTCGAAGGTATATTCAGTACCGCGTACTAACGTTCCATTGTCAAATCCACCATGTCCCAGACGGGTATAGACTATGTATTGTTGAGCTTTGGCAGTCGGTTCCAACGGGTCGTCTACCGCTTGCCAAGTTAGTTGGAAGGTGTTTTTCCTACTTCCGGAGTGAATGGCAAAGTTATTTACCGGTAAAGGTTGGACTACGTAATCCGTCCCATGCATGGTACTCAGGTATTTTAGTATGGATTTGTAAACAGAACGTCCTACGGTAAACTTGAAACGCGGATCGTGCCCCAATTTCAAATCGGCGAAGTTCTGGTGGGAGAGGAGTTCCAGAATCATCGAGGGAACGGCAGGCAGACGGGTTTCGCTGTAATTGCGGTTCCACAGGCTGCGGCGTTGCCACCGGATACCGAATTGGGCGGAGATATCCTGTTGCAGACCGGTCAGTACCATGTCCGCCAAGTCGCGGGAAGCATAACGGGAGATACCGGCGTTCAGTTCACCATTATTATAATCGGTGGTATAGATACCCAGCGTGCCTATTAAATAATCTTCTTTGGAAAAACCTGCATCGCTGTGCACTCCCAAGGTCATTTCAAAAGGAACGCCCAATCCCTTCTCCTTTGGATTGTACACAGAATTTCCGCTGAGATAGTTTATTATCCAGCTGCGGGCGTTTATATCATCGGTATAGTCATTCTTACCTTCGCTGGGACTGTAAACCGAATAAGGAAAACCCGACCATTGTGCGGCATAGCGTGCCCCTTCCAGATAACGGGGCAGGCCGCTGGTTTTTCCACCGCGCGATATGTTTCCCATTCCTCCGCCAAAACGGACGGCATCGGCGCATACCACTCCTTTTTGTCTGCTCTCATTACTTAGTACCACCATACCGTAATCGTTGGTTCCTTTGTCGAATTCAAAAGTGCCCAGATAAACCCAGGTTCCTCCCCCTATTTGTTGGTTGACCAGAAATTCGGTGACACCCCCTTTATGGAAAACCAGATATTTGGCGTTACTCACACTTCCGGGTAAAGTCTGATAAGTCACATAGACGGCATATTTTCCTGTTTCGGGAATATGGGGAATCCATTGTGCAAAGGCTTTTTCCGGTTTTTTCTCGGTGGAGGCAAAGCGGGCCGTACCTTCTTCAAAAGGATTTTGTCCGTCCCGGTAAATCAACCGTTTTTGAGCGAATGCCGGGGTGGGGGCGGTTTTCCATTTACCTTTCCGGCTTTTTATCTCCTGATAGATGCAACCTTGGGGATGGGTATCATTATCCACAATCACCTCATTGCGTTGCCAGTCACGTTCACGAGGGGTATAAACTATGGCTCCCGCATTTTCCAGCATGGGTATAATATAAGGTATGACGAATGATTGGGTGAACAAGTCTTCTGTGGTACAGAACAGGCGGGGACGTTGCCATTCCCAACATCCCTTGTCCTTTTTATAATATTTTCCGTGGCTTTGCCAAAGGGCGATGTGTCTGCCTTCCAGTCCTTTGCTGGCAGTAAAGGGGCGGGAAATATTTTTTACCCATGGATCACCTTTATAATCTGTCCGTTGCCATAAGCGGCTTTTGTCCTGTTTCTTCCTCAGATAGTTGGGAATCAGGTCTTCGATTGATTTGCCATCGGCATAGATGGTTATATCGTAATAATTTACAGGACCGGGTAGGCTTTGTCTAAGTAACCGGTAGATAGCTTCTGTCTTTTCGGGGGTAAACGGTTGGTAGCCGAAGCTGGGGCTGGCATATACATTCAGTCTTTTTTTGTCATGATTTACTTCATAACGGTCTAATTTACATTTACCTATGTTGGCATAAGATGTTTCGTACCGGGTGAAAAAATCTTTTAGACGTTGTTCCACATTACCATCTAACCCTTGTGCCAAAGTGTGTGATATTCCTGCCATTACCAGCAGGAAGGACAAAAATATCTTTTTCATGTTGTTTTCTTCTTTATTTATGGTTGCGAAGTTAGGAATTTTTGTTAGTTTTGTCATTCTAACTAATCTATAATGAACCTAAATGAAACGAATTATCTTTAATTTCTGCTTCGTATGGCTGGCTGTTTCCGCTTTTGCCGGAAGTAAGGTAGTCGAAATGCGAAATTATGGTCTGGTACCGGACACACACGAGAATCTTTCACCCAAATTGCAGAAGGCGTTACAAGACATCAAGTCTCAAGTTGCTTTGGGTGATAAGGTCACCCTGCTTTTTGAATCCGGACGTTACGATTTCCATCCTGAAGGGGCGGCTGTCCGTGAGTATTATATTTCCAATCATGATCAGGACAATCCGAAAACGGTAGGTTTCCCTTTGGAGGATTGGAAGGGGCTGACGGTGGACGGACAGGGTGCCGATTTTATCTTTCATGGACGTATGCTTCCACTTTCTCTGCTTCGTTCAGAGGATTGTACTTTACGTAATTTCAGCATAGATTTTGAAACTCCCCACATTACTCAGGTCAAGGTGTTGAAAAGTGGAGAGGAAGGAATTACTTTTGAACCTGCCGCATGGGTGAAATGCCGTATCAATGAGAAAGGTTTTTTCGAAGCATACGGTGAAGGCTGGTCCAGTGCTCCCCAGGGAGGAATTGCTTTTGAAGAAAAGACAAAGCGTCTGGTATACCGCACCAGTGACTTATGGTGTCCTATGGAAGGGGTGAAAGAAGTTTCTCCACGTGTCTACCATGCTCCTCAATGGAAAGACGCCCGGTTGAAACCGGGGACAGTGGTGGCTCTTCGTACTTATTATCGTCCTGCTCCGGGTATATTCTTGTCCAATGATAAAGACACCCGTTTGCAGAATGTGAAGGTGCATTATGCCGAAGGTATGGGACTGCTGGCCCAGTTATGTGAAAATATCACGTTGGATGAATTCAGCGTTTGCCTTCGTGGCGATAAGGATCCGCGTTACTTTACCACGCAGGCGGATGCTACCCATTTCTCCAGTTGCCGGGGGAAGATTGATTCTCGCAACGGGTTGTATGAAGGAATGATGGATGATGCGATTAATGTACATGGTACTTATTTGAAAATCAAGCAACGCCTTGATGACCATACGGTGATTGCCCGATACATGCATCCGCAAGCATACGGATTCGAATGGGGCGTGAATGGCGATGAAGTACAATTTGTACGTTCCGCCACCATGGAACTGACCGGTGGAAAGAACCGGGTGAAGGAAATCCTGCCCAATGACAAAGATACGGTGAAAGGTGCAAAAGAATATCGTATCACTTTTGCCGAGCCTTTGGATGCGGAGATTACGGATAAAGAAGGTTTCGGCATTGAAAACCTGTCCTGGTGTCCGGAAGTTTATTTTGCGGATAATGTCATTCGTAATAATCGAGCACGCGGTACGCTGTTCAGCACTCCCCTGAAAACGGTGGTAGAGCGTAACCTGTTTGATCATACATCAGGAACAGCCATATTGCTGTGCGGTGATTGTAACGGCTGGTTTGAAACGGGAGCTTGCCGGAATGTGCTGATTCGTAACAATCGTTTTATCAACGCATTGACTAATATGTTCCAGTTTACGGAAGCTGTTATCTCTATTTATCCGGAGATTCCCGATTTGGAGCATCAGAAAAAATATTTCCATGGTGGAAAAGGAGAAAAAGGAGTAGTGATTGAAGATAACTATTTTGAAACCTTTGACCGCCCTGTACTTTTTGCAAAATCCATTGACGGATTGATCTTTAAAAACAATGTGATCCGCCAGAATACGGATTATCCGGCTTTTCATCATAACAAATCCCGTTTCCGCTTGCTTCACACCCGGAATGTGAAGATAGAGAAGAATAATTTTGAGGATGGGGATGAGAGTATAGCAAGAGAATAGATACAAATAACACTGATTATGCGGGTGAAAATACAATCCGCATAATCAGTGTTTTCATATCTGAAGAACTACAACGGAAGGGTTATTCTATTTTTCCAATGCTGAAGTTTTCAGGATATTTGCCTTTGAAATTCTTATAATACAATTTGATTTCACGCATATCCTTGTCCAAATCACCGCTGGGATGTATTACCTTTTCGGCTGTGATGCATTTCTTCTCGTAGTCGATAGCTACCAGAATAATAGGCAGACCGGCCCCTTGTGCAATATAATAGAATCCTTTTTTCCAGTCCTTGGCCCGCTTCCGGGTACCTTCCGGTGTGACGGCCAATTGAAACCGCTCACTGGTCTTGAAACGTTCCACCATCTGATCGGTCACCGACGTACGTTTACCACGATCCACCGGAACACCACCCAGCCAGTTAAACAGCAAATTAAAAGGAAAAAAAAACCACTCTTTCTTAATCAGGAAACCGGCGTTACACCCGATCGAGGTATAAAAAAGTTTCCCTACGATAAAATCCCAGTTACTGGTATGCGGAGCCACACATACGATACATTTCGGCAAATCCACGCCATCCACCGGGCCCAGCTTCCACCCCGCCATACGGAGTATCGCCTTACTAATTGCCTTCTTCATGCCTATTTGTCCTTGCTCAACTCTCCTATCTCGTCGGCGATAGCGTTAACCTCGTTTTGCAAGTCCTCTCTTAATTTGCGATAATAATTCCGTACGAGAGCCTTGTTATCCTTGCCGTCGGGGTGTCCGGCACGAACGATATAACAATCTTGCATATCTAGGATACGAGCCATCAAAGCATCCGCTTTCTCTTGATTTACTCCGGGTATATACAATTTGCAAACCAGCGCTTCCGTGAACAATTCACCAGCCACGTAGCTGATCTCTTTCTTTAAAATTCTTCTTTTAGCCATAATTATTTCATATTTAATTATCCACAAATATAGAACATATGTTATTAAATACCGAGGAAAGGCCAAGAAAAAACATAAAATGAATTATCTTTGCAGCGGTGAAATCATTGATTATAAACAAATCAAATATGAACGAAATGATAAAGACGCCAGAGTTTCTCTTTGAAAGCAGCTGGGAAGTCTGTAATAAAGTGGGAGGTATTTATACCGTACTATCGACTAAAGCTCATACGCTTCAACAAATTTTTAACGACAAAGTAATATTCATCGGTCCGGATGTGTGGGCAAACACAACCGCTCCCGATTTTACGGAAGACGCATCTTTGTTTGAGGATTGGAGAAAGCACGCCGAGGCAGTGGATCACTTGAAAGTTAAGGTTGGTCGCTGGAACGTACCGGGTACCCCCCCTGTTATACTGGTAGATTTCAAGTCCTACTTCAGTGAACGAGACGCCTTTTTCTATTCTATGTGGGAAAATTTCCGAGTTGACTCCATCCACGCCTACGGCGATTACGATGAGTCTTGTATCTTTGCGTATGCGGTCGGTAAGGTAATAGAGAGTTTCTATCACTTCTACAAACTGGAAAACAAGAAAGTCGCCGCCCTATTCAACGAATGGATGTTGGCGATGGGAGCGCTTTACATTCAAAAGCAAATCCCTGCCATAGCGACACTTTTCACGACGCATGCCACATCGATCGGACGCTCTATCGCCGGTAACAACAAAGCGTTATACGCTTATATGGACGGTTACAACGGCGATCAGATGGCTAAGGAGCTAAACATGGAGGCCAAGCATTCTGTAGAGAAGCAGGCCGCCCATTACGTGGATTGCTTCACGACCGTAAGCGATATCACGGCCCGTGAATGTAAACAGTTATTAGATAAGGCACCGGATATCGTTACCCCGAACGGCTTTGAGCCCAACTTCGTACCCGAGGGTAAGGAATACGCTAAAAAGCGGAAGGAGGCACGTCGTACATTAATTAATGTTGCGGAGAAATTATTGGGCTGCTCCATCGACCCGAACGCTTTGCTGGTTTCCACCAGTGGCCGCTATGAATACAGAAATAAAGGTATCGATGTCTTCATCGAAGCGATGAACCGTGTACGTACGTCCGGACGCCTGCAGCGTGAGGTCGTCGCCTTTATCATGGTACCGGCTTGGGTACGTGCTGCCCGTGCGGATTTAAAAGAGGCGATCGAGCAGGACATAAAGACGACCTCTCCGCTTCAAATCCCTTTCATTACGCACTGGTTGCATAATATGCCAGAAGATAAGGTCTTGAATTATATCAACCACGCCGGCTTCACGAACGCGGCATCCGAAAAACTAAAGATCATATTCGTTCCTTGTTATTTGGACGGTAAAGGAGGTATTTTCAATAAGACCTATTATGATATGCTGATAGGGATGGACGCTACCGTATATCCTTCCTACTACGAGCCGTGGGGATATACCCCGCTGGAAAGTATCGCTTT
>OLXI01001463.1_pt1 | contig 11253 bp, 10 predicted proteins | sample 1674181 | NCBI WGS metagenome assembly OLXI01 (sample SAMEA103958148, study PRJEB25191) | human gut metagenome | reverse complement strand
GGCCCAGCTGTTTGTAGGCTTCGGCGATGGCGGGTTTGTAGTCGTCCTGCTCGGCCTGCGCCATGTAACGCTCCAGTTCGTATTGCGCCAGCGTGTATTGCCCGTGCTTCGTGTAGTAGAGAATCAGCCGCGACCAAGTGAAAAAATAGTAGGTCGGCTGGTCGTTGGCGCGCGCGAAGGCCTGCACGCGGGGAATCCACGCCTTGAGGGAGTCCGGTTCGTTGTTGAAGTAATAGTGGTCGGCCTTGAACGAGAGGGCGACGGCCTGCATGCGGATGTCGTTTTTTTCGCCCGCCAGCCGGAACAGCGTGTCGGCCTTGAGCAGGACGACCGAATCGCGGATGTTGTTGTTGCACCAGCGGTAATAGGCGTAAAGCGTGCTGTCTACGTTTTTGTAGGTTTCGGTCTGCGCGTGGCCGGACGGAATCCGGATAAACAGCATCAATAAAAGCAGGGCTTTTTTCATTAGTTTTTGGACTGAATAGTTGCAAAGATATGTAAATATCTGCTGCAAAACAAACTATTCGGTCTTTTGAGAGGGCTATTCGGCTTTATTCGATGCCTGCAGTTCCTTTTCGAGCAGTTCGATGGCGGCCGTTCCGGCTTTCCGGATGACGGCGTTGCGGCTGCCGCCGGCGCGGATCAGGAGGGTGGTGGTGCGCAGCGGGGAGCTGACGGCGATCCACACCGAGCCGACGGGGTATTCGGGCGTCCCGCCCGTGGGGCCTGCTATACCGGTGGTGGCGACGGCGTAGTGCGAATTCGAAGCCCGGCGCACGCCTTCGGCCATCTGGCGGACGACCTGCTCGCTGACGGCGCCGTAGCGGGCGATCGTGTCGCAGCTGATTTGCAGGATCTCCTGTTTGGCGTCGAGGCTGTAGGCCACGACGCCGCATTTGAAGTAGGCCGAAGCGCCGGGCAGGGCCGTGAAGCGCGCGGCGATCGTGCCGCCCGTACAGCTTTCGGCGACGGCCAGCGTCTGGATGCGGTCGGTCAGGAGTTTATGCACCCGCTCCTCGGGCTGCTGACGCATGCAGGATGTGAGGGCGAGGAGTGCACCGATGGTTGAGGCAAGTATTCTATGCATGGGACGAATGTATTATTTACCGTTGAGTTCGTCGCGCAGCAGACTGAGGGCGAAGGCGCCGGCGCGGTCGATGATCTGTCCGCGGTCGGAGCCGCACTGTTTGAGCAGGGCGACCGTGCGGCGGGGACCTGCGACGGCGATCCATACCGTGCCGACGGGTTTTTCGGCCGTGCCGCCAGCGGGGCCTGCGATGCCGGTGGTGGAGACGGCGTAGTCGGCGCCGCTGATGCGGCGCGCCCCTTCGGCCATCTGGCGGGCGACCTGTTCGCTGACGGCGCCGTAACGGGTGAGCGTGTCGGGATCGACGCCCAATACGGTCTGCTTCGACGCATTGCTGTACGAAACCACGCCGCAGAGGAAGTAGGCTGAAGCGCCCGGCATGGCCGTAAAGCGCGCGGCGATGGTGCCGCCCGTGCAGCTCTCGGCTGTGGCGAGGGTTTGTCGCCGTTCGGTGAGCAGCTTGTGTATCAGCTCCTGCATGGTGGCCGTTTCGTAGCCGATGATGTTGTGGGGAATGATTCTGCGCAGCGCTTCGAACTGCCGTTCGATCTCCTTCGATACGCTTTCTCCCTCGACCTCGTAGGCCGACAGCCGGAGCCGCACGGCGCCCGGATTGGGCAGGTAGGCCAGCTTCAGGTAGGGCGGCAGGGCGTTTTCCCATGCTTCGATCGCTTTGGCGAGCATCGATTCGGGCAGTCCTGCGGTGATCATCGTGCGGTGTACGATCTGGCGCAGTTCGAAATGCGCCTTGAGCCGCGGCATGACCTCGTCCTGCATCAGATGCTCCATTTCGTAGGGTACGCCCGGCAGCGAGACGACCACTTTGCCGCCGCGTTCGAACCACATGCCCGGCGCCGTGCCGTGCGCGTTGAACAGCACCGTGCAACAGGCCGGAACCATGGCTTGGCCGCGGTTGAGTTCGTTGAATTCGATGCCCCGCTCTTCGAGCATCCGTTTTACATGGTCGGAGACGGTTTGGTTCAGGATGAGTTCGCTGCCGAACATTTCGGCCAGCGTCTTTTTGGTGATGTCGTCCTTGGTGGGGCCGAGTCCGCCGGTGATGATTGCGATGTCCGACTGGCCGAGGGCGCGTTCCACGCACCCGACGATCTGCGCGCTGTCATCGCCGATCGAGACTTTTTCATGCACGACGATGCCTGCGGCGTTGAGGTGGCGGGCGATGGATACGGAATTGGTATCCACGATCTGGCCGATGAGGATTTCGTCGCCGATAGTGATGATCGTTGCTTTCATAAGCGGTGTTTTTGACTCAGGACTCCGGCTGTTCGGAGTCGGGACCGGATTGCGCCGGAGTTCGGGATTCCGCAGGCGCCGGTTCTGCGTTTTCTGCGTTTTCGGGAGCCGGAGCCGTTGCGGCGGGCTGGGGCATGTGTTCTGCGGGGAGTTGCTGTGCTGCGGGCTTTGCCGTTGTTTTTTCCGCTGCCGCCCTTTCCGCTGCCGCCCGCTCCGCCGCGGCTTTCGCTTCGGCGTCGGCGACGAGGGCGCGGCAGATGTCGCGCACCAGTCCGGGACCGTTGTAGATATAGCCGGTGTAGAGCTGCAGCAGGTCGGCTCCGGCGTCGAGCATTGCTTTCGCGTCGTCGGGGGTCATGATGCCGCCCACGCCGATGATCGGAAAATTGCCGCCCGAACGGGTGTGGATGCGGCGCACGACCTCCACGGCCCGCTGCGTGAGCGGCGCGCCGCTCAGCCGGCCGCTGCCGATCTTGTCGAGCGTCGTGCGGCTGGTGTGCAGCCCTTCGCGGTTGTGCGTGCCATTGGTCGCCACGATGCCGTCGAGAGGCGTTTCGAGCAGAATGTCGCTGATTTCGTCGATCACGGCGTCCGGCATGTCGGGCGATACCTTGAGCATGATCGGACGGTATTGGTTTTGTCCCCGGCGGAAGTCGAACAGCGGGTCGAGAATCCGCAGGATATGTGCGCGCGTATGGGTCGCGCCTTCGCGGCACGAGTTGTCGCAGCTGATGTTCACGGTGAAGTAATCCGCGTACTGGTAGAGGTTGCGGAAGAGTTTGAGGTAGTCGGCCGCGGCGTTTTCGGCGGGGGTCGCGGTGTTGCGGCCGATGTTGCAGCCGACGATGAATCCTTCGTGGGGCCGGCGCAGGTGCTGGATGGTTTTTTCGAGACCGCGGTTCGAAAGCCCGATGCGGTTGATGATCGCCTCGTCCTTCGGGAGCCGGAAGACGCGGGGGCGGGGATTGCCCGCCTGCGGACGCGGCGTCACGGTGCCGACCTCGACGAATCCGAAGCCGAGGGCCGCCAGTTCGCGGAACGCCTCGCCGTTACGGTCGAAACCTGCGGCCAGCCCGACGGGGTTGGCGAATTTGATGCCGAAGACCTCGCGTTCGAGCGCGGGGTGTTCCACGGCGTAACACTTGCGGAGCAGCCACCGTCCGCCGGGAATCAGCCCGATGGCGCGCAGCAGTATCAGTACGGCGCGGTGCGCCCGCTCGATGGTGAGCGAGAAGAGGATGGGCTTTATGATGCTACGGTACATGATCTCAAGTGGCGGTTTCGCTTATGGCCGCAAAGGTACTAAAAAAGAATTGATTTCGCTAAAAGTATTCGCGGCGGTAGCGGTAATGGTCGCGCATCGGCTCGAAATCCTCCGGCCGGGCCTTCAGGCCGCGGCTCTGGGCCTCGATGTCGAACGCGCCCCCGATGGTCGTGCAAAGCTCCTGCCACGAGATCGGCCGGGGCGTCGAAGGGGCGGCCTGAGGCGGGTACCATCCGGCGAGGGGCAGGCCGAAGAAACGGGCCAGCGTATCGACCGACATGGCCGTGGCATTGGCTTTGCCCTGCTCGGAATAGCCCGCGATGTGCGGCGTGGCGAGCAGTGTGCGGGCGAGCAGCCGGCGGTCGATGGCGGGTTCGTGCTCCCAGACGTCGAGTACGCAGGCAAGGCCGCTGCGCAGCAGGGCCGCGCCGTCCACGACCTCGCCGCGCGAGGAGTTCAGGATTACGGCGCCGGGTTTCATCCGTGCGAAAAGGGCGTCGCCGGCCATGCGGCGCGTCGTGTCGTCGAGCGGCGTATGGAACGTCAGGATGTCGGCTTGGCGGGCGACCTCCTCCAGCGGCAGGAAGCCGCAGTGTTCGCGCGCCTCGCGCGGCGGGTCGCAGCAGAGGACCCGGAAGCCCCATGTTTCGGCATACTCCTTCACGAGCGATCCGACGTGTCCCACGCCGACGACGCCCAGCGTACGCCCGGCGGGCTGCCAGCCCTGCGTGCGGGCGAGGTGGGCCAGCACCGCCCCCGCCCATTGGAGTACGCCTCTGGCGTTGCAGCCGGCGGCCGTGCAGACGCGGATGCCGTGCGCCGCGCACCACGCCGTGTCGATGTGGTCGAAACCGATGGTCGCCGTGGCGATCAGACGGACGCGGGAGCCGCCGAGCAGCCGCTCGTCGCAGCGGGTGCGCGTGCGGATAAGGAGGGCGTCGGCATCGCGCACCTCCTCCGGCGCGATTTCCGACCCCGGAAGATAACGTACCTCGGCCCAAGGTTCGAGGACCCCCTGCAAAAAGGGTATGGCGCTGTCGGCGATGATTTTCATGGCTGATGGCTTTTTCCTGATTTCTACTCTTTACGGGAAGCAAATATAGGGAAAAATTAAAATTTTTGTACCTTTGACATTTAAAACGGATCTTATGGAACAGAAAACGTTCGATCCCGATGGGGTCGGTGTGGATAACGGGACCTATTTCGGGCTGCCTTTCGAACCGGAGACGGCCGAGCTGGTGATCGTCTCGGCGCCTTGGGACGTGACGGTATCCTACGGAGCGGGGACGGCTTACGCCCCCGATGCCATTATCGAGGCCTCGACGCAGCTCGATTTCCACGAACCGCTGGCTCCCGGCGCATGGCGCCGCGGCATCGCCACGGCCGACGTGGACTATTCGCTGCTGGACGAATCGCAGCGCCTGCGCGGCGATGCGGCGAAGGTGATCGACCACCTCGAAGGGGGCGGCAGTCCTGAGGACGACTATGTGGTGCGCAAAATCTGCCGCGTGAACGAAGGGTGTGCGGCCATGAACGCCAACATCGGGGCGCAGGCCGCGCGCTGGCTCGATGCGGGAAAACTCGTCGGGCTGGTCGGCGGCGACCATTCGACGCCTTACGGCCTGATCCGCGCCCTCGGCGAGCGGCATGCGGAGTTCGGAATCCTGCATATCGACGCCCACTGCGACCTGCGGGACGCTTACGAGGGGTTCGAGTTTTCGCACGCTTCGATCATGTTCAACGTGCTGCGCGACGTGCCTGCGGTGACGAAGATCGCCCAAGTCGCCGTGCGCGACTTCAGCGAGCGGGAGGCGGCGCTGGCCGCGTCGTCGGGCCGTGTCGTCCTGTTCGACGATCTGTCGCTGGCGGCCGCCGGGTTTCGCGGCGAAACGTGGGATACGCAGTGTCTGCGTATCGTCGAAACGCTTCCGCAGGAGGTCTACGTGAGTTTCGACATCGACGGACTCTCCTACGAGAACTGTCCCCACACGGGGACTCCCGTTGCGGGCGGACTGGGTTTCAACCAAGCCGTCTGGCTGCTGGACACCCTCGTGCGTTCGGGCCGCCGCATCGTCGGGTTCGACGTGGTGGAGGTCATTCCGGCCCGCGAGGAGCGGATCGACGCCATAACGGGCGCACGGGTATTGTGGAAGTTGTGTAATTTAACTTTAAAATCAAACGTTCGATAAATGCGACTATTTTCGATGTACCGCTGGGTGCGCGAGCGCCACATGATCGGTATACGCGGCCGTAATTTCATGGAGGCCCCTTGGGCCGGGGGCATCGTGCTGCTCGGATGCGTGATCATCGCCATGCTGCTGGCCAATCTGCCTGCGACTTCGCTCTATTACCGTCATCTGCTGGAGACCGACCTCTCGCTGATGGTGCATAGCCCCGACGGGCTGATCGACTGGGTGTTCCCGCGCGGGATGACCGTCGAGAAACTGATCAACGACGGACTGATGGTGATTTTCTTCTTCGCCGTGGGGCTTGAGATAAAACGCGAGATCGTCTGCGGACAGCTTTCGTCGGCCAAAAAGGCCCTCCTCCCGGTGCTGGCCGCGGCGGGCGGCATGCTCTTCCCGGCGATCATCTTCACCGCCTTCAACCACGGTACGATGGCCGCCAACGGCTGGGGTATTCCGACCGCCACCGACATCGCCTTCGCCATCGGCATCCTCTCGATGCTCGGCGACCGGGTCCCCGTGTCGCTCAAGATATTCCTCACGGCGCTGGCTATCGCCGACGACCTCGGAGCCATTCTGGTCATCGCGCTCTTCTACGGTGGGCAGGTGCAGATCGGATGTCTGCTGGCGGCGCTGGCCATCATGCTCGGCGTCTACTTCATGAAGGAGATGGGCGAGAAGCGCATGTTCTTCTATCTGGTGCCGGCCGTGGTGGTGTGGGGGCTGTTCTACTATTCGGGCGTCCACTCGACCATTTCGGGCGTGGCGATGGCCATGCTGATTCCGATGACGCCACGCTACAGCAAGGAGTACTTCGTGCACAAGATGCGCCATCTGAAGGCGCTGATGCTCGCCGCCGGCACTTCGGGCGACGATTTCCCCAACGAAAACCACCGGTTCTACCTGCGCCGCATGCGTAATCTCGCGGCCGACTCGGTGGGCATGAGCTACCGGCTGGAGCATGCGCTGGCGCCCTCGGTGACCTTCCTCGTGATGCCGATTTTCGCGCTGGCGAACGCCGGGGTCGAGATCACGTCGCTCGAATACCTCAATATTTTCCATATGTCGCCCGATATCGGATCGGTGGGGATGGGCGTCTTCTTCGGACTGCTCGTGGGAAAGCCGCTGGGCATATTTCTTGCGAGCTGGGGCGCCGTGAAGTCGGGGCTGGCCGAGCTGCCCGAAGGGGCGACGTGGCGCATGCTCTTCGCTGTGGGGTGTCTGGGCGGTATCGGGTTCACGATGTCGCTGTTCGTCGATGCGCTGGCCTACACCGAACCCGACCTGATCGACCGGGGTAAAATCGCGATCCTGATGGGCTCGACGGCCGCCGCCGTCGCGGGCAGCCTGCTGATACTGATTTTTTCGAAAAAACGAACCTGATATGCGTAAGACATTAGTTGTCCTGACGGCCGCGGCGCTGCTGGCCGGGGCCTGCTCCAAAAAGACGGGCGGGGGCGTGAAGCTCAAGACCGACACCGATTCGGTAGCCTATGTGATCGGTATGAACGTGGGCATGAACCTGATGAAGATGGATTCGACGATCAACGTGAACGCCGTATGCGAAGGCATCCGCGACGTGTTCCGCCAAGGGACCAGATTCTCGGCGGCCGACGCCGAGGTTTTCTACCTGCGCTATATGAATTATGCGCTGCCGGAGAAAGCCCGCGCCTACGAGGAGCAGTTCCTGCAGGATATCCTCAAGGCGAACCGCAACTACGCCCGCACCGCATCGGGCGTGACCTATACGGTCGAGGTGCTGGGCGATCAGGAGCAGATACCCGCTTCGGACCGTGACAGCATTGCGCTCCGCTACCTGATCCGCACGGCCGACGGCCGGGACGTCTACTCCTCCTATGAGCGGGGCGATACGCTGCGCACGACGCTCGGCGGCCTGCTCAAGGGCATGAAGGAGAGCGTCAAACTGGTCGGCAGGGGCGGAAAGATCAACGCGTGGATTCCCTCCTCGGCGGCTTACGGTACGGAGGGCGACAAAGAGCTGGGAATTCAGCCGAATACCACGCTGTATTACGAAATCGAGCTTGTCGATGTCGATAAATATGCGAATTGGTCGCGGCGCAGCAATTTACGCCGTTAATTTTAAACCATTATTCCAAATATTTTATAACTTTGCGCGGGTAAACCCCTAACAGGCACAAACGATTAAACATATTTGAAAAACAAAACAATGAAAAAAATTCTTTTTGCAGCGGCACTTGCAGGTGCTGCGTTCATGACTGCCTGCGGCGGCAAGGACGGTGGCGTTCGTATGGGCAGCCTTTCGGATTTCGACTCGCTTTCGTATTCGCTGGGCGCCAATATCGGCTACGGCATGAATCACGAGATGAGGGACATTCCCTTTGATTTCAAGGCCATCGACAAAGGTATCAAGGAGGGCGCCATGGGTAAGGCCACGCAGGAGCACGACAAGTCGCTCGACATGCTGCGCGAATATTTCATGAGCAAGCGCGGCGAGCGTGCGCAGGAGATCGCGGCCAAGCGTGCCGAGCAGGACAGCATCCGTCTGGCCGGCGGCGACACGACCAAGGTCGAGTATCCCGCAGCCGATCCCGCCATGTTCGAGAGCGAGGAGGAGCGTGCCGAGATTTCGTATGCGTTCGGTAACGACATCGGTTACAACATCAGCCAGAGCGGCATGCCCATTCAGCTCGTATGGATCGGTCAGGCCATGCAGGACGTGCGCGACGGCAAGGCGAAGATGGCTGAGGATGCCGTGAACCAGTATCTGCAGTACTACTTCATGGTGAAGCGTCCGGCCGAGAACGCCGAGGCTTCGAAGGCGTGGCTGGAGAAGATCGAGAAGAAGTCGGGCGTGAAGAAGACCGAGTCGGGCCTGCTTTACAAGGTTACCAAGCAGGGCGACGCTTCGATGATGCCGAAGGATCCGCGCGACGTGGTGAAGGTGCATTACACGGGCCGCACGCGTGAAGGCAAGGTGTTCGACACTTCGAAATTCGCAAACCGCCCGAAAGAGCAGCAGGAGATGATCCGCAAGCAGAATCCCGACGGCTTCAACGAGGACGGCACGCCCAAGGAGGCCGATACGGAGGCCGAATTCCCGCTTAACCGCGTGATCAAGGGTTGGACCGAGGGCCTGCAGCTGGTCGGCAAGGGCGGCACGATTACGCTCTGGATTCCCGCCGATCTGGCTTACGGCGCACGCGGCGCCGGCCGTGACATCGGTCCCAACGAGGCGCTTGAGTTTGAGGTGGAGCTGATCGACGTCGTTCCTTTCGAGGAACCCGCTCCGGCGGATTCGACGGCCACGGCCGAGACTCCTGAGGTGGCCCCCGCAAAATAGGCGGCTGAGATTTCGAATATGACAGGGCGGACCCCGTGCGGGGTCCGCCTTGTTTGTCATTGTGCCGGCATCGGGAGGGGGCGTCCGCTGCGGCCGCTGTTATAATAGGTATGTCATCGGAGTAAAACGGATTCCGTCCGTGACGCGTTCGGCGTCGGTTGCGGTGAATCCCAGTCTGCGGTATATTTCGACGGCATAGGGCGACGAGTTGACGGTGATGCGGGAAACCGCCGGATCGGTGCGGCAGAAGTCGCGTACTGCGCTGAACAAGGCGCGGGCGATGCCCTGCCGGTGACAGGATGCGTCCACGAAGAGCAGGCTGATGTGGCTACGGTTTCTGACCGCGGCGACGCCGGCCAGCGTATCCTGCCGGAATGCTCCCCATAGTTTCAGCGCGCCGCTGCGAAACTGTTCCGTCAGGGCTTCCGGGGCAATGAACCGGTGAAAGACGTCAATGCCTTCCTGCGCGTAATCGGGGGCTTCGAATTCTGCGAAAACGCGGCGGACGAGCGCGGAAGCCGCCCGGATTTCCGCTTCGCGGAGCGGCCGGATTTCGGTTGCGGGCGGGGGTGTTGTGTCGGGAACGGTCGGTTGCATGGCGGTGATTTTGAAATGAAAAAGGCGGCTGGAGATCCCACCCGCCTTGTATGTTTTCCGTCCGCTTTAGAACGGCAGGTCGTCCACCTCGGCGGGCGACGATGCATAAGAGGGTTCCTCGGCGATGGGCGGCATGTCGGGCATCGGGCCTGCGCCGGGAACTTCGGCCTGTTTGGGCTGGAGGCGCCATGCGCGGATGTCGGTATACCAGCGGCCGTTGTATTCGCGCGACTCGATATTGACCGAGACGGTGTAGGCCGCACCCTCTTTCAGACGGGCCACGTCGTCGGGCTTGTTGAAAAACGTGACGCAGATCTTGCGGGCGAACGAACCTTCGTTCATCTCGAAGACCACGTCCTGACGCTGCCATTCGCCGCGTGCCGACGTTCCTTTTGTCACGGGCATTATTTTGTAAACTGTTCCTTCGAATTCCATGGTGATGCTGTGAATGGATTAATAATCTTATTTTCCGCAAAGGTAACAAAAAATCGGAAGAATCCCTGCACCCGCCGGCAAAATTCCCGCGCAAATTTCTCCGGCGGGGAGCTTCGGGGCGCCGCGATTTTTTGTATTTTGCGTCGCCGGACGGGAAAAACTGCGCAGGCATGTGACCGGAGAATTCTATGGATGCCGAAATCGGGGATTCCACACGTGCCGATTGGCTGTTCGGTCGGATGTGTCCTGCAAATAAGACAAAAAAGACCTGCATTTCTGCAGATCTTTGATTTTCAGTGGACCCAGAGGGGCATGATCCCACGACCTTCGGATTATGAGTCCGCTGCTCTAACCGACTGAGCTATGGGTCCGTCCGGCGGCTGTGTGCCCAAACCGCGGGCACAAATATAGCAAAACAAATCCGAATTCCCAATATGACGCGGAGATTTTTTAGGTCCGGGCAGGCCGCGGCGGGGGCTTACTGACGGTCGAAAATGTCGTTGAGGACCTTGGCCAGCCGGTAGCCGGCTTTGGCGAGCTGCTCTTCGGCCAGCGGTTTGTATTTCAGGATGAAGTCGTGTCCCAGTTTGTCGCCCGGCTTCACGTCGTAGATGCATTTCGAGTTTGCGGCCGACTCGCGGCCCCAGTCGTAGATGTCGCCGGCGATCGCCGCCCGCTGCTGTTCTTCGGTGTAGCGGTCGAGCAGGAAGGCCAGATCGGAGAAGCTCCACGGGTGGGTCGTCGCTACGATCGGGGTGTCCCAGATCGTGTGGTAGCGGATTTCGCTGCCCTTGAGGACGACGTTGAAGTAGCCGATTTCCTGATTGTCCGGCCAGCGGACGTGTCCGGGGCAGTGCATGTCGCCCAGACAGTGGACGATGACCTGAATGCAGGCCAGCCGCGTGGAGTCGTTCATCTCGTGCATGCGGTTTTTCAGCTGGTCGGCAGCCCGCTCGACGTAATAGAGGCAGTTGGCCAGATATTTGTCGCCGGGCAGCCGGTTGCCGCGGATTACCTCGCCGCTTTCGTCCACCGAGAAGGTGTGGGGCAACATGTGCATGCGGGGACCGTTGGTGGGCGTATAGCCCAGATCGACGAGCATTTGGGG
>OLXI01001460.1_pt1 | contig 11275 bp, 8 predicted proteins | sample 1674181 | NCBI WGS metagenome assembly OLXI01 (sample SAMEA103958148, study PRJEB25191) | human gut metagenome | reverse complement strand
GATAGCGGCAGCATTAGCCAATACGACTCCGTTGATCAAACCACCGCCATTGGCTGTAGTGTCAGAGATGTAGAAATTCAATGTACCAGGAATACCTACTTCAACGCCTACATATACGAAGATGGCGAGAACACCAAGGTTGAAGTGACGGAATGCCCAAGGTGAGTGCTCGAATACAGTCTTGTCTGTAGTCTTGCCCATCTCTGGATCCTGAATAGGAATGAAGATCAAGATGAAGAAGGCTGCTGCGAATACAGCAAGGGCGATGTAAAGTACCAGATTTACGTCTACCATCTTTGTGTTGGCTGTTACGGTTCCGATAAGTGCACCTACGAGCATAGGAGTTAATGTACCAGACAAGCTGTTGAGCGTACCTCCTATGAGGTTCAACTGGTTACCACGATTGCCACCGCCACCGAGAAGGTTCAGCATAGGATTCACTACTGTATTCAGAATACATACAGCGAAACCAGAGATGAACGCTCCGAAGAGGTAAACGGCGAAACCAGAGATATCGGCACCGAACTTACCAGAAATGAACTGGATGAATACGCCTACAAAACCAGTAGCAATACCGGTGAGGGCAGTCTTCTTGTAACCAATCTTGGTGAGCAACTTGCCTGCGGGTATACCCATGAAGAGATAAGCTAAGAAGTTCATGGCGTTACCCAACATACCTATCATGTTGGCACTACCGCTGTCGGCGAATACATTTTTCCAGATGACTCCGATAGGAGCTGCCAGGTTCGTTACAAACGAAATCATAGCGTAAAGAAACATCATCGTGATGATGGCGATGATATTACCATTTTTGTTTTGGCTTTCCATTTTTAATTGTTTGATAGTTGATATTGTTATTATTTAATTATTCCGGGTTTGTTCTCATCGTAAAAAAGAATACAGCTCTATATTATAATCTATATTAAGAATGTTATTCAAGAATATGATTTTCTTTAGGAAATGTGGTTGCTTTTTCAAACGAGAAAATGGAGCAGACACTTTTCGAATACCTGCTCCATATATATATAATAAGGTGTTATTTCTCTACACCAAACTTATAAATAGTTTTCTGTGTGTAGGTGTCGCCTGGTTTCAAGCGGCAACTTGGGAAATATGGATGGTTAGGTGTGTCAGGGAACTTCTGTGCCTCGAAGCAAACAGCGCTGCGGCGTGGGAATGTGGCGCCATGCTGACCAGAGATACCAGTCAGGAAGTTGCCTGTATACATCTGCAAGCCTGGTTCGGTGGTGTAAACCTCCATTGTGCGGCAACTGACAGGATCCTTGATCTTTGCTGCGAAACTCAACTCGCCTTCCTCTTTCTTATTGAGAACGAAGTTGTGGTCGTAGCCCTGTCCGTTCTTTATCTGCTCGTTGTCGGCATCGATGTCGGTGAACACCTCCAGGTCCGGCAGCCAGCGGATGGTGGTGCCGGTTTTCTTCCGGGTCAGGGGAGTCACCTCCATCTGGCCCACGATCTCGCCCCGCTGGAAGTGGAGCTTATACTCATTGCCGTCCCGGCAGACGGTAACGTCCATATAGCGGCTGGCGTACTGGGTGGCGCAGGAGCCCAGACCGTTCAGGCCCAGGGAGAACTCATAGTTTTCCCCGGTGGGGTCGTACTTGCCTCCGGCGTACATCTCGCAGAACACCAGCTCCCAGTTGTACCGCCCCTCCTTTTCGTTCCAGTCCACGGGACAGCCCCGGCCCTGGTCCTCCACCTGGATGGACCGGTCCTGGAACCGGGTGACGGTGATCACCCGTCCGAAGCCCGCCCGGGCCTCGTCGATGGCGTTGGAGAGAATCTCGAACACCGCGTGCTCGCAGCCCTCCAGCCCGTCGGAGCCGAAAATGACGCCGGGCCGTTTCCGGACCCGGTCCGCTCCCTTCAGGCTGGAAATGCTGTCGTTGTCGTATGCTTTTTTCTTGGCCATATCCTTCCTCCGGCGGCCGAAGCCGCTAACTCTCCAATATACAAATCCTATTTTAACGCAAAAATTTCCGTCTGGCAAGAGCCGGACGGGGATAGGGAAAAAATGTTTTTCCGGGGCAAAAAGTTGCAGGCAGCGGGGCCGCCATAACAAACCGGCAACCGGCGGGATAGCATGCGCCGCAAGGGTTTTGCACATTTTCCACCGGGTTTTCCACAGCGTTATGTCAACAAGGAAAACCACCAAAAATGCTGGAAACCAGCGGGAGGGGGCGCAAAGCGCCGCCGGTCCGCGAAAAATGCAGACCGGCGGCACATGTCTCACAGCCAGCTCTGGTCGAAGCCGTGGGGCAGCAGCTCCCGCAGGCGGAAGCTCTTGGCCTGCCCCTGACCGTTGAGGCAGATGACCTCCATCTCCGGGGCGAATTCCATCATCACCTGGCGGCAGGAGCCGCAGGGCACGCAGTAGTCCTCACTTTTCCCGGCGATGACGATGCGCACAAAGTCCCGGTGCCCCTCGCTGACGGCCTTGAAGATGGCGGTGCGCTCGGCGCAGATGGTGCAGCCGTAGGCGGCGTTTTCAATGTTGCAGCCGGTGAAAACCGTGCCGTCGGCGCACTCCAGCGCCGCCCCCACCGGAAAGTGGGAATAGGGGATATAGGCCCGGTCCAGCATGGCCACGGCGGCCCGGCAAAGCTCGTCTCTTGTCACGAAGCAAGTCTCCTTCCGTGATGTTTCTGAAGAAAATTGTAGTATAAATTCCGTCTTTCGTCAAGTCCTATCCGCCGTAGGGGGCGATGGTGACGCCGGTGTAGTACCAGTGGAGGATTTCCTGCCAGGACTTCCCCTCCTGGGCCAGGCGGTTGGCCCCGTACTGGCTCATGCCCACCCCGTGGCCGAAGCCGGTGACGCGGAATGTGACCCTGTCCGCCGCGGCCTCCGCCGTGAAGCACGCCGACCGCAGGCCGAACAGGCTCCGGACCTGGGTGCCCTCCACCGTGACGCCGCCGATGCAGATGCTCTCCACCCGGCCGGTGATCCAGGTTTCCGGCCCTCCGGCAAAAGACGCCTCCGGATAGGCCGCCAGGAAGGTCTGCTGAAACTCCGCCGCCGGGATTTCCTTGACGCTGTAGTAATTGGGCACGGTGTCCTCCCCCTCGGGGCTTTTCACGCTGTGCAGATACGGCAGGGTGGACACCCACACGTCCCCGGAGTTGGCGGTGACCCCGGCGGAGGAGGAGTGGAAGGCCGCCAGAATGGGCTGGCCGTTGTAGAGGATCACCTGGCCGTCGGTGTCCCGTACGGCCTGCTGGACCTTGGCCTCGTATTCGGCGGCGTGGTCCCCCCACTTTTCCGCCGCCGCCTGGGCGGAGGTGTAGGCATTGCAGCAGCGGTAATCCATGCACACGTCGGCGTCCGGGTGGGCGGCCTTCCGGCCGGAGGCCATGTGGTAATAGATGAAGGTCCGCTCCGCCACGGCCTGGGCGTCCAGGGCCTGCTGGTGGAAGGCGGCGGGCATCTCTCCCCGGACCACCCCGGGCAGGTATTCCGCCATGGTCATCTCCACCACCTGCTCCCCGTCCCATACCCGCAGCAAAGTGTTCGCATCGGCGGCGGGTTGTCCCGCATTTTCGCCGGTCTGTCCCGGGTCAGCCCCCGGGACGGAGCGGGACACGTCCGGCGCAGCTCCGCTGCTCAGCCATCCCCCGCCGAACAGCAGCACCGTCAGCAAAAGCCCCGCCGCCCAGTAACGCATGTCCATCCCTCCTGAGGCTTTTTCTCCAGCATATGCACAGGCCCCCACCGGCAGAACAAAACCCCGGCGGGATTTTCCCGCCGGGGTGAAGGGGTCGGATGCTCAGCCGAAGCTGCGGTTGGAGCGGAGAGTCACCTCCACGTCGAACTGCTGGCCGTCCCGGAGGATGGTCAGGGTCACGGTGTCGCCGATGATGTGGCTGCGCCGGGCCGTCAGCAGGTCGGAGGTAACGGACACGGCCTGGCCGTCTGCCGCCAGGATCACGTCCCCGGCCCGAAGCCCCGCATCGGCTGCGCCGGAGCCGGCGCTGACCTCCATGACCTGGACCTGGGTGCCGCCGCCGTCCTTTTCCACGGTGGTGACGGTGATGCCCAGGGAGGGGGCGCCCCGGTAGTGGCCGTTGGCGATGAGGTCGTTGACCACGAAGCTGACGGAGCTGATGGGCAGGGCGAAGCCCAGGCCCTCCACCGTGGCCTCGGTGCTGTCGGTGGTGCTCATTTTCAGGGTGTTGATGCCGATGACCTGGCCGTATTCATTGATCAGGGGGCCGCCGGAGTTGCCGTTGTTCAGGGCGGCGCTGGTCTGCAGCAGGGTCATGGTCTTGCCGTCCACCTCCACGGCGCGGTTGACGGCGGAGATGATGCCGTTGGTCATGGTGCCCCGCAGCTCCACCCCCAGGGGGTTACCGATGGCATAGGCGGTGTCGCCCACCTGCACCAGGTCGGAGTTGCCGAACTCGGCGGCGGGCAGGGGATTCTGGGGATCGGCCTTCAGAACGGCCAGGTCCTCCTCCTCGTCAAAGCCCACCAGGTTCACCTCATAGGTGACGCCGGTGTCCAGGGCCACCCAGCAGCTCTTGCCGCCGGAGATCACATGGGCGTTGGTGATGATATACCCGTCGGAGGTCATGATGACGCCGGTGCCGATGGAGGCCCCCTCCGACTGCTCGGACACCACCGTGACCACGGAGGGGTTCACCTTGGCATATACCTCCTGGGCCGTCAGGGGCTGGCCCTGGGGGTCCCGGCAGGCCAGGCGCACGCCGGGGTCTCCCTGAATCCGGGGAATGCTGGTGGCCTTGCTGCCGAAGATGTCCACAATGCTGCTGGGGTTGTCGCCGTCGCCGTCGGGCAGGGGCCGATGCTGTCCGCTGCCGCTGCTGCCGCCCAGTATGGCCGCCAGCACCACCGCCGCCACCGTCACCGCCAGCACGGCCAGGGAGATCCACAGCCACAGACGGCTGCGGCGCTTCTCCTTTTTGGCGGCCTGCTGCCAGACGTTCTGGGGCATGGGGTCCCGCTGGACATAGTAGCTGACCACCTCCCGGCCCTGGGGCTCCTTGGGAATGTACCAGGAGACTACCTCCTTCGGCTCCTCCGGGGTTTCCTCCGGGGCCGCTTCCGGGGTCTCCGGCAGGTCCGGAGTTTCCGGGGTTTCCGGGCAGATATCCTTGTTTTCGTCTGTCATAGCAAAAGTTCCTCTCATGTATTGCGCATGGGGTGGGCCAGCTGCACGGTGAAGCTGAAGGAGGTGACGCCGTTTTCGCTGGTGACGGTGATCTTCTCCTTATGCTGGGACAGGATGGTTTTCACCACGTACAGGCCCAGCCCGTAGCCGTCCTTGTCCTCGCTGCGGGATTTGTCGGATTTGTGGAAGCGCTCGAACAGCAGGGGAATCTCCTCCGCCGGAATGGTGTGGCCGGTGTTGCGCACGGTGACCACCGCCTTGTCGCCGCCGGTCTCCGTCAGCCCCAGGTACAGGGTGGACCCGGGGGCGGCGAACTTGGCGGCGTTTTCCAGCAGGTTATAGATCACCTGGGTGATCAGGTCGTTGACCCCCTGGACCATGACGGAATCCTCGGGGATGTCCGCCTCCACGTCCAGGCCCCGGTCGGTGATCTTCTGCTCCATGGACAGCAGGGCCAGGCGCATACTCTCGCACAGGTCGAAGTCCTCCTTCTTCATGTCCTGCTGGGACTGAATCTGGGAGATATCCAGCATCCGGCGGACCAGGCGGCTGAGGCGGCGGCTCTCGTCGGAGATGATCTGGAGATATTTCCGTTCCTTCTCCGGGGGAATGGTGCCGTCCAGGATGCCGTCGGTATATCCGGCGATGGTGGTCATGGGGGTTTTCAGCTCGTGGGAGATGTTGGCGATGAACTCGCTTCGCTGGTGCTCGGTTTCCGCCAGGGAGTCGGCCATGTTGTTGAAGGACGCCGCCAGCTCGCCGATCTCGTCGCTGCGGCCGGTGTCCTGCATACGCACGTCGAAGTTTCCGGCGGCATAGGACCGGGTGGCCTGGACCATCTCCCGGATGGGCTGAATCTGGCGCATGGAGGTCAGGGAGCTGGCCACAAAGGAGATCAGCAGGATGATGGCCGAGGTCATGAAGAACAGGCCGATGAAGGAGCGCCACATGCTCATCAGGGACCGGGCGTCCATCACCGCCAGGACCATGCCCACGGTGCCGCCGTCCTCCTGGGTGACGGGCACCGCCACCACGAACTGCCGGATGTCGTATGCGCCGCCGATGCTGCTGCGGCCCTGGTAAAAGCCCTTGTCTCCGAAAACGGCGTCCTGGATCTCCTGGGGTACGGACACCACCTGGCCTCCCAGCCGCTGGTCGGAGGTCAGCAGGGCGTAGCCCTGGTCGTTGCACAGGAGAAAGTCCGCCTTGGTAAGCCCGGCGGCCAGGGCGATGAGATTCTGCAGGCTGGGGCTGGCGGCCTGCCCGCCGGAGGCCAGATAGTCCCCGGACATGTTGGCAATCAGCTCCGCGTGCTGGCGCATTTCGCTGCGCCGCTCGGACACGGTGTCGTTATAGCTCAGGGCGTAAAACGACACGCCCAGCAGCAAAAGCGTCAGCAGCACCATGCCCGCCGTCAGCAGGAACTGCTGCCAATAGAGACTGTCGAACCGGCGGCGGAACCGGGTGATCTTTTCCTGGCTCATTTCACTTCAAACTTATAGCCCACGCCCCACACGGTTTTCAGCTCCCACTGGTCGGACACACCCTCCACCTTTTCCCGCAGGCGCTTGATGTGCACGTCCACAGTGCGGGAGTCGCCGAAGTAGTCGAAGCCCCACACCTCGTCCAGCAGCTGGTTGCGGGTATACACCCGGTTGGGGGTGGAGGCCAGGTGATACAGAAGCTCCAGCTCCTTGGGGGGCGTGTCGATCTTCCTGCCGTCCACCAGCAGCTCATAGCTGTCCAGGTCGATGACCAGCTTGTCGAAGGTCAGACGCTTTTTGGTGTCGTCGGGAATTTCGCTGCGGCGGAGCACCGCGTTGATGCGGGCCATCAGCTCCTTCATCTCGAAGGGCTTGACCAGATAGTCGTCGGCCCCCATTTCCAGGCCGGTGATCCGGTCGTTGACCTCGCTTTTGGCGGTGAGCATGATGATGGGGGTCTTGGCTTTTTCCCGGATGTGGGCGCACACGGCCCAGCCGTCCATCACCGGCAGCATGATGTCCAGCAGCACCATGTCCGGGGCCTCCCGGTCAAATTCCTCCACGGCCTTGCCGCCGTCGTAGGCGATGCGGACGTCGAACCCCTCTTTTTCCAGGTACATGCGGATCAGGTCGGAGATATTGCGGTCGTCCTCGACCACCAGAATGTTGCGTGCCATGCGCTTTGCCTCCCACTTGTGAGTATCGTTGGTGTTTTTCTTTATTATACCGCCCCGGCCGGGACTTTCCTGAACTTTCTGTAAATTCAGGGATACCAGATAGAATAGTATACCACAAAAATCCGGGTTTGTATAGATTTTCGAGGGCTTGAGACTGTCGAAAAAGTCTTTTTTGACAAGCTGAAGCCCCCGGCCGGGGCCGGAGGCTTGGAAAAATCCTTATTCGGCGCTTTTGCGCTTGGTCTTGCCGTAGCCATAGCCATAGCCGTAGCCATACCCATAACCGTAGCCGTAGCCATAGCCGGAGGAGGAGCCCCGGACGTTGGCGGCGCAGTTGAACACAAAGCCGGCCATCCGGGCGTCGGCCCCGGCCAGGGCCTGGATGCCCTCGAAGATCTGGGTGGTGGCGGCGAAGTCCTCCCGGATGACGTAGATCACCCGGTCCACATGGCGGCACATGGCCAGGGCGTCGGCCATCATGGCGCAGGGCGGCGTGTCCAGCACGATGTAGTCAAACATGGGGCGCAGGGTGTTCATCAGCGCCTCCAGCTTGTCGTATTGCAGCAGGTTCATGGGGGTGTGGATGGGCTCGCTGCCGGCAAAGACGTACAGGGACGTGTCCTCATAGCGCAGGAAGTGCACCTGGCCCAGGCTGCCGGACAGGCACTGGCCCAGACCCTCGGAGGGCTTGGTGATGCCCAGCAGGGCCTTGTCGCTGGGGCCCCGGAGGTCGCCGTCGATCAGCAGGACCTTTTTTCCCTCCCGGGCCAGGGACAGGGCCAGGTTCACGGACACGGAGCTTTTCCCCTCGGAGGGGATGGAGCTTGTGACCATGATGACCTTGTCCTCGTCCTTCAGCTGCCGCAGCAGCTTCAGCCGCAGCAGGCGATACGCCTCGCAGAAGGCGCTGTCGGTCTGCATGCGGGTGATCAGCAGCCCCTGCTGGGGGCCGTTTTTCCGGCGCTTGGGGGCCGTGCGGGGGATGGAGGCCAGGGCCGTCAGGCTTACCAGGCGCTTGACGTCGCCGGTGGAGGACACCGTCCGCCGCAGGGCGGCGGCCACGATGAGCACCGCCAGCGCCAGCACCACGCCCAGGGCCGCGCCCTTGACGGCGCTGCGCACCCAGGGATCGGCGTTATACGGCGTGTCGGGCAGGGAGGGCTCCTGGTTCACCACCAGCTGCGTTTCACCCAGGACCAGGCGGTTCACCTGGGGATACACGTCGATGACGGCGCAGAGGATGTCATAGGCGTCCTGGGGGCTGGGGCTTTCCACCGTCAGGACAAAGAAGCTGGTGTCCTTGATGGCGGAGGAGGAGATGACGCCGTTGAGATAGGTGACGCCCAGCCGCTGCAGCAGCAGCTCCTGCATGCGGTCGGAGGTCAGCAGATAGGGGAAGGTGTCCGCCACCTGCTGGGCGGCGGATTTGTTGTAATACTGGCTGTAGCCGGAGAGGTCGGTGCCGCCCACAAAGCTGAGATTCACGGAGAACACCGCCTCGGAGCGGTACATGGGGCGGAAGCTGCGGTGGCTGCGCCAGCCCATCAGGGCGGCGCACAGCACGATCAGCGCCAGGCACACGGGCCACAGGCGCGTCAGCGCTCGGCCCATCCGCCGCAGCAGGACGGACAGGTCAATGGCCTGGTCTTCGGTATTGGTTCGGGTCGTGTGTTGTTCCATAGTGCGCCTCACTGCGTCTTACGGGCGGAGTGCTGCCCGTAGCCGTATTTGTCGTATTTCTTGCCATAGCCGTATCCATAGCCGGAGGACCAGGCAGCCAGATGGGACATATCGTTGAGGATGCAGCCCAGAAACTCCGCCTTACCGGCCCGCAGGGCGTCAATGGCGTCGTTGATCTCCGGCGCGGGGACGGTGTCCTGCCGCACCACCAGCACCGACGCGTCGGACAGGTCCGACAGCAGCTCGCTGTCGGAGAAGAAGCCCAGGGGAGGGGAGTCGATGATGACGTAGTCGTACCGCTCCCGGGCCAGAGCCACCACCTTGGCCAGCTGGTCCGAGGCCAGCAGCTCGATGACGTCGGTATAGGACTTGGTGCTCAGCAGGGAGTGCAGCCCCGTGGCGGGGTCCGTGACGGCGGCGGAGAGGATCTTCTCCGGGGCGGCGGACTCTGTCAGCAGGGTGCCCAGCTCGTTTTTCTGCTTCACGGACAGGCCCAGCATCTCGCTTTGTACCGGGCGGCGCAGGTCCAGGTCGATGAACAGCACGTTCACCCCCCGGGAGGCCAGGGAAATGGCGGTGTTGGCGGCCAGGGTGGACTTGCCCTCCGCCGCGGACACGCTGGAAAACAGGAATACCCGGCGGCCCTTGGCATGCTCATGCTGGAACTTTTCGGCGATGCGGTGGATGGATTCGGTAAAGGCGAAGCTGATGGCCGGGGAGGAGATGTTCAGGTTCCGGCGCAGGCGCTTGCCGCCCCGGCGGGCCCGGCGCTCCCGGCGGCGGTCGTCGAACCAGCCCAGGAGCTTCCGGGTCCGGCGGCCCTCGTGGGGCACGGTGGAGATGATCTTGGCGTCCAGGTCGCTGCGGGCACCCTCCTGGGTCTGCACCGTGCCGCTGCTGACGCTGGCCCAGGCAACGCCCAGGGCGGTAAGCGCCGCACCGGCGATGGCGGCCATCAGGCAGATCCTGGGCACGTTATAGCTGCGGGAGGGGGCCACGGACAGGCTGGGGGAGTTAAGCTGGGACAGCACCGCCGTGGAGGACACATGGGCCGACAGGGACCCGTAGTTATCGGACACGGCCTTGAGCAGCACCAGGGCCTGACGGGGGGTGCCGGCGGTGACGGTGACCCGGATGAGGTTGGTCTCCCCCAGCTGCTGGGCGGAAACGGTGCCGTTCAGGGGCATGCCCAGATTCTGCTCCATGGTCTGGCGCAGGACCCGGCTCTGCAGCAGCTGGGAATAGGAGGCAGCCACATCGGCGGCGGCGGTGATATTCGTATAGTACAGGTTGCTGGTGCGGGTGGTGACGGAGAAGGTGGTGGAGCTGGTATACTGCTGGGTCAGGAAGCACGTCAGCACGATCCACGCCGCCATGGCGCAGGTGAGGGCCGCCAGCAGCAGCATCCACAGCTGCCGCGCCAGCGCCCGCAGGATGCAGAGGGGCTCGATATGGGACCATTGCAGGCCCTGATTGTTTTCATCCATGACGATCCCTCCTTTATTCCACCACCACCGCCAGATAGACGGTATAGCTCTGGCCCTGGGCGGTGACGCTGTAACCCACATGATACGTTCCGGGGACGGACGTGTCCACCGGGGACTCGATGCTGACCTGTCCGGCGGACAGGGCCGTTCCGTCGGGGGCGGTGACGCTTTGGATATACCCGGCGGCATCAAAGGCCGATCCCCGGGGCAGGTACACCAGATAGTCCGACAGGGTGATCAGCTGCGGCCCGCCGGCGGTGATGACCACCTTCAGCGGCAGCACCACCGTGCTGCCTAGGCGGCTGTCCACCTGAGCGGTGACGCTGTATACCCCGGGCTGGCTGTTGATGACGTTCTGGGAGGTGATGCGGATGCCGCTGCTGATGTCGCCGTCCAGCACGTCCGAGGCGGTGAGCCGGTCCAGCAGGGTCACGGTCTGGCCCGCAGGGTACACCAGGGGCTGAGACAGGGCGAAGCGGGGGGCCTCGTAATCCGTGTAGCGGACAGTGCGGGTGACGGTGGCCATATTGTTGGCGGAGTCAAAAACGATGTAGGTGACCTGGGCGCTGCTGTCGGTCAGGGAGGGGGACACGCCCTTGATGAGGATCTGGTCCGTCAGGTCCCCGTCCCGGTCGTCGGAGGCCATGACCCCCTGCAGCAGGGCCTCCTCTCCGGCGGTGACGCTGACGTCGATGGAATCGGTGGAACAGGTGATCACCGGGGGCGTCACGTCCACGGTGAGGCGGCGATAGATCCGCAGGCCGCAGAAGGCCAGCAGGGTCAGGATAAACAGCG
>OLXI01001453.1_pt1 | contig 11306 bp, 7 predicted proteins | sample 1674181 | NCBI WGS metagenome assembly OLXI01 (sample SAMEA103958148, study PRJEB25191) | human gut metagenome | reverse complement strand
AGAGGCGTAGTCCGGCATCTTGTAGACAGGCTTTGAGGTGCTGGACGGAAACAGATGCTCTGAGAGCTGCTTACAAAATCGTTTCGGTCCCGGTTTCAGAGAGCGAGTAGGAATGATTTCCTCAAGCCTGCAACAGTATAAATAGCAAAAGCCCGCGGCGATTTGCCGCGGGCTTTCTTATTTTCAGTTCACTGCTTCTCTTCCTCTGCGATCGCTTCCACCGCAATATGCAGCGCTTTGACCATCATTTCCATACCCATGCTCGGCGCGCTGCCGTCCTTGGTCTGCTCGGGCAGGTAAGGGACGTGGACAAAGCCGCAGCGCGGGGCTGGATTGCTCCGCTCGCTCTCGTGCAGGGCGCAGTAGAGGAGGTTGTTGCACACGAACGTGCCCGCGGAGTACGAGAGCTGAGCGGGAATCCCCTGCTCACGCAGGGCGTCGACGATCTCCCGCGTCGGGATCGTCGCAAAATAGGCGTCCGGACCTCCGGCCACGACCGGCTCGTCCGTCGGCTGCTTACCCGCGTTGTCGGCAATACGCGCGTCGCGCAGGTTGATGGCCACGCGCTCGACGCGTATGCAATTTGCGCCGCCGTACTGGCCGACGCAGAGCACCGCGTCGGGACGCAGCTCCGTCAAAAGCTTGTGCAGCGCAGCACCGGAGGCGTCAAACTCCGTCGGAATTTCATGCTTGATGAGCTCTGCTCCCCCGATGCGGTTGGGAAGCCGGCGTACCGCCTCCCACGAGGGGTTGATCTGCTCCCCGCCGAACGGCGTGAAGCCTGTGACAAGTATCTTCATTTGACAGTTTCCTCCCCGATCATCAGGTGGATGATCTCGTTGTCGGTCTCGCGCATGCCGTCGCGCGCGATGCTGCTGACGGCGCGGATGGTGTTCTCCACGCCCTTGACGACGATGCCGTCACCGCCGTAGAACTGGCTGTCGTGCCGGTACATCTGCATGCCGAGCAGCCCCGCCTCGACCGCCGAGGCGATCTTCGCCGCGCAGCTCGCCTTCGCCCCGTCGCAGAGCATGCCGGAGTTGATGGCGAGCGCGTTGACGACCGTGTGGGCGATCTCATCATAGCGCCCGCCGTACAGATAGCAGATGCCGGCCCCGGCCCCTGCGCCCGCGCTGGTCGCGCCGCAGTAGGCGGAAAGGCTGCCGATGCCCGTTTTCAGATGGATGGTGACAAGATTCGACACGACGAGCGCGCGGTAGAGCTGCTCCTCGCTCGCTTTCAGCTCGCGCGCGTAGACAATGACGGGCAGCGAAGCCGTCATGCCCTGATTGCCGCTGCCAGAGTTGATGACAACAGGCTTTTCGCAGCCGTTCATGCGCGCGTCCGAGCCCGCGGCAGCCCAGGCCTTGGCGCGGTTCTGCACGCCGTCGCCATAGGAATCGAGCAGGATTTTTCCGATGGCCGCGCCGTACTGCCCTGTCAATCCTGCCTCAGCGATGGCCGTGTTATATTCGATCTGGCGCGCGATGGGCGCGCGGACATCGTCTAAATCGACCTCGTCGGCAAAGGCGATAATGTCCTCGACCGTCAGGCTCCTGCGGCTCTCGGGCGGCTGGGCCGCCTCCTCGGAAAAGGGCTTGTTGAGCAGCACTTCGCCGTTTTTCTCGATGCGCACGACGTTTGTGTGGCTGCCGACGATCTGGACGAAGGCCGTGTCCCCGCCTGCGAAAACACGCACCTGAATGTCGAATGGGCAGCGCAGCGGCGATTTGCTCACCGCGATCTCCGCCGCGGAAAGGTACTCGTCCAGCAGCGGCAGCTGGTCCTCCGTCACATTCGCCAGCACCTCTAACTGCGCGTCGGCGTCGCCGACGCGTACACCCGCCGCGACCGCGACGGGAAGGCCCTTTCGCCCGCCGGTGTGCGGCACGATGACGCTCTTGACGTTTTTGATGATATTGCCGCTCACGGTCAGCTCGATGCGCTTGGGAAGTGTCCCGAGCGTTTGGCGCGCAAGCGCGCCCGCGTAGGCGACGGCGATGGGCTCAGTGCAGCCCATCGCGGGTACAAGCTCCTCATGCAAAATCTGAACGTAGGTCTCATACAGCGCAGTATTCATTTTTGCTCTCCCATCTCTCATTGCGGGCGTGCGGTCTCTCCTCCGCTCGTTACCCGCTTCTCTCTCCGCCCATTGTATCGGAAATACGGTTACAATGCAATGGACTTTCCACGTTTCACGCACAAAAAGGCGATATCCGGTCGGATACCGCCTTTTTGATGCTATTCCGCTCTTACAAACCGTAAATTTCGCCGTACTTTTCCTCAAGGTACTGCGTGTAGACCGTCGGGTCGAACTTTTCGCCAAGCGCCTGCTCCAAGAGCGCGCCGGGCTTTTTGAGGCAGCCGTACTGCCAGATGTGCTCGCGGTTCCACGCATTGATGGGCGCAAAATTGCCGGTCTTGAGGCACTCGTCCACATCGACCGTCTCTTTCATCTTGCGAAGCAGCTGTGCGCCGTAGGCGCTGCCGAGCGCGTAGGACGGGAAGTAGCCGATGCTGCCGCCCGACCAATGGCTGTCCTGTAGCACGCCGTGTTTGTCGTCCGGCACGTCGACGCCGAGGTATTCCTTGTAAAGGCGGTTCCACTCGCCCGGCAGGTCGTGTACCTTGAGCTCGCCGTGCATCACGCGCTTTTCGAGCTCGTAGCGCACCATGACGTGCAGGCTGTAGGTGACCTCGTCGGCCTCGGTGCGGATGAGGGACGGCTCCGCCTTATTGATGGCGCGGTAGAATTCCTCCGCCGTGTGGCCGCTCAGCTCGGGGAACAACTCGCAGAGCTTCGGGAACACGAAGCCCGTGAAGGCGCGCGAGCGGCCGAGCAGATTTTCATAGAAGCGGCTCTGGCTCTCGTGGACGCCCATGGAGACACCGCCGTCGAGCACCGTATAGGCGAGATCATCCGCGCTGCCGGTGTCATAGAGCGCGTGGCCGCCCTCGTGGATAACGGAGAACATCGATGAGGCAAAATTCTCCTCCAAATAGTGCGTCGTGATGCGCTCGTCAAAGTGCGAACCGAGCGACGTCGTAAACGGATGCTCGGTCGTGGACAGGCCGACATGGTCCAAATCGAGGCCCATCGTGCGCATCAGGTAGTCGGAAAGCTGCGCCTGCTTCTCCTCGGGAAAATGGCCGTGCAGCATCGCATCGTCGACCTGCGGCTTTTCCTTGATCTTCTTGAGAAGCGGCACGATGTGCTCGCGCAGCGTCGCAAAGAATTCGTCGCACTGCGCCATCGTCAGCCCATCCTCATACTCGCTGAGCCAGTAGTCGTAGGGGTCCTTTTCCGGTGCGCAGTAGTGTGCGAAGCGGATGTTGGTCTCGAAAATTTTCTCAAGCACGGGCTCGAAGAGGGCGAAGTCGCTCGTCTCCTTCGCGCGGTGCCAGACGTCGTCGGCCTCGACAAGCAGCTGCTGGTAGGCGACGTACTCGTCCATCGGGATCTTCTGCATATTGCGGATGTCCTTGATGAGCAAAAACACCATGCGCTGCTGCTTTTCGTTGAGCTCGGACTTGTGCGCGTCGAGAAATTCGAGCAGCGCAACGGTCTCCCCGCCAGTCGTAAGCTTGTAGTGCTCCTCGCTCAAAATACTCATGGTCTGGCCGCGGTTCGCCGCCGTGCCCTTGGGCGCGGTGGTCGCGCCGTCGTAAAAGAGCAGGCCCATGGCGTGGCCGTAGGCCGCGAGCTTGACCTGCAAAGCCATCAGGGACTTGATCGCTTCATCGAGAGTCATGATGATCTCCTCACTTTCTCTTTTTCTGTGAAAATATCATAGCATGAAAGGGGCTTGCTGCGCAAGGGGGACGCTGAGGTTCTCCCCCTGTGGCCGCGCAGAAGAGGGGGCATTCTCTCGCGTGAGAGAATGCCCCCTTGTACCCCCCAAGCGAACGCGAGGGGAGTTCCCCTCGACCCCCGACATTGGCAGTTTGCAGTTTGAAGATCTGCGCAGCCTGCGGAATCGAATGCCTGCCAAGTGTGGGTGCTATACGATTTGAGTTGCTTCTATTACCCACTGCCGCTCTGCCTGTATAAGCGAAAAATTCATCATTTCACTATTTTTTCTCTCACGGTTTCGCAAGCATCTGCACTGACGACCCCCTGTTCTTTCAGCAGTGCCAGCACTGAAGCAAGCGCATCCTGCGGATCACACCAGACATCCGGAGCATAGCCCCTGTGATCGACATTTTCTCCGTCCCCATAGAGGAAAAGCGTTGACCCAAAGCGCACACCGATGCCGGTATATGGCAATGTAAAGGTGCTGATATTTCCGCAGAGCTGGTATCCCGCCGTGTTGCTGCCGACAATGAGCACATTGTCAAGCGTTTTCAAAAGCTGTACCGCGCCCTCGCCGGATGAGCCGCAATGATCGTCAACCAACACGATGATCGGAATATCATTTTCATACCAGGTCCCGTGGACTTCACGGGCAAAGCAAGTTCCCTCATCTTCCGGCAGCAGACTCTCGCTGTTTTCCGCAGCAAAAAGGGCGCTGTTTTTCTGCGCATACAGCATGGAGGTCTCAATACTGTTCTGCGTTCCGAGGAAACTCTGTATCCACTTTCTCGGCCAACTGTCCGAGCCGCCAACATTGCCGCGCAGGTCATAGATCACCGCTTTGCTCCCGCGTGCTTTTGCCCCTTCCCGAGCATAGCGTGCAAGCATATTATCATATGTGCCGGAAACAAAGCTGCGGAGGGAAACATAGGTAAGACCGTCTTCCTGTATCAGGCGGTAATCCAGCGTGCCGAGGTCAACATCAAGCGGCTGACTCTCCGTCCAGTCAAGGCGATAGATTTTCGCCTTTCCAGAAGAATTTTTCAGTGTGACACTGCTCTGCACGGCGTCCTTCCGCAGCGCAAAAAGCGTCGGCTGATAAACAATGCGTCCGTCTTGCAGAAGCGTCGGCTGCACGCTGACATGTTCATCGGAGAAGCTACTCAATGTCCACCTCTCCCCGTCATTCACCATATAATAGCTGCCGTTGACATCCTTTGAAAAATAGAAGCCGTCGGCAAAGAAGTATTCATATCGCACCTGCGCTTCGATCTCTTCCGCCGCCGGTTCATAAATCATGGCATGCGCGTCGTGCGCAAGCATGAATGCGAGAGATTCCTGCAGTTTTTCTCCCAGCGCAGAAACTTTAATCACATCATCCTGTGAGGAAAGCCATTGTGTCACAGCGTCCTCCGCTGCGTCAAACTTTTCCTGCCCAAAGTATTCGTAAGCGCCGTAAGCGCTTTGCAGCGTGCGGAACAGCAGGGAAACATCAGACTGCGCCTGTTCTTTCGACACCGTCTCCATCGCGGCATGACCTCGTAAAAGGCTCTCCACCTCGCTCTCGCTCAGCAGCCCTGCCGAGGCGGGGTCATCCGAAATCGCATCGGCAAAATCAGCCGCAGAGGGAACGTGCTCCAGTTCTGCGCGGTGAGTTTGTGAAGTCTCCACCATCAAAAAAGAAAGCTCTTCTCCTTCCGGAGCGTAGGAAAAGTCCAACGTCTGCGGTGCGCCGCAGGCTGACAAAAGCAGCAGCAAAACTATTGTGCTGCATATAGCAAATCTTTTTTTCACAAATTATCCCCCTATGGAAAGTATGAAGGTATCATAGCAAATTAAAAACCTGTTTTCAATCATTGACAGGGAACGTTCTTATAAAAAACAGGACACCCAGTTCGGATGTCCCGTATCTATTTGGCCTACCGAAGCAAAAAACAACGCTTTTGCGCCGTACAAGCGTTTTGCGCAGCAAAACCTTGGCGGAGGGCGAATTCACTTCGCCCGTTAAACGGGTGAAAGGGCTCCCGCGCGGCGAAGCCGCGTGGGACAAACTGGAGAGATAACATGAACTACATCCGGAGCTTCGACTACAACGACCAATAAAAAATTTCCAGCCATATTCTCCGCGCTTCTCCTCATGCTAACGCCGAGAGGTGAAGCAAATGGACAATGGCTACTATCGGCTTTTTCTGCAAACCGGGAATCCGACCTTTTATATGCTGGCAAAGCAAGCGGAGGAGTGTGAACAGCCGCCCAATGCCCGATAAACTTGTCACCCGCGGCCTCGTGCTCCGTGCAACGGAGACAAAGGAGGCCGACTACATCCTGACCGTCCTCACCGCGGAGCATGGACGGCTCGCCGTCATTGCGCGCGGCGCGCGGCGGCGTACCAGCAAGCTCGCCGCGGCCTGCCAGCACCTTGCCTTTTCCGAGCTGGTGCTCTACCGCCGCGGGAGCTGGTACTATCTCGACGAGGCCTCGACCATCGCGCTCTTTGACGGTCTGCGCACCGATCTGGAAAAGCTCTCCCTCGCGTCCTACTTCGCCGAAATGGCCGAGGCGGTCACGAGCGAGGACCTGCCCTCCGGCGAGGTGCTGTCCCTGCTGCTCAATTCGCTCTACGCGCTCGACACGCTGGACCGCCCGAACGAGCTGGTGCGCGCCGCCTTCGAGCTGCGCCTGCTCGCGCTCTCCGGCTATGAGCCGCTGCTCGACGACTGCGCCATGTGCGGCAGGGCCGATCCCGTCGAGCCGGTGTTCGATGCGGCGCAGGGCGTGGTGCTGTGCAAAAAATGCGCGGGACCGGCAGGCGGTCTGCCGCTCGACGCGGGAGCGCTCGCCGCGATGCGCCACATCGTCGGCGCGCCGTCCAAGCGATTGCTGTCGTTCACGCTTGAGCCTGCCTCGCTCGCGCGCTTGAGCGTGGCCTGCGAGACCTTTGCTGCCGCGCAGCTCGACCGCCGCTTCAGGACGCTCGACTTTTACAAATCCATAAGATCGACATAGGAAATCACCATGACAGAACTGTTTGAAAAATCCATCCGTGTGCTCGAGCTGCCGCAGCTTTTGGAGCGCCTTTCGCAAAAGGCGGTCAGCGAGGCGGCAAAGGAGCGCGCCCTGCGCCTGACGCCCTCCACCGATGCGGACGATGTGCGCCGCTTACAGGATGAAACGGACGCCGCCCGTGCCCTCATCGGCCTGCGCGGCAGTCCGTCGTTCTCCGGCGTGAAGGATGTGCGCGAGGCACTTGCCCGCGCCGAGCGCGGCGGTATGCTCAATCCCCGCGAGCTGCTGACCATCGCGGGACTGCTGACGAACTCCCGCCGCGTGCGGGAATATTACGAGGCCGACCAGGGCGAGGGCACCGTCCTCGACCGGATGTTCGACTCGCTCCACGCCAACCGCTTTTTAGAGGATAAGATCACGACCTCCATCCTCTCCGAGGACGAGATCGCCGACGCCGCCAGCCCCGAGCTGACGGATATCCGCCGTCACAAGCGTGCGGCAAGCGCCAAAGGCAGACAGATCTTGCAGAAGATCATCTCCTCGCCCAGCTACAAGAGCACGCTGCAGGAGGCGCTTATCACCCAGCGCGACGGGCGCTTCGTCGTGCCCGTCAAGGCGGAGCACCGCGGCGACCTGCCCGGCCTTGTTCACGACATTTCCGCCTCGGGCGCGACGCTCTTTGTCGAGCCGATGGGCGTCGTGCAGGCGAACAACGAGCTCAAGGAGCTGGAGGCCAAGGAAAAAAAGGAGATCGAGCGCATCCTCTTTGCCCTCTCCGCCGAGGCGGCAGGCTTCTCCGAGGCGATTCTCTGGGATTACGATATTCTCGTCCACCTCGACCTCATCTTTGCCCGCGGCGAGCTGAGCTACCAGATGGACGCCGCGCGGCCCGAGATTCGCACGGACGGCAGCGTTTCCCTCCGCCGCGCCCGCCATCCGCTGCTCGATCCCGCCAAGGCCGTGCCCATCGACATTGAGGTGGGCCGCAGCTTCGATACCCTCGTCATCACCGGCCCCAACACCGGCGGCAAGACCGTCAGCCTCAAAACGCTCGGTCTGCTCTGCCTGATGGCGCAGTGCGGACTGCACATTCCCGCGGGCGACCGCAGCGCGGTGAGCGTGTTCACCGGCATTCTCGCCGACATCGGCGACGAGCAGAGCATCGAGCAGAGCCTTTCCACCTTCTCCGCGCACATGAAGACCATTGTCAATATCCTCGACGAGGCGGACGGCGATTCCCTCGTCCTCTTCGACGAGCTGGGCGCGGGCACCGACCCGGTCGAGGGCGCGGCCCTCGCCATCGCGGTCATCGAGCACGTCCGCGCCCGCGGCGCGAAGGTCGCCGCCACCACGCACTACGCCGAGCTCAAGACCTTTGCCATGACCACGGCGGGCGTTGAGAACGCGAGCTGCGAGTTCGACGTGGAGACGCTTTGCCCCACCTATAAGCTCCTCATCGGCATCCCCGGCAAGTCCAACGCCTTCGCCATCTCCGCGCGGCTCGGCCTCGACCCGCGCGTCATCGAGACGGCGAAGCAGCAGATGGACGCGGAGAGCATCCGCTTCGAGGACGTGCTGACGCAGCTGGAGATCAAGCGCCAGCAGCTCGAAAAGGAGAAGGAGGAGATCGACCGTCTGCACGCGAAGCAGGAGGAGGACTCCCGCCGCGCCCGCGAGTTCCGCGCCCAAATGGAGCGCGCCAAGGAGAACGCCCGCAGCCGCGGCGAGGCCGAGGCCAAGCGCATCCTTGCCGACGCCAAGAGCGCGGCGGATGCCGCCTTCCGCGAGCTGGACGAGCTGCGAAAAGCGCAGAAAAAGCAGCTCGACGCGCAGGCGATGAACGAAAAGCGCGTCGAGATCGTCTCCGAGCTCAACGCCGCGCGCGAGCGCGCCGGTGTGCGCGATGAATCGCGCGAGCCGATCCCCGCGCCGTCCCGTCCCATCCGCGCGGGCGACCTGGTGGAGATCCCCGGCACGAACCGCCCCGCCGAGGTCACCGCCGTCAAGGGCGACCGGCTCGTGCTCAAGGCGGGCGTTCTCTCCATGACGGTCAAGAACGACGAGGTGCGCCTCATCGAGGACGACGAGCGCGCCGCCATGAAAAAACCGTCCGTGCCCGCCTCGCCGACCCGCCGCATCCTCAACACCGCGGCAGCCGCCCGCGAGCTGGATCTGCGCGGCATGGAAACGCTTGAGGCTGAGAGCGTGCTGGAAAACTATCTCGACGCCGCCCGCCGCGCCCACCTCGAGACCGTCACCATCATCCACGGCAAGGGCACCGGCGCGCTGCGCAAGGCCGTGCAGGCATACCTGCGCCGCGATAAAACGGTCAAGTCCTTCCGCCTTGGCAATTACGGCGAGGGCGAGAGCGGCGTGACCGTTGTGGAGTTCAAGTGAGCACTGTCCGCCTGCCGCGGACAAACTGGCACTTTCGGCAGACTGCCCGAACGAAACGCCCTGTTTTTCCCGAAGTTTGTAAAAAAGTGGATTGACGAATGGGGTTTGGATGGTATAATATACTCAATATCCCGTTAGTCTGATTTGGGAGGATGAGAGAATGGTTACACAGGAAGTCACCATCAACAATGAGGTTGGTCTGCACGCGCGCCCCGCGACCTTTTTCATTCAGAAGGCCAACGAGTTCAAGAGCGGCATCTGGGTGGAGAAGGACGAGCGCCGCGTAAACGCCAAGAGCCTGCTGGGCGTGCTGTCCCTCGGCATCACGAAGGGCACCACCATCACCCTGCTTGCCGACGGCAGCGACGAAAAAGAGGCGGTCGCCGCACTCAGCGAGCTGGTTTCCGGCAACTTCGGCGAATAAACGATCATAGTTTCAAGGAAAGGCGGTTTCGCACAGGGCGGAGCCGCCTTTTTCCGCGGAAAGGAGGGAGCGCATGACCAAGGAGCAGCTGCTCGAAAAGGCCAACGACCTGCCGCTTGCTCCGGGCGTTTATCTGATGATGGACGCATCGGGCAAGGTCATCTACGTCGGCAAGGCGAAAAAGCTCAAAAACCGTGTCAGCCAGTATTTCCAGCTTGGCACGGGCCACAATGAAAAGACCCGCCGCATGGTCTCGCAGGTCGACCATTTCGACACCATCTTTGTCTCCAGCGAGTTCGAGGCGCTGATCCTCGAAAACTCCCTCATCAAGCAGCATCAGCCGCACTACAACATTCTGCTCAAGGACGATAAGGGCTACCCCTTTGTCCGTCTCTCCCACGGCCCCTACCCGCGCTTCACGCTTGCCAACAAAACGGCGGATGACGGCGCGCGCTACTTTGGGCCCTTCGGCGCACGCGGCGAGACCCGCGCCGCCATCGACGCGGTCTGCGCCGCCTTCCGCCTGCCGACCTGCACGCGCCGGTTCCCGCGCGATATCGGGAAGGAGCGCCCCTGCCTCAACCATCACATGGGCCGCTGCGACGGCTTCTGCCGCGGCGAGCCGGACGCGGAGGAATATCAAAAGCGCATCGAGCAGGCGTGCTCGCTCCTCTCGGGTCACTATAAGACGCTCGCACGCGAGCTGAAGACCGAGATGGAGCACGAGGCGGAGCAGCTGCACTTCGAGCAGGCCGCCGTCCTGCGCGACCGCATCGCCGCCATCGAGGTGCTCGGCAAGCGCCAGAAGGTCATCGCCGGCGTCTGCGCCGACACCGACGTCTGGGGCCTCTACACGGGCGCCGCCAAGTCCGGCTGCGCCGTTGTCCACGTGGAGGATGGCAGCGTCACCGGCCGCGAGACGAGCATTTTCACTGCCCCCACCGACGAGACCGAGGCCGATACGCTCTCGGCGCTCCTGTCGCAGTATTACCTTCCGCGCGGCGTGCTGCCGCGGGAGATCCTGCTGCCCTTTGCCGTGGACGAGCTTTCCGGGCTGGAAACGGTGCTCACCTCCCGCGCGGGGCATCGCGTCACGCTGCGCGTGCCGCAGCGCGGCGAAAAGGCGGAGCTGCTTGCCATGGCCGAGCGCAACGCCCGCGAGGAGGTCGAGCGCGTCACCACCGCCGCCGAGCGCGAGGACAAAACGCTCAGGAGCCTTGCTGCCATGTGCGGCCTGAGCGCCGCGCCAAAACGCATGGAATCCTACGATATTTCCAACACCGGCGCGAGCGACATCGTCGCGTCGATGGTCGTCTACGCCGGCGCGAGGCCGCTCAAGCGCGACTACCGCCGCTTTAAAATGAAGTCCGTCACGGAGCACCCCGACGACTACGCCTCGATGGAGGAGGTCCTGACCCGCCGCCTGCAGCGCTACGCTGACGGCGACGAGAAATTCGCGCCGCTGCCCGACGTGTTCCTCATCGACGGCGGCATGACGCACGCCGCTGTCGCGGAGAAGGTCTGCGCGGCGTTCGGACTGCACATTCCCATTTTCGGCATGGTCAAGGACGACCGCCACCGTACACGCGCCCTCACCACCGCCGAGGGCCATGAGATCGACCTGCACGCCGACCCCGCCGTTTTTGCCCTCATCGGGCAAATTCAGGAGGAAACGCACCGCTTCGC
>OLXI01001439.1_pt1 | contig 11410 bp, 7 predicted proteins | sample 1674181 | NCBI WGS metagenome assembly OLXI01 (sample SAMEA103958148, study PRJEB25191) | human gut metagenome | reverse complement strand
CCCGCCACGATGCAGGCCGAGCTGGACCCGAGGCCGCGCGCCATCGGGATGTCGTTGCGCTGGGTGATGCGCAGACCCTTCAGCGGGATGCCCAGCTGGTCATAGACGACCCGGGCCGAGCGGTAGACCAGGTTGTTGCTGCCCGCCGGGACGTGGGTCCCATCGACGGACGAAATCTGAATGCGGTCCGATTCCTCAAACGTAAAGACGTTGTGCATCGAAACGGCCAGACCTAGCGAGTCAAACCCGGCGCCGACGTTGGCGCTGGTGGCCGGGACGGTAACAGTGATCATTTTCTGCTCTCCCCTTTTCCGCGCGGCTTATTCAGCCAGCTTCTTCATCGCCAGTTCCACCTTGCCGCCGAGGACTTCGATCTTTTTGCTGATTTCCTCGATCTGGGCGGCGGTGGCGGTGCCGCCCCAGGAAACGGTGCGGTCCTTGGGGATCAGGGTCAGGGCCAGCTCCAGGGCCTCCTGGGCGGTGGAGACATAGTGGGCCTCAAACCGGCGGCGGCGCAGGGCCTCGGCCACCTGGGGACCGGCCTTGTCATAACGGGTTTTGATGGGAGCTTCCATGGTTCATTCTCCTTTCTCAGCGCCCTCCTGCAGGCGTCTGGCCTGGTCAGCCAGGGTCAGCGCATCCACAAGGGGGTCCAGGTCGCCGTTGATCACGGCGGCAATATTGAAATTTTTCGCATCACCGGTGAGCCGGTGATCGGTGACCCGGTTCTGTGGGAAATTATAGGTGCGGATCTTGCCGGACCGGTCGCCGGTGCCCACCTGGCTTTTCCGCTGGGCGGCGATGGCGGCGTTCTGCTTCTCCTGTTGGGCCTCGTAGAGCTTGGAGCGCAGGATTTTCATGGCCCGGTCCTTGTTTTTATACTGGCTGCGCTCGTCCTGGCACTCCACCACCGTGCCGGTGGGCAGGTGGGTGATGCGGATGGCAGACTCGGTCTTGTTGACGTGCTGCCCGCCTGCGCCGGAGGAGCGGAAGGTGTCGATCTGCAGGTCCTTGGGGTCGATGGTGAACTCCACCTCCTCCGCCTCAGGCATCACGGCCACGGTGGCGGCGGAGGTCTGGATGCGGCCGGAGGACTCGGTTTCCGGCACCCGCTGGACCCGGTGGGTCCCGGCCTCGAATTTCAGGCGGGACCAGGCCCCCTGTCCCTCGATGGTGGCGCTGGCCTCCTTGACGCCGCCCAGCTCCGTGGTGTTTTCATACACCAGTTCCATGTTCCAGCCCCGGCGCTCGGCATACAGGGCGTACATCCGCAGCAGGTCCGCCGCAAACAGGGCCCCCTCCTCGCCGCCGATGCCGGCCCGGACCTCCAGGATGACGTTCCGGTCGTCGTTGGGGTCCCGGGGCAGCAGCAGGCGCTTGAGCTCCTCCGACAGGCGGTCCCGCTCCTGGCGTGCCCGGTGCAGCTCCTCCTGGGCCAGCTCCCGCATCTCGGGGTCCGTCAGCAGCTCCTGGGCCTGGGCACAGTCGTCTTCCGCCTGCTGCCAGGCCCGGAAGGCGGCTGCAATGGGGGTCAGCTCCTTCTGCTCCCGGCTCAGGCGGGTGAGCATCTCCCGGTCGGCGTATATCGCCGGGTCGGACAGCTGGCGCTCCACCTGGTCCAGCCGCCGGGCGATGGCTTGTAATTTCTCCAGCATACGGACTCCTTACTGGGCGTCCAGATAGCGGCGCACCTCGCCCACCAGCTTGTCCCGCCAGAACTCGTATCCCACGGCTCCCGGCCGCAGGGATACCTCCAGCAGGTGGGGCCGGGCGGTGTACTGGTCCATCTGCTCATAAATCTCCTCATACTTCCGGGAGCTTTTCCGGGTCAGCACATAGGCCACCCTTTCCAGCTCCAGCCCCCGGCGCTTCAGCAGCGCCCGGACCGGGGAGGCGCAGCGGCCCGCCCACACGGGGGTGCCCAGAATCACCAGCCGGTATTCAGACAGGGGGCGCTCCGTTTCATAGGGGGCCAGCGGCAGGGTGGCCCGGCGCATGGCGTCCATGCCGGAGCGCAGATAGCCCCGGGCGCCCTGGCGGTCCACGCCGTCGGTAAGCTCCACCAGCTCCGCGTCCAGGGCCTGAGCGATCTCCGTCATGGCCTGGCGGGTGGCGCCGGTGCGGGAGTAGTACATACACAAAATATCACGCATAAAGGTCCTCCTGTTATTCCTCTGCCTGCTGGGAGAGCTCCTCCCAGCGGGCCATTTCCTGCTCCAGCCGGGCCTCTACCTCCTGCTTTTCCCGATACAGCTCCTGGAGCTTTTCCGCGTCGCAGGCGTTCTGTTCCATTTCGGCGTCCAGCTGGCGGCAGCGCTCCTCCAGCTTGGAGATGCCGGTTTCGCAGATGGTCAGCTGGCGGCGGGCGGCCTGCTTTTCCCGTCCGGCCCGAGGGGGCCGGGTGTCCTGCTTTTTCTTCTGGACCGGGGCGGGAGCGGGCTTCTTCTCCTCCGCCTTGGCGGCCCGGTACTGGGCAAAGCCCATGGGATAGTCGTTGATGGTACCCTCCGCCAGTTCCCAGACCCGTGTGGCGAAGCGGTTGATGAAATACCGGTCATGGGACACGAACAGCAGGGTGCCGTCGAAGGCCTCCACCGCCTCCTCGATCCACTCTCGGGAGGCGATATCCAGGTGGTTGGTGGGCTCGTCCAGGATCAGGAAGTTGATCTCCTCGTCCATGAGCATGCACAGCCGCAGGCGGCTGAGCTCGCCGCCGGAGAGGACCGACACGCTTTTGAACACGTCCTCCCCCTGGAACTGATAGGCCGCCAGGCGGTTGCGGGCGGTCTGGGGCGTCATGCCCTTCTTTTCATAGAGCATGGTGTCAAGCAAGGAGCGCTCCGGGTGCTCAAAGTGGATGATCTGAGGCAGATAGGCCGCCCGGATGGCGGGCCCCATGCGGATGATGCCGCTGTCCACGGGCTCGCCCCCGGTGATCATGTTCAGCAGGGTGGTTTTCCCTGCGCCGTTTTCTCCCAGAAAGGCGATGCGCTCGCCGCCCTCCACCCGCAGGTACACGTCGGAAAACAGGGTGCGGTCACCGAAGGACTTGGACACGCCCTTCAGCTGCAATACCTCGTCGCCCCGGAACTCCCGGCTGGCGAAGCGGGCGTCCATCTTCTTGGCCCGGGTGGGCTTGGACACGGTGCGCATGCGCTCGATGCGCTTTTCCATGGAAAAGGCCCGCTTGTGCAGGGCGTCGTTGCCCATAAAGGCCCACAGGTGCATCTGCTCCGCCGCCTTCTCCAGCTGTTGGATCTTGGCCTGCTCCTTCAGATACTGCTTCATGCGCTCCTGATAGCGGCGCTCCTTTTCAATGGCATAAAAGCTGTAGTTCCCGCTGTAAAACTCCGCCTTGCCGTCCAGAATTTCAATGATGCGGGTGACGGTGCGGTCCAGGAAATAGCGGTCGTGGGAGATGGTGACCACGGTGCCCCGGAAGGAGCGGATATACTCCTCCAGCCACTCGGTGGCCTGCAGGTCCAGGTGGTTGGTGGGCTCGTCCAGCAGGAGAATGTCCGTGTCCTCCAGGATCAGGCGGCCCAGGTTCACCCGGGTTTTCTCCCCGCCGGACAGCTGGTCAAACAGCCGCTGGCGCATATCGCCGTCGATGGACAGGCCGTTGGAGACCTTGTTGACGGCGGTGTCGGTGTCATAGCCGCCCAGGCCCTCGAACCGGGCGGTAAGCTCGCCGTAGCGCCGCAGGGTCTGGGGATCGCTGTCCCCCTGCTCCATCTGCCGGGTCAGGCGGTCCATCTCCTCCTTCAGGGCGGTGGTGCGCTGAAAGGCGGAGCGCAGAACGTCTTCCACGGTGTAGCCCTCAGGATACACCGGGATCTGGGAGATCAGGCCCACCCGGCGGCCGGGGGCGATGAGCACCTGGCCGGAGTCATAGTCCAGCTCCCCGGTGAGGATGTTGAACAGCGTGGATTTCCCCGCGCCGTTTTTGCCCAGCAGGCCCACCCGCTCACCGGTGTCGATCTGGAAGGACACACCGTCCAGTATTTTCTTTTCCAGGTCAAAGGACTTGACCAGGTCGGTTACGCTGATATCTATCATATGGTCGATTCGTTACATTTTTTCCAATTCAATGACAATTTTGCCGAATTCCATGGCGTGGGACGCCTTCACCAGCACGGCGGTGCCGGGGGTGAATTCCCGGCGCAGGGCCGGAAGGGCCTCCTCAATGGCGGCGAAATGCTGTGCCCGGGGACCGGCAGTCTGGGCGATGGCGGCGGCCTTGGGGCCGATGGCGATCACCGCGTCCAGCCCCAGCCGGGCAGTGGTGCGGCCCACCTGCAGGTGGGCGTCCCGGCTGATGGGGCCCAGCTCCCCCATGTCGCCCAGCACCGCCACCCGGCGGCGGCAGGCGGTGTCTGCCAGAATCTCCAGCGCCGCTTCCATGGCCTGGGGATTGGCGTTGTAGCAGTCGTCGATGATGAGCCGGTCCTCCGGCAGGCGGATGCGCCGCATACGGGAGCCGGTGGACACATACCCGGCCACGCCCTCGACGATCTCCTGCTCCGACAGGCCCAGATATTCGCCGATGGCCACGGCCATGGAGGTGGAGTAGATCATGTAGTCCCCGGGGGAGGGGATGGACAGCCGGTAGCTGCGGCGGGGGGTGGTGACGGTGCAGTCCAGGCCGTCGATGCCCCGGCGGACGATGTCCGTGACCCGGACATTGCAGTGTTCGCTCCTGCCGCAGCGGAGGGTCTCAAAGGGCAGGTCCAGGCCGTTGAGCAATGCATCGTCGCCGCACAGCACTGCCAGGCCGCCGGGGCGCAGGTGGTCGAAAATCTCGCACTTGGCCCGCAGGGTCCCCTGACGGGTGCCGCCCAGGTTTTCAATGTGGGCGTCGCCGACGTTGGTGATCACGGCGATGGTGGGCTGCACTAAGCTGCCCATATAGCGGATCTGGCCGAAGTGGTCCATGCCCGTTTCGATCACCGCCGCCTGATGGCAGGGCTCCAGCCGCAGCAGGGTCTGGGGCGTGCCGATGTGATTGTTGAGATTGGCCTGGGTTTTCAGGGTCCGGAAATGCCGGGACAGCACCGAGGCGATCATCTCCTTGGTGGTGGTCTTTCCGGCGGAGCCGGTGACCTGTACCACGGGGATGTCATACAGCCCCCGGTACCAGGCTGCCAGAGCGCCCAGAGCCAGGGTAGTGTCCTGCACCCGGATATAGAACCGGCCGGGCAGCAGGGTCTTCGGCACACGGTTGCACAGGCAGCCGGCAGCCCCGGAGGACAGGGCCGTGTCGATGTAGTCATGCCCGTCGAACCGGGCTCCTACCAAGGGGATGAACAGGTCGCCGGAGGCGATATGGCGGCTGTCGCTGGTGACGCCGGTGACGGTGTCGCCGCCGGTCTGAAGGAAGGTCCCGCCTACGGCACGGCAGATGTCCGCCGCCGGCAGGGGCCTCATGCCCGGCCTCCCTTGCGCAGGGCCAGGGACTCGTCCACAATGCGCTGGCACAGGTCGCCGTAGCTCAGGCCCACCTGGGCCGCCTCCTGGGGCACCAGGCTGGTGGGGGTCATGCCCGGGAGGGTGTTGATCTCCAGGCACCAGAAGCTCCCCTCCTCATCCAGGATGAAGTCCGCCCGGGAATAGACGCCCAGGTCCAGGGCCCGGTGCAGGCGCAGGGCCAGCTCGCCCACGGTGCGCCACTGCTCCTGGGTGATGGGGGCGGGGCAGATCTCCTGGGCACCGTCCTTCTGATACTTGCAGAAATAGTCGAAATAGGCCCCCCGGGGGATGATCTCCACGGCGGGGAGATAGGTGTCGCCCAGAACGGCCACCTGGATCTCCCGACCCTTGATCTTCTTCTCCACGATGACGTGGTTTCCGTAGGCCAGCATCCGCTCCAGGGTCTGGGCCAGCTCCTCCCGGGTGTCCGGCAGCTCCACGCCGATGGAGCTGCCGCCGTTGATGATCTTCACGGCGCAGGGCACCGGCAGCTCCCGGGCCAGACGGGGAATGTCCTCCCGGGTATAGCGCACGTCGTGCCAGGGGGCGGTGGGTACACCGGCGGCGTCCATGATGCGCTTGGTGACGGATTTGTCCATGGCCATGCCGCTGCCCAGATAGCCGCTGCCGGTATAGGGCACGCCCAGCAGGTCCAGGGTGGCCTGGATCCGTCCGTCCTCGCCGCAGGAGCCGTGGAGAGCCAGGAACACCAGGTCTGCCATGGCGCACACCGCCAGCACGTCCTTTCCCAGCATGGAAGGGCCCTGATCCCGGCGGCTGCGGCGCACGGCCTCCAGGTCCGGCTCGGTGGAGTGGACCCGGTTGTCGCCGCACAGGCCGTCCGGCGCGTCGAAGATATCCGCCAGGCTGCCGTTGTAATCCTCCAGCCCCAGGAACATATCCACCAGGATGGCCTGGTGGCCCCGCTCCCGCAGGGCGCGGCACACGCCGGTGCCGCTGGTCAGAGATACCTGCCGCTCGGTGCTGAGGCCGCCGGCCAACACTACGATTTTCATATACAATCCCTCATTTCTCACGGGGGTACACGCCCCCGGAATGCTATCATATCAATATAGCAGTATATCACACCAACCGGGCAAATACAACTGTTTCCTGCGCAAACAAAAGAGCTGCCGCGAGGCTGCGGCAGCTCTTTTGCAATCAGAAAACGTACAGCAGGATGCACACCAGGACAATGCACAATCCCAGGCAGGCCATCAGCAGGGCATAGGACAGGCTGCCCTCCATCCGGCGGATGGTGTCCAGGATGGTGCCCAGCCGGTCGGCGGCCTCCTGCTCCGTGCGCTGTCCGCCGTGGGTCATGGCGTGGAGCACGGCGCTGCGGGGGGATTTCCGGCGGCGGGGACGGGAGTCCCGCAGGAAGGTCCGCCGGGCCACCAGCACCAGGAAGTCCAGCGCGTCGCACACGGCCCGCAGCACCACGTTCAGCAGCCGGTACAGCCCCCGGATGGCCGGGCGATAAACCCGTTCCTCCAGGCTCAGCCAGCGGGGCCAGCGCTCCAGGTACACCACCTGGCCCTCCCAGCGGTCCATAAGCACCAGGCGGATGAACAGGAAGTACACCGCCATGCCGATGGTCAGGGAGATGGCCACGCCCTTGAGATTTTCCCAGGCCAGATAATGGACGGCGTGGCCGAATGGGTGCCCGCCCACAAAGGGCAGGGCCAGGGCGGCGGCAGGCTCCGCCAGCACATGGGGCAGCAGTCCCAGCACCGGCAGGGGCAGGGCCGCCAGGATCAGTGCCGCCGTGGTGGCGGGGGTACCCCAGGTCCTGCCGGTGGAGGCGGCGGGCTTCTGCCAGAACAGCGCCGCGTAGATCTTGGTGAGATACGCCGCCGTCAGGCCGCCGGAGAACAGAAACAGCCACTCCACCGCCGTAACGCCCAGACTGCCGCTTTCGGCGGCCAGCTCTACCAGGGACTCATGAACCAGGGTTTTGCTGATATAGCCCAGAAAGCCCGGAATACCTGCCAGAGAACAGGCACCGCACAGGAACAGGCCGTGCAGCAGGGGCTTTCCCCGGCCATAGCCGCGAATCTGGTTCAGGTCCAGGGCGTGGGTATTGCAGTACACCACACCGGCCAGCAGGAACAGGGTCAGCTTTACCAGGGAGTGGTTCATCATGTACAGCACCGTACCGTGGGCGGCCAGGGCATTGTGCTGCCCCAGCAGGGACAGGGCCGCCGTTCCCACCAGGATAAAGCCGATCTGGGACAGGGAGGAGCAGGCCAGAATATACTTGAGGTTGTTGGAAAACACGGCGATAGCCGCGCCCAGCACCATGGTCACCGCCCCCAGCACCAGCAGCAGAACACCCCACCGGTGCTCACCGGGGAGGATGTCCGCCGTGATGATCAGGGCGCCGAAGATGCCCGCCTTGGTGAGGACGCCGGACAGCAGGGCACTGGCCGGAGCCGGGGCCACCGGGTGGGCCTTGGGCAGCCAGATATGCAGGGGAAACACGCCCGCCTTGGCCGCAAAGCCGAACAGGATGCACATGGCTGCCGCCCACAGCTGCCCACGGTCCGTTACCATGGCGCAGGCGTCAGGCAGTTGGGCGATGACCAGGGTGCCCGTCAGCCGGTACAGCAGAAACAGGCCCATCAGGGTCACAAGGCCACCCAGCACCGCAATGGCCAGGTAGGTTTTGCCGGCGTCCAGAGCGTCAGGAGATTCCTCCTGCACCACCCAGGCGTAGGAGCTGAGGCTCATGAGCTCGAAGAACAGGAAGGTGGTATACAGGTCCGCCGACAGGAATACACCCAGGGTAAAGCTCAGACACAGCAGGAAGAAAAAGTGGTAGCGCCGCAGGTGGTGGTGGCCCCGGAAATACTGGGGCGTCAGCAGGGCGGACACGAACCACATGAAGCTGACCACCAATCCATAGATGGCCCGGAAGCCGTCCAGGGTAAAGTGGATGCCGCACAGGGGGATATCCAGGGAAACGCCAAACCGGGTGCATACAGCCAGCACCATCACCAGAAGCGTCAGCCCCGTGACGGCGCAGGACCAGCGGCCCAGCCGCGTCTCGCTTTCGCTGCGGACGAGCAGCAGGGGAACGGACCCCATCAGGGGCAGCAGGATCAGAAGAAGCAGCATCACAGGCCCACCGCCTTTCCGATCACGTCCAGCAGCCACTGGGGAAACAGGCCCATGACCAGACACGCCGCCGCCAGCACGGCGGTGGGCACCGTCATCATCCAGCCCGCCTCATGAGCGGAGCCCTCGGGGATGGCGGGGGCGTCCGTCCGGGGGAACCAGGCCTTCAGCACCACCTGGAACATGTAGACCGCCGTCAGCAGGGCCGACACCAGCAGGGCTGCGAAGCCCACCAGCGGCAGCCAGCCGCCGATATCCACCGCCGCCCGGGCAATGTACCACTTGCTGACGAAGCCATTGAAGGGGGGGATCCCCGTCAGGGCGCAGGCCGCCGCCGTGAAGCAGGCGAAGGTCACCGGCATGTACCGGGCCAGGCCCTCCAGCTGGGGCACATACTCCCGGTGGGCGTAATGCAGCACCGCACCGGCCGTGAAGAAGGCCATGATCTTCACCACCGAGTGGACGATCAGGTGCAGGAAGGACGCTGCCAGGGCCTGGGTGGTCATCAGGGCGGCGGCAAACAGAATATACGACAGGTTCGACACCGTGGAGTAAGCCAGCCGCAGCTTGAAGTGCCGCTGCTTCAGGGACATGCAGGAGCCGTAGACAATGGTGATGATGGGCAGCAGCAGCGCCAGCTGCTGGGCCCAGGTACCGGACAGAATGTCCGGGCCGAAGCTGTAATAGATCAGGCGGATGCAGGCGAAGGCACCGGCCTTTACCACCGCCACCGCGTGGAGCAGGGCCGTGACGGGGGTGGGGGCCACCGCCGCCGAGGGAAGCCAGCCGTGCAGCGGCCAGATGGCGGCCTTGACCCCGAAGCCCACAAAGGACAGGGCGAACACCGCCAGCAGCATGGACATGTCGCCGTCATAGCCCGCCAGATGGCCGCCCAGGGTGAAGTCCACCGCGTCATGGATGGCCAGGAACACCAGGCCGATAAACGCCAGGGCCGCGCCGGAGATGGAGTAGACCAGGTACTTGATGCCGGCCTTTTTGGCGGCCTTGGTCATGGGCTGCATCACCAGCGGCAGGGTGGCCAGAGTCAGCAGCTCATAGAACAGGTACATGGTCATCATGTTGGCGGAGAAGGCAATGCCCAGGGTGACGCCGAAGGATGCCGTGAAAAATGCCCAGAACATGTGCAGGTGCTTTTCGCGGCGCATGTAGTCAAAGCCATAGAGCATGGTAAAGGGCCACAGGGTGGCAGACAACCCCGCAAACAGACGGGCGGCCCCGTCCATGCGGAAGGCGATGGTCAGCCGGTGGGAAAAGTGCAGCAGGGTGAACGTGCCGTCATCGCACAGGAGGATGGCCGCCCAGGCCAGGGCCGTGGTGCCCAGGATCAGGAGGCTGTATACCAGGCGGCGGCAGCTCTCGCTGCGGATGGGCAGGAAATAGGACAGCAGGCCCAGCACCAGCGGCAGGAACACCGGCAGAAGGAGAAGAATTCCATTCATATGGCGTACCTCCTTACAGAATGGATCCGGTGATGTGCTCCATCACGGGGACAGTGATGCCGGACAGCAGACCCAGGATCAGGCTGGCTGCGGCGAACAGTGCCAGGGACAGCACCAGCAGCAGCGGCTCCCGGACCCGGCTCCGGGCCGGGAAATCCTGCCCCGGAAAGAAGGCGCGGCACAGCGGCGGAAACAGATAGGCCGCCGTCAAAAGCGCCGAGATCAGCAGCACCGCCGGAATGATATAGCACAGGGGGGCGGACATGCCGTCCAGGGCGCCCAGAGCCAGATACCATTTGCTGAAGAAGCCGCCGAAGGGCGGAATACCCACCAGGGACAGAGCCAGGGCGGCGAAGCAGCCCATGGTGACGGGGATCCGGCGGCCCAGACCCGGGAAGCCGTCGATGGTTTCCGTGCCCGTCAGGAAAATGATGGAGCCGGCGGACTGGAACACGCCGATCTTGGCCAGCGCGTGGGACAGCAGCTGCAAAAGGCCACCCAGCAGGCCCACCGGAGTCATGAGGAATACGCCCAGTAGCACGTAGGAGATCTGGGAAATGCTGGAATAGGCCAGACGCTTTTTCAGGCCGTTTTCCGTGCAGCCCATAAACGAGCCCATGAAAATGGTCACCAGGGTCAGAACGATGCACACGGTCTGGACCCAGGTGCCCCGCAAGGCCTCCGCGCCCACGGTGAAGTAAATGACCCGGATGGCGGCGATGGCCCCCACCTTGGCGATGATGCCGGAGAGCAGAGCATGGGCCGGAGCCGGGGCCACGGGATGGGCCGAGGGCAGCCAGTTGTGCAGGGGGTACAGACCCGCCTTGGCGCCGAAGCCCAGCAGCATCAGAAATGACGCAGCCAGCAGGGTAGGAGAGAGAGTCTGGAAATATCCGCCACGGACGAAGGCCAGGGAGGATTGCTGGGCCAGCAGCACCACGCCGAACAGGGCGATGAAGCCGCCGCAGACGGAGTAGTACAGGTATTTTACCGCGCCTAGCAGGGCCTTGGGACGCTGGGTGTGCAGCACCAGGGGGAACGACAGCAGGGTGGTTAGCTCATAAAACAGGTATAGAGTCACAAGGTCTGCCGCCAGAGCGGCGCCCAGCACCGCCGCCTCCGTCAGCATCAGGAACACATAGAAACGGGGATGGTGCCCCTCGTGGGTCATGTAGACGGCAGCGTAGGGGATGGTCAGCAGCCAGCACACGGCGGTCAGCAGACAGAAGAACCGGCCCAGGCCGTCCAGCCGCAGGGAAAACGTCAGGTCGGCGGTCATGCGCCACACCGGTGTGGCCGTGTCGCCCAGGGTGCAGGCACCAATCAGCAGCGCAAGCAGCAGGGCCTGGCCCGCGGCCAGG
>OLXI01001432.1_pt1 | contig 11469 bp, 7 predicted proteins | sample 1674181 | NCBI WGS metagenome assembly OLXI01 (sample SAMEA103958148, study PRJEB25191) | human gut metagenome | reverse complement strand
GCAACAGCTTCAGAAATATCGCATCCCCGCTCCACGTCGGAAGTGTTGGCACGATCTCTTTATCTATCCATTGAAGATCACCCTCATCGCATATCTGGACATCCCCCTCAAATCCATCTGCGGTGAACAGGCACATAAGCTCATTCTCGCACTCATTGCTTATAAATGTCACCAGACCTCTGAATCGATATGATGTAAGCGTAAGTCCCGTCTCCTCCTTTATCTCCCTGAGAAGGCAGTCTTCAGGACTCTCACCCTCCTCGGCATGTCCACCTACACCGATCCATTTGCCTTTATTAATGTCCTTCTCCTTCTTTGTCCTGTGGAGCATCAGGTATCTTCCATCTTTCTCTATGTAACAAAGTGTTGTCATCTTCATAATTACTACTGTCTCCTTACCCTCTTTTGCACGTTTCATGTCGCAAATACAATTAATCTTTCTCGCTCCGTTCTCTGCTGTTCACTATGTATATTCCTGTGCACACCAGCACCAGCGACACCAGGCTTACCGGGCCAAGTGCCTGCGCACCCTCGCGGAGCAGCCATGCCGACAGTATCACGCCGAATACCGGATTCATAAATCCAAATACTGCAACCCTTGATATAGGATTATACTTGAGCAGCATTCCCCACAGAGAATATGCCACCGCCGATACAAGAGCCAGATATATGAGCATCAAAACTCCACCTGTGGATACGGTGCTGAGTCTGCCTCCCATGGCAAAACCGGCAGCCGACAGAATAATTCCGCCAACTATAAACTGGTAGCCACTGAGCATAACCGGATTGTGTTTTACCGAATATCGCTTCAGGAACACCGATGAAAATGCATAAGCCACTGTCGACAGAAATATCGCACCCTCACCTGACAAGCTCATATGGAAATTCATTCCATTCATGTTTATAAGTACAACTCCCGCAAATCCAACCAGACAGCCAAGCATCTTCTTTGCAGTGACATTTTCCTGATGGAATATGAATCCTGACACTATGATGGCAACGAATACATTTACTGCCTCTATGATGGACGCCTTGACTCCGCTTGTATGTGCGAGACCTATATAAAAGAACAGGTATTGTATGACTGTCTGCAGCATCGCCAGCCATGCTATCTTGCCGGCGCAGCCCTTCTCCGGCCTGATGAATCTTCCTTCCAGCAGACTTCCAAATATCACGGCAAGGATTCCCGCCAGCACGAATCGCATACCGGCGAACAGTATCTGTGCCGACGTATCCGCACTCTCTATATTCCACAGTCCATAACCTATCTTTATACAAGGAAACGCACTTCCCCACAACAGGCAGCACAGCATGGCACCGAACCACACAACACTGGTCTTCTGCATCCATTTGTCGTTTATCTCTATCTTTTTCATATTTACTTCTCTCTCGTGTCTTTTATATCATAGACTAACAACATTATATACGATTATAACTGCCAGTCTATATTCTTTGCATTCTCAGCAAGCAGCAACCTGGTCGCAAGCTCTTCATCATCCAGTTCTACATAGTCACCATTTGCATAATATCTCCACTCGGCTGTCATCTTTTTCCCTGTAAAGTTCGTCTCCCTTATGACCCAGAACTGTTTTGGAGACAATCTCTCCTGATTATTTTTCATCAACGTATAGCACTCTGTGTACTTGCAATTCTTTACTAGTTCCTTGACATCCATAAATGTCTCACGATTCTGAACCTGACATATAAGCAGACTGCAATTCTTCTTTGGTTTTCTCTGTACCCTCTCAATGGATATATCAAACCATGAACACAGTATCATATATATCAATATGTATACAAACAAATATGCTATGGAAAATACGACATCACCTTTATCGCCAATAATCTTGTATAGGAACCATTTATTAAAATAGAACAGGATCACGCCAGTCAGAAATGAACATAAGATCAGATCTGTGAACCACTGGCCGGCTATGATCAGCCCATGTGTGTTACGTGAATCTGATAAAAAGCGCAGTATCCATAGAATCAACAGTGTGCCAACCGCCAACACAAGAGCCGCTATGCCAAGATGCACACCTGAGTCAAATATCCAATGCCAGTTAAGCGGCAATTTTATATGTTTTATATCTTGCAAGAGGTACTGCACATCAGGATTCCACACCGTATTGCCCCAATATATGAATCCCCATACTGCACCTATCACAAATAACAAAATCTCCTTTTTCCATCTTCCCCTCATAATGTACCTCCATTCTTAAGCATCTTTTATTGTATATATATGGAAAGTATATTTTTATACACGAAAAAAGTCAATTTTCTTTCCCCATTGGCGCGACTTGTTTTTGGCAAATATTTCTTCAATTATCTCCTCGTATATGATATGCTCTAGTTAGTTTGTGCTAACCATATAGATTATTTACAAGGGGGATTACATGGAACAGAAAGAAAAAATTAAATACCAAAGGAACTGCCTGCTGGGCGCGCTCGGCGCAGCACTCCTGATCGTGGGGGATCTGTGTATCAGCATAGTACCCGCATCACCCGCGGACAAAGGACTTTATGTGAGGGGGGCATATCTGAACGGGGATTTCCAGCTGTGGAGAGTGGCTCTGCTGCTTGTGACAGGTCTTGTCGGTATGTTCTTCTATGCATTTGGCATAGACGCCATATCGGAGCAGATACTTCCCAAGTACCGCAAGACGAGGGCACTCGTCAAATACGCAGGGCTCATGTATGTCGCGTCCGCCGCGACACTGCATTTTCTCGTGGGAACACTCGCTTACTGGGTAACCTATCTGTCTGAACACATTGGAAGAGAACAGGCCATCGCATATGTTGACGACTACTACAATCTGCTCTTTCCAGCCGTCAGCATAGCGTACATACCTACGGCACTGCTCATGCTCACAAGTCTTATATCGCTGCTGGCAGGCAGAACTGTCATGAAGAGGAGCATGATCGTATTTCACATCATCACATGGCAGCTTATATTTGTGCTCATTCCTGACATCAGACAGGCCATGGGCGCCGACATATCCACACTGGATTATGTATTCAGTCAGGCATCAGGAAACACCGCCTGCCTCATCTGGCTAGTTGCCAGCTTTGTATATTCTAAAAGAAACAGCAATTAACAACCGTCTCCAAACTAATTCAAACATATAAAAAGTTCCATGCATCTGCACCGTGCAGACACATGGAACTTTCTTATTACTCTATATTAACTTCAACCTACAGCATACCCTCTTTTATAATATCGTGGTCTCTCAGTACCTTTTCAATCACCGTGCCCTGGATCTTCTTAAGTATAGGTCTCTTGAGCTTGTTCAGAGGTCCAAGATTTATCTCAAGCGGAGATTTGCCATCCATGAGCTTCACGCTGCTGTCCAGCAGTTCACGGATATCGTACACACTTCCCCACACCTCAGGAACACCTCTGTCCACACCGAGGAGTCCATACACAGCCTCCATGGCTGTTCTGACAGAATACTCTGTGGTGAACACTGTGTCACGAGGAGTGTCGGCGAACTGTCCGAGGAATGCAAAGTTGGTGCATCCATCCGGAATTACGTCTGGTCTGTCGCCCTTTGCCCTTGGCATGAAGAATGCGGTGATATATGGCATCATAGTTGGCACACAGACTGCGCTGTTTGTGGCCAGTTCCTCGATCTCATCTTCTGGCACTCCCAGATGATAGAGCCACTCCTCCGTGATCTCCTTACCGGTACAATCCTTCATAGGCTTCTTGATATAATCGCCCGGAACATCTGTGAACAGGCCATATACCCATACACACACCTTATCCTTGTCCTGGGTCTTGAACTGTCCCTGTCTGTTGATGGTCCAACTCATCAGCCAGCTTGAATCCTGACAGCTCACGATACCACCCGTGACAACCTTTCCTGTTCTCGGATCACGCTTGCAGATATCCACGATGTATGGGATGATCTTGTCGTCAAGCGTTGTTACTGTGGCCGACTCCCAGTTTGTCTTAGATATATCAGAACAGAACTTCTCAGGATGGCCAAATGAAGGATCCTGTGCAGCTATGTTCTTCCACAGGCTCCAGCAGCCGCTTGTCCTGACCTCTGCGTCACCATTTGGCGCATGGTTCTGATCACCGTAGATAGTTCCCTCCGTGCAGCTTCCATTTGTGACAAATACAAGATCGTTCTCAGTGAGTGGAATACCCTTCTCAGTTCCGTTTACCCTGCACTCTATGGTCTTTGCTATCTTCTTGCCGTCTCTCATGTCAAATATGACATTTGTGACCTCCGTGTTGTACTGGAATGTCACGCCCGCCGCCTCAAGATACTTCACCATCGGAAGGATCAGCGACTCATACTGGTTGTACTTCGTGAACTTGAGGGCCGAGAAATCCGGAAGTCCTGAGATGTGATGTATGAATCTCTGGAAGTAAAGTTTCATCTCCAGCGCGCTGTGCCAGTTCTCAAATGCGAACATCGTCCTCCAGTACAGCCAGAATGTCGAATCAAATACCTCATCGTCGAATACATCTTCTATTGTCTTGTCATACAGATCCTCGTCCCTTGTCATGAAGAGCTTCATGATCTCCATGCAGCCCTTCTGGCTCAGATTGAATTTGCCATCTGTGTGGGCATCCTTGCCTCTGTTCACTGTTGCTCTGCACAGTGAATAATTTGGATCCTCCTTGTTCAGCCAGTAATACTCGTCAAGAACCGATACCCCCGGTGTCTCTATGGAAGGTATACTTCTGAACAGATCCCACAGGCACTCGAAATGGTTCTCCATCTCACGTCCACCTCTCATGACGTAGCCTCTGGCAGGATCAAATATTCCATCGCATGCACCGCCCGCTATATCCATAGCCTCAAGAATATGGATATGTGAGCCCGGCATCTGTCCGTCACGTACAAGGAAACAAGCTGCTGCCAGTGATGCAAGACCACTTCCCACTATATATGCGTTCTTGTCATCCACGCCCTCCGGCTTTCTCGGTCTGGCAAATGCCTCATAGTTTCCATTTGTATAATAGATTCCCTTACTGTTCTTCTCATGCTTTCCGCGCTCCGTATTGCGGTACTCAGCATGTTCAGCCGCAGCCTTCTCCTTCTGAACTTTTGCCTTATTATGATTTTTAACTGTGAGAGCTGCTGCTCCTGCGCCGGCTGCTGCCACCGCTGCTATCCCGATTCCCAATTTCTTCTTTGACATAAGCAATTCTCCTTTCAGTTTGCCGTCTATATCCATCTCATGCCCCTATAATAGCTTGCCCAATTTTTATTTCATATTTACAAAAAAAGTGGAATGATAAAATTTTTATCATTCCACCCGTTTTGTATAACCCTATATTGCATATGTACTCTAGTGATACCTTCTATCGACACCCTTCTGCCTGTAATATGCCGCCTTGTTCTCGTACATTCTCTCATCTGCAGCCTTGACCATCTCGTCAAATGACTCCCAGTCCTTCTCATCACTTGACACATAGCCACATGATATCGATACGGATTTCACCAACTGTCCAGACCATCCACGCACAACGTCATCAAACTCCTGCTGCACTCTCTTCAGCCTTCTGGTATTTACAAAGATGATGGCTGCAAATTCATCACCGCCCATCCTGTACACCTTACCATAGTTTCCAAAACACTGCTCCATACACTCGGCAGCACCCTGAAGCAGTTCATCTCCAGCCGCATGTCCCAGGGTATCATTCACTGGCTTAAGCCCATTTACATCCATGGACACATACACATATACAGAATCTCCCGGCAGCTCCCTGACATCATCTATATATGCGCTCCTGTTATAACATTTTGTGAGCTCATCTGTATAAGACCTTCTTATCAGCTTCTGCTCCCGTTTCTTATCTTCATCTATGTTTCTGGTGGTAAATATGACTTTTAAAGGACGTCCGTCCTCGTCAACATCTATCGATATAAATGACAGTCTGAACCATCCAAGATCCTTCACCATGAACTCACCTGATACAATCTTTTTCTTGATCAGCCTGTCCCCAAGACTATCAAGATCCATGAATTTCTGGGCACTTGCCTGATGTTCATCCACAACCACCTTATGAACGATCTTCCTCATAAGTTCCTTCGCCCCTGCTGCCCGCTCACCAGCCCTCAATATCAGGTCTCCTGCGGTATAGAGTGCAAATGTATCATGTTGAAGATCAAGCATATGCATGCTGTAATACATCCCCGACATGGATGTCAATATTGACAGCTGTTCATTTCTCTCCCGGTTCGCATGTATCACCTTCATCACCATGCTTACCACCAGGCCGGCGGCAAAACACAGATACAGTGCCATGATAACCATGATTGCCATATTGCTCCGGCTATTCACATCCATTCTATATATGACCCCGATCACATACTCTCCGGATCTTCGGAATACACATCTGTTTCTAAATCCATTAATCCTTCTTATGCCTGTAAAACTGTCTTCATCGTCCGGCAACATATCATCAGTCACCGAAATGCCGATCTCATCAAGAGTAAGCCCTACTACCGGTTCATATGAACATCCATATATTTCTCCCGATTCGCCATCTGCCACTACAACACTCAGACCATCATACATAGGCATATTGGCAACCACCGTGGATATCTCATTCTGTTTTACTTCATTCAGAAGTCTTCTCGGCTCGATTCCAACCTGTATCATCTTGGTTCCATCATCGTTCCATGTTATTGCATACATCATCTTCTTACCATTTGATGTGTTCGGAGTGACATCCTGACACATGGTGAGATTCTTGTCATCAAGCATCGGCTTGAAATACGCCATCTGCTCCCCGGAATCAAAGCTATATCCAAAATATTCGGGATTGGTACCAGCATATATCACGCCATCCGTATTAAACAAATGCACCTCATCAACAGATATAAGTGCAGCAATCTTGCGGAGCTCATCCACATCATTTGCCACCTCAGGCTTTGCATCAACTATATACGCCACAGCCTTAGCCCTGACCATATAATCTTCCTTGAGGGAGTCTATCAAATCTTCCTCACTTGCCTTATTCTTCTCAATTACATTGCTGACCTGATCCAGCAGCACCTGCGAGGTCCTGTCAAAACTCCTGTTATTGATAAAGCTCAGTATGACCGCCTGGATGACCATAGCAACCAGCACAATTCCCCCTGTTATCAGTATTATCCCCGGCAATCTCTTTTTCATATCTGATGTTCGATTCATAAGCGCTCTCCCCGCGTATCCCGCAGTACTAGATTTCTTTATCCTGATCCGTCCTCTGCTTTTACATCTCGCTTTCAAAGTTATGAATGGAATTTGCTATATTTCCACGAAGCGTAATGCTAAGCTGCTCCACTATTTTATGATAATCGTCTTTCATCCCCTCGTCTACCCAGTCAAGCATAATTCCAACAAATCCATACTTGTAAAAGTCTGCTATGAACTGCTTATCATTCTCAGAAAGATTATCCCCTGCGCATTTCTCATCCACTACATCCGCTATGAGCTGGTACGACAGCTTATATAGATAGTTTTCTATCTTTGCCTTATCCACCGACCTATATATATTTACGATAAAGGGCTTGTTCTCAAGCACAGCCTCAAACACCTGTATCATGCCCTCCTGCCAGGTATCGTAGGTCTTCTTATCCTTCAGTGCCTGCTTCCCATCCTCTATACACACCCACTCGGCAAGCTCATATATGTCCTGAAAATGATAATAGAATGTCATTCTACTTATCCCGCAGTCTCCAGTGAGATCCGCTATCGTTATCTTGTCAAATGGCTTCTCCTTGAGAAGCTTTTTCAGAGATGCCTCAAGTGCTTTTTTAGTTGAATTTGCCATGCATACCTCCTGTTATCTAAGCTGTTCATATCATCCTTATAAACAAACATACTCATAAAAAACAATGTTGCTTCTTATGAGTATATCTTTATGTTTATTATATTCTTTTTTCGACAATTCTCTACTTAAAAATGTTATATTTCCTTATCTTTCTTCTGATCTTACGTCTGTTCTTCTCGTCTCCAAAGAAGCTGCTGAGCTTTTCAACAAACAGTGTCAAATATCTGAACATAGATTCCGCAGCAAATGCAAATACAACCATGAGCAGGAAACATATGTTGGATATCGACTCTATGGCAAACAGCCTGCCGAGGAAAAGGCCACAGAACAGCAGTCCGATTATGTTGATAAGAAGTACACCATACTTCATCTTGTTGAACGGATGGCTGATCTTGATTATTATCATGAATCCGACAACCGCAAGAAGCATTGTGCCGGCTGTGGCTATGTCCTCACTCGGGAGATTGAAGACCTGTCCGCAGATTACAAGTGCTCCGACCGACAACACATCCGTGAGTCCTGCAGGCAATGCTTTTAACATGACATTTACCATAAAGTTTCCCTCTATACGATCCCTGTTCGGCTCAAGTGCCAGCAGGAATCCCGGCAATCCTATGGTGAACATGCTTATGAGCGATATCTGTGAAGGCTCCAGCGGATATGTGATCGCAAATATCGCTGAGAATATGGCCATCAGCAGTGAGAATATATTCTTAACAAGGAAGAGGCTTGCTGATCTCTGTATATTGTTGACCACCTGTCTTCCCTCAAACACCACATATGGCATACGTCCGAAATCCGAATCCAGAAGCACCGTCTGTGCCGCCTGCGCAGCCGCTTCACTTCCGGATGCCATTGCAATACTGCAATCGGCATCCTTCATTGCGAGTATATCATTTACACCATCACCAGTCATGGCAACCGAGTGTTTCTGTTTAGGCGTAACTCTTCCAAATACTGTATATTTATCCACAGCCTCAGTTATATCCTTCTCAGACTCCAAAGTGGACGCATCCACATAGTTCTCCGCTCCATCTATGCCTGCCCGCTTTGCCACCTCTGATACTGTGGCAGGGTTATCTCCGGATATAACTTTTATGGCAACGCCCTGCTCTTTGAAATATGTAAATGTGCTCTCCGCATTTTCCCTTATTGGATTTGAAAGCACTATATAACCAATAGGAGATATGCCTCCTAATGGTCTTACCGAACCAATAGAATCCTCTCCTGACTCCGCCATAAGAAGGACTCTGTATCCCTTGCTCTGGTACTCCTCTATCTCTTCGGATATATCCTCATACCTATCCTTCATTATAAACTCCGGAGCACCAAGCATATAGTCTCCCTCGACAAATGACACCTTGCTGTATTTGTTCGCTGATGTGAAAGGTTGTGTCTTGAGCAGTGTCCTGCTGCCCTTCTCTATCTCATTCTTAGCCACATAGGCTCTGATTGCCTCCATTGTGGCATTGTTGTCCTCAATGACCGCTGAGTAATCCGCCAGCAGATGCGCAAATGCTCTCTTGTCCATCTCGGCATCGCCGCATCTGCCGCTTATCACCAGCTCTGTAACCTGCATACCCGGCTCAGTGATGGTTCCGGTCTTATCCACACAGAGTACATCGACTCTCGCAAGTGTCTCTATACTCTTCATGTCATGCAGTAACACTTGTTTCTTCGCAAGTCTTATTGTGCTGAGCGCAAGCGCAACAGTTGTGAGCAGATAAAGTCCTTCAGGGATCATTCCGAGAACCGCCGCAACCATCGATACAACACTCTTCTTGAATGTCTCTCCATTCATGATATACGCCTGGCAGAACAATATGATTCCCACTGGTATGATGATGATTCCAACCCATTTTACAAGTTTGTTGATGTACCTGATCATCTCTGACTGTTCGCCGTCACCCATGGCCTTCGCCTGGGCTGTGAGCTGTGATATGTATGACTCATTGCCCACCTTGTCAAGCTTGGCATAGCACTGTCCGGACACCACAAAGCTTCCGGACATGAGTCGATCACCTGATTTCTTCTTGATCTCATCCGACTCACCGGTGAGCAGGGCTTCATTTACCGATATACTGCCGCTGAGCACCGTAGCGTCAGCACATATCTGATTGCCTGCCGACAGAATGATGATATCGTCCTTAACCAGTTCCTCTGATTGTATCTGCTGTTGTTCTCCGTCTCTCACAACTATCGAATGTGGCGCATTTAACATGCTCATCTTGTCAAGAGTCTTTTTTGCACGCAGCTCCTGAAATATTCCTATAACCGTATTGCCTATGATGACCGGCAGGAAAGTCAGATTCCTAAACGAACCAACGATACATAGCAGCACCGTAAGTATGAGGAATATAAGATTGAAGTACGTAAGCAGGTTGGACTTGACGATCTGCCCCACAGTCTTCTGCGTACTTATATCCGTGTGATTGGTCTGTCCATTGTCGATCCTTTTCCTTACTTCCTCCGAGGTAAGACCCATGATCGGGACTCCTCGTGTATCCAAATTGCTTTCTGAGTTTGTATCCAAATAAAACACCTCTTCCTGTGTATATGGTCGGCAAATGTTATGCATCGAGCAGCATTTTGCATCGACTGCCCATGACATCTCATTATTTCTTTAACAAAGTTCTATTATAAGTACTCCAAGTAAGGTTATTCAAGGATGATGGCAGATATTTCATATTTTTTTAAGAAACCTTGTGTCTTATTAACGACAAGCGGACAACCATCTGGTTTGAGATATAGTTGATGACTGAGTCGGCTAAACAAAATGAGCATAACACATTTCCCATCTGGGTATTATTGTGTTACGCTCATTTTTTATGCAAGCCGCGAACCAGGATCCGCATCTACATCATATTCTATTATCATAGCATAAGCCATATTTGATATATTGACTGCACTATGGTCTCTGTCCCATCGCGCCCTCAAGTGTGATCGTCTCACCACTCATGTACTTGAAATCCGGTGATGCGAGTGCCACGCACGCACGTCCAATCTCCTTCTCTACGTCTCCGAAGTGTCCCATTGGCGGCATCTTTACATTTGCCTTGAACGCATCCGGATATGCCTTCTCAAAGTTCTCAAGCTGTGATGTCCATGCGAGAGGACATACTATATTGACATTTATTCCATCAGCTGCCCACTCTGTAGCTGCAACTCTTGTAAGGCCCCTGATGCCTTCCTTTGCTGCCGCATATGCGCACTGTCCGTAATTTCCAAATAGGCCTGCACCTGATGCAAAGTTGATGACTGAACCCTTTGTCTCCTTCAGATATGGATAGCATGCCTGCATATAGTAAAATGCAGCGTAAAGACCTGAATATATGGCAAGGTCAAACTGTGCTGTTGTGTGATCTGCGATGGTAACGCCTGATGCAGATGCCTGCGCATTGTTGATGAGCACATCTATTCTTCCAAATTCCTTAACCGCCTGCTCCACAACATTCTTGACAACGCTCTCATTGTCCGCACCTGCGTTTACATCAGCCTGGACTGCAAGAACCTTGATTCCATATTTGCTCTCAAGCTCTGCCTTTGCATCCTCAAGCTTCTGGACATTACGACCTGTAAGTACAAGATTAGCACCTTCCTTGGCATATGCTGTCGCTATTCCGTATCCGATAGATCCACAGCTTCCATCGCTGAGAACTGCACGTCCGCCTCCTGTTATTATCGCT
>OLXI01001423.1_pt1 | contig 11513 bp, 10 predicted proteins | sample 1674181 | NCBI WGS metagenome assembly OLXI01 (sample SAMEA103958148, study PRJEB25191) | human gut metagenome | reverse complement strand
CATGGCGACGCTGGAGAGCAGCGGCTATGTCGAAATGGGCAAGCGCGACGTTCATCTGACGGAGCGTGGTCTGGAGGTCGCTCGCCAAATGTGGGAGCGCCACTGCTTTTTCGTGCGGTTGCTCGAGGAAGCCGGTGTTTCGGCGGATGTCGCGTCGCAAGAGGGTTGCCACATGGAGCACTGCCTGAGTGAGGAGAGCTTCGAGAAGCTGAGGGCGATGTTGGGACGGGGCGAAGCGACGGATCCGACACCGGGAGCCTGACGGATCCGCAGTAGCGCGGAGTTCGCGCAAAGCGCGAGCCAGCGACCGGGACCAGTAGCTCCACCAACTAAGTTCCATTCAGACAAGGAACCCCGCCAGCAAGCGATGCCCAAGAATCGCCAGCAACGTTACCGCAGGCCGGGACCGGGCTTGGTTTTGAAAACACTCCGCAGCGCGAGGCCCGCCTTTCCGTTGCTCCGCAGGAGCAGGAAAGACGGGCCTCATGCGCGAGGACGTTTTCAAAACCAAACCCGGCCCCGGCCGGAGGGACCACGAGTGCTACAGGTTCTTGACACCCATCGCGCGCATGGCGTTCAGGATGGCGATGATCGCCACGCCCACATCGCCGAACACAGCAAGCCACATATTGGCGATGCCGAGCGCCGCAAGCACCAATATCAGCAGCTTAATGCCCAGCGCAAAGATGATGTTCTGCCAAACAATCGACATGGTCTTGCGCGCCACGCGGATCGCGCGGGAGATGTTGGACGGCTTGTCATCCATGAGCACGACGTCCGCCGCCTCAATTGCGGCGTCCGAGCCCATAGCGCCCATGGCGATGCCCACATCGGCGCGCGTGAGCACGGGTGCGTCGTTGATACCGTCGCCGACAAAGGCGAGCTTGCCCTTGCCGCTTTCGGCTGCGAGCAACGCCTCAACACGCTCGACCTTATCGCCCGGCAGCAGCTGCGCGTGGAACTCGTCGAGCCCCAGCCGCTTGGCCACATCAGCAGCCACTTCCTCGCGGTCGCCCGTGAGCATGACGGTGCGCTTGACGCCGGCGGCGTGCAGGTCGCGGATCGTCTGCTCGGCATCGGCCTTTATGGTGTCGGCAATTACAATGTGGCCGGCATAGATGCCATCGACTAGCACGTGGAGGATGGTGCCGACGACCTCGCAATCGGGCGCTTCGACTCCGGCCGCGGCGAGCATCTTTGCGTTGCCAACGACGACGTGCTTGCCGTCGATGGTTGCCGTCACGCCATGGCCCGCGTCGTTGGTGGAGTCGCTTACGCGCTTGGGGTCGAGTTCGCCCTGGAAGGCGGCGCGCACCGACTGCGCGATGGGATGGTCGGAGAATGACTCAGCGTGGGCTGCGACCTCGAGCAGCGACTGCTCGGTATAGCCTGCCTCGGGGTGTACCGCGACCACCGAGAACGTGCCGTTGGTGAGTGTGCCGGTTTTGTCGAACACGACGGTGTCCACATCGGCGAGCGTCTCGAGGTAGTTGGAGCCCTTGATGAGCACGCCTTCCTTGCCCGCGCCGCCGAGACCGGCGAAGAAGCTGAGAGGGATACTGATGACAAGCGCGCAGGGGCAGGAGATGACGAGGAAGGTCAGCGCACGGTAGACCCAGGTGCCCCAGTCCGCGTCCGCGCCGGAGACGGTCAGCGCCAGCGGCGGCAGGATGGCGAGCGCGAGCGCGCTGTAGCACACGGCGGGGGTGTAGACCTTGGCAAAGCGGGAAATGAAGCTCTCGGAGCGGGACTTGTGGCTGCTGGAATTTTCCATCAGCTCCAGAATTTTGGAAACCGTAGATTCGCCGAACGCCTTCGTTGTGCGGACCTTCAGAACGCCCGTCATGTTGATGCAGCCGCTGATGATCTCGTCGCCTGCGCTCACATCGCGCGGCAGGCTCTCGCCGGTCAGCGCGGCGGTGTTGAGCGTGGAGACGCCGTCCTCGACCACGCCGTCGATGGGCACCTTTTCACCCGGCTGGACAACGATGGTCGTGCCGACCGCGACGTCGTCGGGGTCGACCTGCTCGAGCTTACCGTCGCGCTCGATGTTCGCGTAGTCGGGGCGGATGTCCATGAGCGCGGTGATGCTGCGGCGGGACTTGCCGACCGCGTAGCTCTGGAACAGCTCGCCGATCTGATAAAAGAGCATAACGGCGACGGCCTCGGAATAGTCGCCGCTCCTTTCATAGAGCGCCAGCGCGATGGCACCGACGGTCGCAACCGCCATGAGAAAATTTTCGTCGAACACCTGCCGGTTGCAGATGCCCTTCCACGCCTTGCGCAGGATGTCGCAGCCGACCGTCAGGTAGGCCGCAAAATAGAGCGCGGCGGAGACGAGCATCGGCAGGGGAATCAATTTCGCCGCGAGGAACAGCACCGCCGCGGCCAGGATGCGATAGAGCATCTTTTTCTGTTTCTTCGTCATGAGAAAGCCCTCCGTAGAAGTCCGCCCCGAGGTCTGTCCCCGGGGCGGTGTGATTTACAGGTAGATCTCGCAGTCGTCCTCGACCTTTTTGCAGTTCTTCAAAACGGCCTTCATCACGGTCTTGGGGTCCTGACCGTCGGCAAATTCCACCGTCATCTTCTGCGTCATGAAGTTGACCACCGCGTCCGCGACGCCCTCGGTCTTCTTCGCGGCATCCTCCATCAAATTCGCGCAGTTGGCGCAGTCCACTTCGATCGGATAGGTCTTTTTCATCCTAAAATGCCCCTTTCTTTTTGTCGCTTAAACAATTAAGCACTTGTTTAATTCTTATAGCTGTACTATACTGAAGATACCCGAAAAAGTCAAGGACTTCGCCGCGTTCTCTGCCGAACGGGCGAAAAGTCCTGCCAAACGGGAGATTCGACACACAGGACTACCGGAAAAGGAGCGGAAATATGGAACCGTTTGAGCTTCCCCATCAGCACGAGGACGCCTCGCATCTGCATGAATTGGAGGAGTACCTCCGCAGGACCGAGTATTTTCAAACCGTCGCGCTGGTCTTTCGCCAGCTCTCCGACGCAAACCGCGTGCGGCTCTTCTGGCTTTTGTGCCACTGCGAGGAGTGCGTGGTCAACCTCGCGGCCATGATGGGCATGAGCCCGCCCGCGCTCTCGCATCACCTGCGCCAGCTGCGTGAGAGCGGACTGATCGTCAGCCGCCGCGACGGCAAGGAGGTCTACTATAAGGCCGCAGAGAGCGAGCAGGCGCAGCTGCTGCACCGTATGATCGAGCGCACCGTGGAGATCGCCTGCCCCGAGGAAGGCGAGGACGTCGCCTCCGCCCCGCACCTGCCGCCGCTCGACGCGCACGCGCTCGAGGGCGCGCACGGGTGCAGCGCCGAGCAGCTTGAGACCATCCGCCGCGTCCACGAGGCGCTGACCGCAGACCTCTCCAGCCGCATCACCATCGACGAGCTCTCGCGCCGCTTCCTGATGAACCCCTCCACGATGAAGGAGGTCTTCAAGACCGTTTACGGGCAGTCCATCGCCGCGCACATCCGCGAGCACCGCATGGAGCGCGCGGCAGAGCTGCTGCACGAAACGGACGCGAGCATGGCGGAGATCGCCGCTGCCATCGGCTACGAGAGCGCGAGCAAGTTCTCCGCCGAATTCCGCAAAGCCTACGGCGCGCTACCGACGGAGTATCGCCGCGCCGCACGCGCGGAAAAAGGATAGGGGCTTGCAGTCCGCAGAAAGTGTGTTATCATGGAAGCAGAAACCAATGAAACGGAGAGAAGAGAAATGGGCATTGTCGTTTTGGGCGCGGTCTTTGTGGACATCAAGGGCTATCCCTCGGACGTTTACATTCCCGGCGGGCGCAACGCCGGCCGGGTGGAGCAGATGCACGGCGGCGTGAGCCGCAACATTGTGGAGGACTTTGCCAACGTCGAGCTGCAGCCGACCTTCATCGGTCTGGTGGACGACACCGGCGCGGGCGCGGATGTGGTGCGCAAGCTCAAGGCGCATAAGGTCAACACGGACTACATCCGCGTAACGAAGGACGGCATGGGCACCTGGCTCGCTATCTTCGACAACGGCGGCGACGTGGTGGCGGCCATCTCCAAGCGGCCCGACCTCCGTCCGATCCTGAGCATTTTAGAGGAGCAGGGCGACGAGATCATTTCCCGCGCCGACAGCATCGCCTTTGAGATCGACATGGATAAGGAGATCGTGAAGAAGGTCTTTGCCCTTGCCGAGAAATATCACAAGCCGGTGTACGCGGTGGTGTCGAACATGAGCATCGCGGTGGAGCGGCGCGACTTCTTCCGCTCGACGCATTGCTTCGTCTGCAACCAGCAGGAGGCGGGCATCCTTTTCTCCGAGGATTACGACGACAAGACGCCGGAGGAGATGCAGAGACTCCTCGCCGCGCGCATCCGCAGCGCACAGATCCCGCGCATGGTGGTGACGATGGGCGCGCAGGGCGCGGTGTATGCCACGAACGACGGTGAGGAGGGCTGGTGCCCCGCCAAGAAGGTGGACGTGAAGGACACCACCGGCGCGGGCGATGCCTTCTTCGCGGGCGTGACCATCGGCCTGACCTACGGCAAGACGATGGCGGAGGCCTGCGAGATCGGCACGCGGCTGGCCGCGTCGGTCATCTGCACATCGGAAAACGTCTGCCCGCGCTTTCTGCCGAGCGAGTTCGGCATCGACCCGAGCGGGCTTGAGCGCGAGCAGCTTTCGCTGGAGCTGTAATAGGGGAGAGGAGAAGGCCGCAGCCTTCTCCTCTTTCGCGTCAAAAGGTCTTTCCCAGCGCGTCGGCGCGGGCAAGGGCCTCGTCCATCCGCGCTTGCGCGTCCACGCGCTCGTCGTCCAGCCCCTCGGCGCAGAGCAGCTCAAATTTCGGGATGCCGAACATGGCGCACAGCGCCTTGAGCTGGCGCGCGCCCATCTCCATCCATTCCGTTTCCGGCAGGGAGTAATCCCCGCCGCGCGTGGTGACGAGCAGCAGCTTTTCCGCGCGGCAGCGGCCGACAAGCCCGCTTTCCTCGTAGCCGAAGGTGATGTCGCGCATGGAAACGCGCTCAAGGTAAATTTTCAGAATGGCGGGGAAGGATAATTCCCAGAACGGCGCAGCGAGCACGATGCGGTCCGCGCGGGCAAACTGCCATGCGTCGGCGAACAGCGGATCGTCGAGCTTCCCCGCGGCGGCAAGCGCGTCGCGGCAGACCAGCACCTCGGGGTACTGCGGCTCGAGACGGTCGCGCATGAGATTGCGGTGAAGGATCGCTGCGTCCGGATTCGCAGCGGCGTAGGACGATAAAAAGCGTTCGGCGAGCATACGTGAGCGGGACTCCGCGCCCCGCACACAGGCATCCACAAACAAAAGCTGCGGCATAGTCGGCCTCCTTTGGTCGGGAAAATCTTGCTCCTATTATATCCGTTTTGCCGCGGCGCGGCAAGCCGCGCTGAAAATTTTTCGCGCGGACGTTGCCAAACGGCGAAAAACAGCGTATCATGCTTTCAGATCAATGCTCAAGAGGTGCCGTATGTTTCTTCTTTACATGAATCCCATTCTGATCGCCGCGGCGGTCGTGCCGGCGGTCTTTCTGCTCATCAGGGTCTATCGGACCGACCGTCTGGAGCCGGAGCCGTCGGGGCTTCTGCTCTCGCTGATCCTGCGCGGCGTGTTCGCCACGGTCATCGCGATGGTGCTCGAGGAGCTCGGCTCAGCCCTGCTCGGGAGCGTCTATGCGGAAAACTCCCTGCCCTACAACGTCATCATGTACTTTGTCATCGTCGCCTTTTCCGAGGAGGGCGCGAAGTATATCCTGCTCCGCCGCCGGACATGGCGCTCGGACGCCTTCAATTGCCAGTTCGACGGCGTGGTGTACGCCGTGTTCGTCTCGCTCGGCTTCGCCCTGTGGGAAAATCTCGGCTACGTCGCCATGTACGGCCTGAGCACCGCGCTCGTGCGCGCCGTGACCGCAGTCCCCGGCCACGCCTGCTTCGGCGTGTTCATGGGCGTCTACTACGGCCGCGCCAAGCGCTATGACAACGACGGCGACTTCGTGAAGGCCAAGCGCTGCCGCACGATGGCGGTCCTGATGCCCGCGCTGCTGCACGGCGCCTATGATTTCATCGCCACGATGGAGGACCCTAACTGCGAATGGATGTTCCTTGTCTTTGTGCTTGCGCTGTTCGCCGTGTCGCTGAAGCTCGTGCGTGTCGGCTCGCGCAGCGACCGCTACATCGACGGCGGAGAAGGTCCGCTGTTCTTCGGATAACGGCATAAGAAAAGAGACGAAAGCGCATGCGCTTTCGTCTCTTTTTTTCATCGCGTCCGCCGCTTATTCGGCGGCGTATTCCAGACCGTTCATGCGGCAGAGCGTGTTGATGACCGCGAAGATGATGACCGCGCCGAGGTTGGCGGTGGTGTTGTCCTGATCGAAGCGCGGGGATATCTCGCAGATGTCGAAGCCACGGACCTTGCGCGTGCGCAGAACGTGCTTGAGCAGCGGCAGCACGACCTCGGGATCGAGTCCCAGCGACTGCGGCGCGCTGACGCCGGGCGCGAAGGCCGAGGAGAACACGTCCGTGCAGACGGTGATGTAGGCGTCGCGGCAGCGGTAGAGGAAGGTGTCCATGCGCTCCAAAATGGACTCCATATTGCTGCCCTGGATCTCCTTGGCGAGCACATAGTCCACGCCCAGCTCCCGCGCCTTTTTGAACAGGCTCACGGTGTTGCTGTGCTGCTGGATGCCGATGGGGAAGTAGTGGTACGGCGTGCCCTCGGCCCTGCACACGTCCGCCATCTGGCGGAACATCGTGCCGGAGGAATTGCCCATGTCGTAGGGGCGCAGGTCGAAGTGCGCGTCGAAGTTCACGATGCCGAGCTCCGGCGTGCGGCCCTTGTCCTTGAGGTAATTGTGCTGGCCCTGAAAGTGGCCGAAGGTCGTCTCGTGACCGCCGCCGAGCACGATGGGGAAGAGCCTGCGGCGCAATATCTCCTCGACCGCGAGGCCCAGCTCACGCTGGCCCTCCTCGAGGGATATCTCGTCGCAGACAATGTCGCCCGCGTCGAAGAGCTTGACCTCCTGCGAAAAGGTGCAGGGCAGGTTCGACATCTGACCGCGCACGAAGTCCGGCGCGAGCGCCGTGCCGGTGCGGCCCTTGTTGCGCGCCACGCCCTTGTCGCTGCAAAAGCCGACAAAGGCAAAGCCGAGCGCCCCGTCGAACGGCGCACCGCCGTCGTTGAGATCGAGCGGCTGCACCCACTGGTGCCAGCGGAAGGCGTCGTAATCGCTGTCGCTGTCTACGCGGCCCTTCCAGCAGGGCATGGCGCTGACATAATGATCCAAAAGCATGAAAAAGCCTCCAATCCGAAAATTTACTCGTCCAGCTTGAGGACGGCAAGGAACGCCTCCGTCGGCACCTGCACCGTGCCAAGGTTGCGCATCTTCTTTTTGCCCTCCTTCTGCTTCTCGAGCAGCTTCTTTTTGCGCGTGATGTCGCCGCCGTAGCACTTGGCGAGCACGTCCTTGCGCATGGCCTTGACCGTCTCGCGCGCAATGACGCGTCCGCCGATGGCGGCCTGCACCGGCACCTCGAAGAGCTGGCGGGGAATGTTATCCTTGAGCTTTTCGCACAGGCGGCGCGCGCGGGGATACGCCTTATCCTTATGTGCAATAAAGCTCAGCGCGTCCACCTGGTCGCCGTTGAGCAGCATATCGACCTTCACCAGCTCGCTGCGGCGGTAGCCGGAAAGCTCGTAGTCAAGCGAGGCGTAGCCCTTGGTGTTGGCCTTGAGCGCGTCGAAGAAATCGTAGATGATCTCGTTGAGCGGCATTTCGTAGTGCAGCTCGACGAGGTAGGTATCAAGGTACTGCATATCCTTAAATTCACCGCGGCGCTCCTGACACATCGGCATAATGTTGCCGACGTAGTCGGGCGGCGTAACGATGGTGACCTTGACGTAGGGCTCCTCCGCGTGCTCGATGACGCTCGGGTCGGGGTAGTTGTGCGGATTGTCCACGCGCACCATCGTGCCGTCGGTCTTGTAGACCTCATAAATAACGCTCGGCAGCGTGGTGACGAGGTCGAGGTCAAATTCGCGCTCAAGCCGCTCCTGAATGACTTCCATGTGCAGCATCCCGAGGAAGCCGCAGCGGAAGCCGAAGCCGAGGGCGACGGAGCTTTCCGGCTCGAAGGTCAGGCTGGCGTCGTTGAGCTGGAGCTTTTCCAGCGCATCGCGCAGGTCGGGGTACTTGCTGCCGTCCTCGGTGTAGATGCCGCAGTAGACCATCGAGCGCACCTTGCGGTAGCCGGGCAGCGGCTCGCTCGCGGGGTTCTCCGCGCCCGTCACGGTGTCGCCGATCTGCGTTTCATGGACGTCCTTGATGCTGGCGGTGAAGTAGCCGACCTGACCGGCCTCGAGCTGCTTCGCCGGCTCCAGCCCCAACGGACGCATCAGGCCGCATTCGAGCACCTTGAAGGTCGCGCCGGTCGCCATCATCCTGATCTCCATGCCGGGCCTGATGGTGCCGTCCTTGAGGCGCATATAGACGATCACGCCGCGGTAGGCGTCATAATAGCTGTCGAAGATCAGCGCCTTGAGCGGGGCGTTCGGGTCGCCCTTGGGTGCGGGGAGGTTGTGGACGATGTCCTCAAGCACCGCGTCGATGTTGATGCCGAGCTTGGCGGAGATCTCCGGCGCGTCCTCGGCGGGGATGGCAAGGATATTCTCGATCTCCTCCTTCACACGCTTGGGATCGGCGGCAGGCAGGTCGATCTTGTTGATGACGGGGCGGATCTCCAGATCGTGCTCCATCGCAAGATAAGTATTCGCGAGCGTCTGCGCCTCGATGCCCTGTGAGGCGTCCACGATGAGCAGCGCGCCCTCGCAGGCGGCGAGAGAGCGCGAGACCTCGTAGTTGAAGTCCACATGACCCGGGGTGTCGATGAGGTTGAGCGTGTAGACCTGCCCGTCCTGCGCGGTGTAGTCAAAGGTGACGGCACGGGCCTTGATGGTGATGCCGCGCTCGCGCTCGAGGTCCATATTGTCGAGGATCTGATCCTCCATCTCACGCGCGGAGACGGCGTTGCACTTTTCCAGCAGGCGGTCCGCCAGCGTGGACTTGCCATGGTCGATATGCGCGATGATGCTGAAGTTGCGGATGTTTTTTTCGTTCATAGCGGTTGCTCCTGCATGGTGTTAATGGGAAGATGGCATCTGCGCGATCCATTTATTAGCCTGCTCGTCGGCGGCGTGCAGCACCTGCGTCATGCTCTGCGCGAGGCCGGGGTAGCTGCCGGTCAGCGTCTCGGCGTCCATCGCGGGAAACGCGCCGTCCCCGGCGGCGTGCCGCTCGAGCGCAAGGCGGTAGAGCGCGCGGCTTTGCAGCATCGCGGCGTCGCTTGCGCCGGCGGAGAAGGCCGCCGCGTCGAGCGCGAAGAAGGCGTCCTTCCCGCCCGCGGCGCGGTGCAGCGCACGGTAGAGCGGATAGATCGCCGCGCCGAGATACTGTCCCGCCGCGGTGACGGCCTCACGGCAATTCGTCTTGCCGAGCAGCTCGAAGAGCAGGTTGACGGTGTTCACCAGCAGCTTCTTTTGCAGCGTAGCGGCGATGCTGCCGCGCAGGGTGCCCTTCTCGTCGCTCGAGTCGTACAGCTCGTCGGAGTCGATCATGCCGCCGTCGCGGTCGAGCGTGCGGCCGAGCAGATAGTCCGCAGAGACATGATAGTAGTCGCACGCCTTCTTCACAAAGGCGAGTCCCGGTTCGCGGACGCCGTTTTCATAGTGGCTCAAAAGCGCCTGCGAGATGCCGAGGTCGGCAGCCGCCTTGCGCTGGGAGATCTCTTTCTCCTGCCGCAGCAGGGCCAGGGTGCGCGAAAAATCAGCGTTCATGCGCGTTTTTCTTCCTCATTTCTACAGATTGCAATTACAGCTCGTAGAGTATAGCAGGTTTTATACAGCTTGTAAATAATTTTTTAGAACTCCGGCGTGTAGCTGCTGCGATCCTGCCGCGGCGGCTCCTCCGGCGCGGTGGCGCGCAGGTAGAACCCGCATTCCGAGAGGGCGAAGTAGGGCGTGAGGTAAATGTCCACGACTCCGGTGAGCACCGTGAGGATCAGCGAGCCGAGCATGATGCCGAGGAAGCTGTCCGGCATGAGCGCGAGGATAACGCCCTCGTAAACGCCGACGATCACAAAAACGATGAGGTACCAGCCGATGAAGCTCAGATGCAGACCGAACAGCTGGCCCTTGTAGCCGATCGTCTGCCGCTTGCTGCGGTTAAGCGCCTCCATCACGCCAAGCTCCGGATTCTGGCAGAGGTTCCAGATGGCGAAGGAGTAGCGGTAGACCGCAATGATGCCGGGGATCACGAAAAGCATCGACCACAGGGCGACGAAAAAGCCCTCGACGATGTACAGGGCGATGACCTTGCCGGCAAAGGTGAAGCCGTCGAACAGGCTCTCATAGGGCATCTCCTCGCGGCGGTGAACGCCGAGACAGTAGCACTTATAGCCCGCGTCGAGCACCTGCGTAATGAGGCCGATGAGGATGCTGGCGAAAGAAACGGACACAAAGGCCACGCCGACGATGCGGCCGGTCAGGCTCGTGAGCGCCGTGTCGAGCAGGCTCAGGGCAAGCGAAACGGCAAGAAACAGCAGTGTGAATTTGATGGGCGAGACCCTCGCCGTGCGGATCAGTTCCCTGGCCTCGCGCCTGATTGCAGCGCGGTCGAGCTGACGGATGGGCATGATACGGTCCTCCTTATCCTTTGTAGAAAAAGTATAGCACCCACTCTCCGGCGCGTCAAGCGGGCATAGCCGGCGGCGCGGGGACATAGCATGGTTCGGCGGAAGAGGCAAAATCGGAAGCCGCTTCGCATACAGGAAGCGTAAAAATTCAACAAATTTCGATAAATTGCCGGAAAATGTGCGTTTTGGCGAAAAGTTATGACTGGACAACGCTTTGCAGTTGATGTATAATCTCAACGATTATGGAGTAGTGTGCGCATTGCTCCAAGCAGTAAAAGATGAGGTGAAGACAATGGCACAAGCTTTCTTTGGCGGCGTTCATCCCAACGACATGAAGGCCGCAACGAATGAGAAGGCCATCGAGCAGCTCTCTCCCCCGCCCGCTCAGGTGGTCATTCCCATGTCGATGCACTTCGGTGCACCGTGTACCCCCATCGTGTCTGTCGGTGACTATGTGAAGGTCGGTCAGAAGATCGGCGAGTTCAAGGGTCTCGGCGCTCCCATCCATGCCAGCGTTTCCGGCAAGGTGGTCGCGATCGAGCCGCGCCCGTATTCCATGGGCGGCAACATGACCTCCGTCGTGATCGAGAACGATTATCAGAACACCGTCAGCGAAGAGGTCAAGGCTCCGGCCGACCCGAACGCTCTGACCACGGATGAGATGATCGAGATCGTCAAGAACGCCGGTATCGTCGGTATGGGCGGCGCGACGTTCCCGACCCACGTCAAGATCTCCGGCGGCATCGGCCAGGTCACGACCGTGATCATCAACGGCGCGGAGTGCGAGCCCTACATCACCGGCGACCATCGCGCGATGC
>OLXI01001395.1_pt1 | contig 11697 bp, 6 predicted proteins | sample 1674181 | NCBI WGS metagenome assembly OLXI01 (sample SAMEA103958148, study PRJEB25191) | human gut metagenome | reverse complement strand
AACGGTAAATGACTCAACAAAACTGCAGACGCTCAGAACAGGTGAAAATTCTACCGGTAATTTTTACTTCTATTATGAGAATGCCAGCTCGGTTACTGTATCGTACAAATATCTTACGAACAGCATGACCGATATGACCGCTTATACTCAGACGAGCCAGACCTCATCGGGCGACTACGCAAATGCGAATTGTAACATCAAGCTTGCTGAGTATGCCACACCGCTCAGAGCTTATAACACAAGCGGTACTGCGTCATACATCTATTATACCAAGGCGGGCAACAAGATTGATACAACGATCACGAGAGAAAGTTCTTCTCCCTATCTTGCCGCCGGAACAAAGGGATATTATATTGAGTGGAAGGCAACATTTGTCGATAAGCTCGACGGTCAGACCAAGGTTGCTTACGCTTATACATATGTTTATAAGCCGTATATTCAGCCTGTAGGTGTTGCCAACCGTACAAAGAACAATTCAGGTTCTAACAGCTTCGGAAGTAACTTCTCGTGGATTTCCGGTGTTCACGGCATTACAGCCGACGGTACACATTATCCGAACTCGGCTAAGGGTACAAGCATGCTCTTGCCTTTCTCATCAACAAATCCGACAGGTGTTCAGCTCGGTGAGGTAGGCACACAGTATTATGCTCAGTTCGCTGCTGCTGTTCAGACTAACGGCTATTTCACCTATACCGGAATGAGCAATACCGGCTCGGCAGGATGGCTTAATGAGGACGGTACAAACAGCCCGTATACAAAGATAAAGTCTTTTGTTTACAACAATGTTGACAACGGCGGAAGCAACCACAGTTTTTCAGTATATAATCTTACAACAGCTCCTACAGCTAAACTTACTGTTGATGTCAGCCGTTATACAAACATGAATCAGATCCCGAACCTTTCGGCAGGTCTTGTTGTTACCGACGACGAAGGCTCGGATAACGGCGCATGGTATGTTGCCGACGGTACAGGCAAGGACGACGACAATACTACTATGTCAGGCAGAGAAAAGAGTTCTTCAACAATTGCTTCTCAGATTTATAATAACTATAAAGCTCTTATTGCAAACCAGGGTACATTTGATAACAGAGGAGCTTTTGAAAGAGAGGGCGTTAAGTACAACGGACCTATCTCAATCGCTTTGCTCAACACAACAAATGCTGTTAATACATACAAAGTCAGAGCATGTTATCATAACTATCAGAGCAGCGACCGAATCACAAACGTCGGTGTTATGCCTATCAGCGTAACTCAGACCAATAAGGATGCACTTCGTTCGGCATTCAACCATGCCACGAATATCGTTGCAAAGTACGGCCTCAAGCCGGACGGCTCAAGCATTTACTACAATTCATCAAATTCAAACTGGACAAAGTTTGTTTCACTTTACAGGACGGCAGGCTTGATGCTTGCGAAGCTTGATCTTGCATCGACAACATCCGTTTCGGGCTACACGCTTTCAACGGCTGTTTCAAACCTCAACAGCGCGATCGCAGCTATCGAGTCGGAAGCAAAGATCACATCAACGGCAACGGCTCGCTTCCTTGCACTCAGCAAGACGGCAAACGGCTACAAGCTTATCAACGTTCACGACGTTGAGAGCAACTCAAATGTAGCAGACGTATCAAAAAGCTTTGCATACGGACAGAACGTTAAGTTCTCGGCTATTGATTTTGCGGGCTATGATTACGTAGGCGCAAGCGCAGGCCTCAAGGCGGTTGACAGCGAAACCGGTGAGGATTACTCATCGCTTATCACGACTGCCGACAGAACAATCAGCGTAAACTTTGCAAATTCATCTTCAAATGTTCAGTACACCTTCCTTTACATTCAGAAGGAGTATTCGACAATCGTAGATACAAGAGGCGGAGATTTTAACTATCTCAATATCATCAACTCTAACTTCCCGTCAATCGGCGGAATGGGTTATCCGACCTATGCGGCTGATGCATCGGTTGAGACCGATCTTAACTATGAGGTCAGCGGCAACGATGTAACGGCATGGACAACGGAGAGCACAACTCTTGCAAAGTACCAGTTCCTTCCGTATGTTGCCGAGATCGAAGCATCAACAGCATATAAACTTAAGTACAAGGTAACAGGTACAGACGCAGCCAATGTAAGATTTGCGATTTACGGAGCAAACTTCACAGGCGGCAACGGAGATACAACCTCATACTATCAGTTTGACGGAGCCGATTCCGTAATCACAACAAATGCGGTTGATTCGGGCAAGGCATACATCAGAATGGAGCTTCTCGGAGACGCAAGAAACGGCAAGAAGGTAATGATCAGCGATCTTTGCCTCACAAAGGCAGACAGAAATGAGCTTTACCTCAACCCGACAGCCGAGTATCCTGCAAACTTTGTAGCAACATCGGCCGACAAGACCGGCATGAGCTACACTGCTATAAGCAAATCAAGCCTTACTGTTACTTCACAGTATAACAGTAACACATATGACCAGAAGCAGCTTGTTCCTTACTATGTAAATCTCAAGCCGAACGGAAAATACGTTCTCAATTATGAGGTTTCGGGTGTAGATGCTTCTCAGATCAGTTTTGAGCTTATCAATTCGTCATTTACCGGCGGAAACGGAGCTACAGCTAATTCTTACGCATTCACAGGTAACGGTTCTCAAATCGTCGTCGGCACAACGGATGACGGAGCAGCGCAGCTTAAGGTAAGCTATGCGGCAGGACTTCCGGCAGGCACAAGAGCAACGGTAACAAACCTCAGCGTAACAAACCTTGATACAAAGACAACGATCACAGGCAAATTCAGCGACCTCAAGACGCTTGGAATTCCCGTAAGAGAGGGCTACAAGTTTGCAGGCTGGACAGTCAAGGCAAACGACGGCAGTGCAAATGCGTACGGCAGCGTAACAGAGACGATTGCAGGCAGCCTTTATCAGTACAAGTTCGGCACGGGAATTGACGTAGTAGAGGCACAGTGGGCAACGGATACCTGCAAGGTAATCTTCCGCAACTATGACGGAACGATCATCAGCGAGCAGGAGGTAGCATACGGCAGTGCCGCAAATGCACCGACAACGACCCCGACGCGCTTCGGCTATACGTTCAGCTCATGGGATACGGATTTCTCAGCGGTAACAAAGGATCTTATCATTGAACCCGTATTCGAAGAAATAAATATCAACGTTATCCTCGATAAGGCAAGCGTGTCGATATATGAGGACAACGAAACAACCGTACAGGCAACATTCAGCCCGAACGAGCCGGAAATCAGCGAAGTAACATGGACGTCGGATAATCCGGCAATCGCAACGGTGACCGCACAGGACGGCAACAAGGGCTTGATCAAGGGTATTTCTTCAGGCAGCACAACAATAACGGCAACGGTAACCTACAACGGCAAGACATATTCAAAGAGCTGTACCGTAACGGTAACGGCAAAGAAGGTAACAGCGGTTGAGGTAGTTGCACAGCCGACAAAGACACAGTATTTTGTAGGCGAGACATTTGATCCTGCAGGTATGCAGATACAGGTAACGTACAACAACGGAACGAAGTCGGATTATTCAACATACGATTTCAGCACACTTCCGGGAAAGGTAACGTTCGCAACAGTATCGACGACAACAGCGGGAACAAAGACAGTAAGACTTACATATAAGGAAGGCAGCACATCGGTATCGACAACGTTCAGAATAACTGTAGTTGCCGTTAAGCCGACAAAGATCGAATTCCTTAACGCACCGACAAAGAAGTTCTATGTAGGCGACGCATCAACGGCGTTCAATGCGGCAGGACTTGATGTTCATGTAACGTACAACAACGGAACAACAAAGGACTTCGACGCAACAGAGCTTAATATCAGCTACAGCGGCTTTGATACAACAACGGCAAAGACGATCACAATGACGGGAACATACGAGGGAGTAAGCGGCACATTTGATGTAGTCATCAACCCCGTAGAGCTTGTATCCGTAGCAGTGAAGACAATGCCGAATAAGACAAAGTACTATGTAGGCGATACATTCGATCAGACAGGTCTTACCCTTACCGCAACATACAATAACGGCAAGACAGAGACGATCGCAAACGGAATCACATGCACAGGCTTCAGCTCGGATGCAGTCGGATCAAAGACAGTAACGGCAAGCTATGGCGGAAAGTCAACAACATTTAACGTTGATATCGAAGCGGTAAAGCTTGTATCAATCGCAGTAAAGACAAACCCGACAAAGATGAGCTACTATCAGGGAGAAGCGCTTGATTCAACAGGACTTACCCTCACCGCAACATACAATAACGGTAATACGGAAACGGTTACAACAGGCTTCACATGCTCTGCATTGGATTCCTCATCGGCAGGACAGAAGACAATAACCGTAACATATCAGGGACTTACGACAACGTTCAGCGTAACAGTAATCGCCGTAAACCTTGTATCCGTATCGGTAAAGACAATGCCGAATAAGACGAGCTACTTCACGGGCGAGCCGTTCGATCAGACGGGTCTCACACTTACCGCAACATACAACAACGGCAATACCGAGACAATCTCCTCGGGTATTGAATGCACAGGCTTCAGCTCTGCAACGGCAGGACAGAAGACAGTCACGGCATCGTACGGCGGAAAGTCAACAACCTTCACGGTAGAGGTAAAGGCAATCGTGCCGACCGGAATCACCGTAAAGACTGCCCCGAACAAGACGGAATATTTCGTAGGCGACAGCTATGACGGAACAGGCCTTGTAGTAAACGTAACATACAACAACGGTACGAACAAGGATATCACAACAGGCTTCACAACAAGCGGTTTCAGCTCTGCAACGGCAGGCAAGAACACCGTAACGGTAAGCTACGAAGGCTTTACGGCAACATTTGACGTAACGATCAAGGCGGTAGAGCTCACAGGTATCGAGATAGCCAAGCAGCCGAACAAGACAACGTTTAACACAGGCGATGAGCTTGATACAACAGGTCTTGTACTTACACTCAAGTACAATAACGGCACAATAGGCACAACAGATACGGGCTACACCGTAAGCGGCTATAACACAGACACAGCAGGCGAGCAGACGATAACTGTAACCTATCAGGGCTTCACGGCAACGTATAAGGTAACACTTATCCAGAGCTATGCAGACTATGCAGAGGTAGACGCCGCCATCAGCGCAGCAAATGCGAAAATAGCAACAGGCTTCTATACAGATGAGTCGGTTGAGGCGCTCAACAATTCAATCAACGCGGTAGTAAGAAATCTCAAGGCAACCGAGCAGGAAACCGTAGACGGATATGCAAGAGACATCATTGCAAAGACGAAAGCTCTTGTAATGAAGGACGCAGACTACAGCGCAGTTGAAGCGGCAAAGACAGCAGCAAAGGCAGAAATCGAAAAGGGCATCTACACAGACGAGTCTGTAGCAGCTCTCAATGCGGCAATAGCAGCAGTGGTAGAGGGCAAGAAGATTGAAGAGCAGTCGGTAGTAGACGGCTATGCAGCAGAGATCGTTGCAAAGACAGAAGCACTCGTAGAGAAGCCTTCCGACTTCTCAAAAATCGACGCACTCTATGCGGAGATCGCAGCCTATGATCCCGACCTTTACACGAACTACGAAGAGATATTCTATGTATATATCTTCGATTTCTATGAGGTACAGGTAGCGGACGCAAAGAAGACTTATACCGGAATCAGCCAGCAGGGTGAGGTAGATAAGCTTTACGATAAGCTTGTAGAGTACAAGAATATGCTTGAGCTCAAGACACCTGAGCAGGTAGCAAAGTTCGAGCTTAAGAACGGAGCTAAGTACAAGACCTCAGGCGGAGTAACATACATAATCGGTCTCAGAACAGGTCTTACGGATTCGGCGCTCAAGAGCAACTTCTTTGTAATGGAGAACGTAACCGTATCTATTAAGAAGGTAATGGGCAGAACAGTCGGAACAGGCACAAAGATCACGGTAAAATCAACGATTGATAACTCCGTAATCGGCGAGTATGTAATACTCATCTACGGCGACATCAACGGCGACGGAATGATCACAATGCTTGACTCCTCGATCCTTCTCAGCTACCTGAACAAGGGAGCAACGTTCACGGCAGTTCAGAAGCTTGCCGCAAACGTAAACGGTGACAGATATGTAAACTTTGTTGACGTAAGAATGCTCAACAACGTAATTTACAAGGTCTCGGTCATCAATCAGCAGACAGGTAAGGCAAGCTAAAATATTGCTCAATTCCTGAAGTAAATTAAATCACGGCGGAAATCGGTTAATTTCGGTTTCCGCCGTGTTATTTTCCGAAAAGGTGTTGACTTTATCGGGTAGTTGTGGTATTATACATCAAAAGAAATCTTTAAGAGCGATACAGAGATGTCGACAAGGTTTTGAATAGTGAGACGGTAGGGTAACAGCCCGTGTTTTTGTGCGTCCGGATTTATGAACCTTGTCCCAACAGGGTTCTTTTTTATTGCTCATTCAGGAGGCTCTCATGACGGAATACATCTTGAAAAATGCATTGGTCTATACGGATTCGGGATTTCAGAAGCAGGATATATTTGTTTCCGAAGGCCGTGTTCTTTGTGTTTGCTGTAAGCTTTGTGCCGAATATACCCATTCCTATGATCTCACAAATAAGCATATTTTTCCCGGTTTCGTAGATGTTCATGTTCATCTTCGAGAGCCGGGTTTTTCTTATAAAGAGACAATCAAAACGGGTTCACTTGCCGCCGCAAAGAGCGGTTACACAACGGTTTGCACAATGCCGAACCTTGATCCCGTGCCGGATAGTGCGGAGCACCTCGAAAAACAGCTTGATATTATCGAAAGAGATGCTTCGGTCAACGTCATTCCCTACGGTTCGATAACCGTAGGCAGGAAGGGCACGGAGCTTTCCGATATGGAGTCGCTTGCCGATAAAGTGGTTGCCTTTTCCGATGACGGCAGCGGAATTCAGACAGAAGAAACGATGCGCCGGGCAATGCTGGAAGCAAAAAAGCTCGGAAAAATAATTGTCGCCCATTGCGAGGACAACAGTCTTTTGGACGGCGGATATATTCATAAGGGCGCATATGCAAAAGCTCACGGTCATAAGGGCATTAGCTCCGAGAGCGAGTGGAAGCAGATTGAGCGTGACCTGAGACTCGCCGAGGAAACAGGCTGTAAATATCATGTATGTCATATCTCTACCAAAGAAAGCGTTGATCTCATTCGTAAAGCAAAACGCAGAGGCGTTGATGTTACCTGTGAAACAGCTCCGCACTATCTTGTTATGACCGACGCCGACCTCAAGGAGGACGGCAGATTTAAGATGAATCCTCCTCTAAGAAGTGCAGAGGACAGAGAGGCTCTTATTGAGGGTATATGCGACGGAACGATCGACATGATTGCAACCGACCATGCTCCGCATTCCGCAGAGGAAAAATCAAAAGGACTTAAGGACAGCGCTATGGGTATTGTCGGACTTGAAACCGCTTTCCCGATTCTCTACACAAGGCTTGTCAAGGGCGGAATTATCAGCTTGCATAAGCTCGTGACTCTAATGAGTGTTAACCCTGCAGAGCGTTTCGGAATTAAGACCGGCTTTGAAATTAAGGAGCCGGCAAATTTCACGGTATATGACCTCAATGAAAAGGAAACGGTAAATCCGGAGAATTTTACTTCGATGGGAAGAAGTACACCGTTTGAGGGTATGACGGTATACGGTAAATGCAAGAAAACGGTTTGCAACGGCAAAATTGTTTGGGAGGATGAAGAATGAACCGGGTAATGATGAAAATAACAGGCAACCAAAAAATTGCCGAAAAAACATATTTCATGTCGCTTGAAGGCGACACTTCGGCAATAACAAAGCCGGGGCAGTTCGTAAATATAAAGCTTGACGGATTTTTCCTCCGTCGCCCGATTTCGGTTTGCGACTGCGAGGAAGGAAAGCTTTCGATAATATATAAGGTTGTCGGCAACGGAACGAAGAAGATGTCCGAACTGCCTGTCGGTGATGAGCTTGACATTCTCAGCGGTCTCGGTAACGGCTATGATACTTCGAAAAGCGGCGATTGTCCCGTGCTTATAGGCGGTGGAGTGGGCGTTCCACCGATGTATATGCTTTGCAAGAAGCTGGTTGCCGAAGGCAAAAAGGTAACAGTGATACTCGGCTTCAACTCAGAAAAGGAAGTGTTCGGAATTGATGAGTTCAAGGCGACGGGCGCCGAAGTTCACGTTACAACGGTTGACGGAAGCGTCGGAACAAAGGGCTTTGTAACAGATGTTTTGAAAGAAGCGGATTACACTTATTTTTACACCTGCGGTCCGATGCCGATGTTCAAAGCGATCGAAGGCGTCGCAAAAACAAGCGGACAGTACAGCTTTGAAGAGCGCATGGGATGCGGTTTTGGGGCGTGTATGGGCTGCACATGCAAAACAAAATACGGCAACAAACGAATTTGTAAGGACGGACCTGTTCTTGAAAGGGAGGAAATAGTATGGTAACAAAGGTTGACCTTTGCGGAATTGAGCTTGATAATCCCATCATTCCTGCCTCGGGTACATTCGGTTTCGGCTATGAATTTGCAGAGCTTTATGATATAAATATGCTCGGTACGTTCTCGTTCAAGGGAACAACAAAGGATCCGAGATTCGGCAATCCTACGCCGAGAATCGCCGAGTGCACGGCAGGCATGATAAATGCCGTCGGTCTTCAGAATCCGGGCGTTGACAAGGTTATAAGCGATGAACTTCCGAAGCTTAAAAAATGCTTCAACAAACCTGTAATGGCAAATGTAAGCGGATTTTCGATTGATGATTATGCTTACACCTGCGAAAAACTCGACAGAGAGGAGCAGGTCGGCTGGCTTGAGGTCAATGTGTCCTGCCCTAACGTACACGGCGGCGGAATGAGCTTCGGAACTGATCCGAAAGCGGCTGCCGAGGTTACAAAAGCGGTCAAGGCGGTGACGACGAAGCCCGTAATCCTGAAGCTTTCGCCAAATGTAACGAATATTGTTGATATCGCCAAGGCTTGCGAGGATTCGGGAGCGGACGGAATCAGCCTGATAAATACAATGCTCGGAATGAGAATTGATCTTCGCCGCAGAAAACCTGTGATTGCAAACGTGATGGGAGGCTTTTCGGGGCCGGCAATTTTCCCGATAGCCGTCAGAATGGTTTACCAGGTCTCGCAGGCGGTCAAAATTCCCGTCATCGGAATGGGCGGTGTTTCAAGTGCCGACGATGTAATTGAAATGATGCTAGCAGGAGCAACGGCGGTTGAGGTCGGTGCGGCAAATTTGGTTGATCCGTTTGCATGCAAGAACATAATCGAAACACTTCCGAAAGCAATGGAAGAATACGGAATAAATAATCTTAACGAAATAATAGGAGGTACGCACAATGGGTAAGGACGTAATCGTAGCCTGCGATTTTTCAAGCAGGGAGGAGACAATGGCCTTTCTTAACAATTTCAAGCCGTTTGTTAAAATCGGAATGGAGCTTTTCTATGCCGAGGGTCCCGATATCGTAAGAGAGATAAAGGCGAGAGGACACAAGATCTTTCTTGACCTCAAGCTTCACGATATTCCGAACACGGTGAAGAAATCAATGGCTGTGCTTTCAAGGCTTGATGTCGATATGACAAATCTTCACGCAGGCGGAACAATCGCAATGATGGAAGCGGCAATCGAGGGCCTCACACGTCCCGACGGAACAAGACCGCTGCTCATTGCCGTAACTCAGCTCACCTCGACGAGCGAGGAGAGAATGAAAAACGACCTTCTCATTAACGAAAGTATGGATAAGGTCGTTATGCACTATGCCCACAATGCAAAGCTGGCAGGACTTGACGGCGTGGTATGTTCCCCCTTGGAGTCGGGCAAGGTGCACGAGGTCTGCGGCAGCGGATTTCTTACCGTAACTCCAGGTGTTCGCTTTGCCGACGGTGACAAGGGCGATCAGGTCAGAGTTATGACCCCCGAACAGGCAAAGAAAATCGGCTCGGACTACATTGTAGTCGGTCGTCCGATAACTGCGGCGGCTGATCCCGTTGCGGCATACGAAAGATGTATAAACGAATTTGTAGATTAAGGAGCAGATACTATGACAGATATTCAGATTCAAATTGCAAAAGACCTTCTTTCAATTAAGGCGGTTTTCTTCCGTCCGGATGAGCCGTTCACATGGGCAAGCGGCATCAAAAGCCCGGTTTATTGCGACAACAGACTTACCCTCGCTTACCCGGAGGTTCGTACACACGTTGAGGAAGCTCTTGCTAAGACGGTTAAAGAGTTCTATCCGGAGGTTGAGGCTCTTATGGGTACTTCGACCGCAGGTATCGCACACGCTGCCATCACCGCTCAGATAATGGGTCTCCCGATGGGCTATGTTCGCTCGGGAGCAAAGGATCACGGCAGAAAAAATCAGATCGAAGGCAAGCTTGAAAAGGGTCAGAAGGTCGTTGTTGTTGAAGATCTTATCTCAACGGGCGGCAGTGTTATTGAGGTCGTAAACGTTCTCAGAGAAGCAGGAGCAGAAGTTCTCGGAATTGTTTCTATCTTTACCTACGGTATGCAAAAGGGTCTTGACCGTCTTGCTGCGGCTGATGTAAAAAATGTAAGCCTTACTAATTTTGATGTTATCGCAGAAATTGCGGCTCAGGAAGGATATATTGCGTCGACAGATGTCGAAAGACTGATAGCTTTCAGAAACAATCCGTCCGATGAAAGCTGGATTGGAGGCACAAAATGAGAAGCGTTATAAGCATTCTTGATCTTTCGGTTGAAGAGATAGATGAACTCATTGCCCGCGCAAATGATATAATTGCAAACCCCGATAAATATGCGGATGCATGCCGCAGAAAAAAGCTTGCAACGCTCTTTTTTGAACCGTCAACACGCACAAGGCTCAGTTTTGAGGCGGCAATGTATGAGCTCGGCGGTAACGTTCTTTCAATGGCGGATGCAAAGTCAAGCTCAGCCGTCAAAGGCGAAAGCGTAGCCGATACGGTTAAGGTTATTTCCTGTTATGCCGATATAATTGCCATGCGTCACCCCAAGGAGGGCGCACCCTATGTCGCTTCTCTCAATGCGTCTGTTCCTGTAATAAACGCAGGTGACGGAGGTCACAATCACCCTACACAAACTCTTGCCGATCTTCTCACGATAAGCCGTGAAAAGGGACACTTTGATAACCTGACTGTAGGCTTCTGCGGCGACCTCAAATTCGGCAGAACCGTTCATTCACTCATTGAAGCTCTTGCAAGATACAATAACGTAAGATTCGTTCTTATTTCTCCAGAGGAATTAAAGCTTCCGAGCTACGTCAAGAATGACGTTATCAAGGCAAAAAAACTTGAATACATTCAGACAACCGACCTTGAAAAGGTTATGCCCGAGCTTGATGTTCTCTATATGACCCGAGTTCAGAAAGAGCGATTTTTCAACGAAGAGGATTATCTCCGACTCAAGGACAGCTATATTCTCACTCCCGATAAGCTTGCAAACGCAAAACCCGATCTGTCAATTCTTCATCCACTGCCTCGTGTTAACGAAATCAGCGTTGCTGTCGATAAAGATCCCCGTGCATGCTATTTCAAGCAGGTTCTCAACGGAAAATACATGAGAATGGCACTCATTCTCAAGCTCCTGGAGGTAGAAGTATGAACATAGATTCCATCAAAAACGGTATAGTGATCGACCATATTAAGGCGGGAAAAGGTATGGAGATTTACAATCTCCTCG
>OLXI01001389.1_pt1 | contig 11737 bp, 9 predicted proteins | sample 1674181 | NCBI WGS metagenome assembly OLXI01 (sample SAMEA103958148, study PRJEB25191) | human gut metagenome | reverse complement strand
CTCGTGGAGTGCAGGATATACTGATTACCTGTACTGACAATCTGAATGGATTTACGGATACCATCCGTACCGTATTCCCTAGTTATTCACTCAAATCTGTGTGGTACATCAGATCAGAAACTCTTGTAAATATGTCGTTTATAAGGACAAGAAAGAGTTTACGGCAGATATGAAGAATATCTATAATGCGCCCAACAAAGAGGTTGCTGCTGCAGAACTTGACAACCTGGAAAAGAAATGGGGAGGAAAGTATCCTTATGCCATACTTTCATGGAGGAACAAATGGGATGACCTGACTGTTTTCTTCCAGTTCCCGCTGGAAATCAGAAAGATAATCTATACCACAAATCTCATTGAGAACCTGAATGGGAAAATCAGAAAGTACACAAAATCAAAGCTTTCATTCCCTTCAGATGATGCTGTAAAGAAAATGGTATACCTATCGCTTATGGAGATTGAGAAGAAATGGACACAGCCTATTCATAACTGGGGATTGATTATGAATCAATTTATGCTTATGTTTGAAAACAGAATCCAGATATAAAATCAACTTACAGCTGAATCCTGTTTCCATTTACACAGAATTTTGGACTGTGTTTCCAGATTCTATATCAACAAGCACATTATTATCCAGATATATCTTCATGTTCTATCCCCCTTCTTTTATATATCTCGTCTATGATCTTCTTAAATCGCGACGAACTTAACGCATCCAAATTGTCAGCATTTGCCCAATCTATATATTCTTTGATAACCTTCAACAGACCATACACTTGCTCTATCTCTTTCAATTTCATTTCTTCAGGCTCAGCCATGTCGGGATCAAGGTCCCGTAACTTTTCTACTATCTCTGTTTGTTTATCCTTCTTCTCTTTCCAATGCTTAACCAGTTCCACATAGAAATCGTCATCTCTTATCGTATCATCAACCACCACAGGCAGCATCCTATCCTTATAATTGACATTTTCCATAATGCCCGATAGTTCATACATACAGTTTTTCGATCTTAAGTAAGGCCTGCTCAGTACCACTATTACAGTTTTCCCAGCCCTTATGGCATTCATAAACTCCTTGATGTTGACCGTATAAGGACAATCTTTCTTGTCCAACTTAAAAGGAATCCCTCTATTCTCCAATACAAATCCAAGATAATCCACTATATGTGCTGAATGACCTTCCCAATTGTAAGATATGTAAATACCTTCATCCTCTCTCCACGGAATCTCTTCAGCTTTTTCCTCTTCTGTTTTCGTTAAGCGTCCTCCATCTGCTATACGCATAGCTTCATTGATATCGCTAATACCAGAATAAGCTGCATAGTACTTATCTTCAAACCCGATAATATAGCGGTTCAGATATTTATACATTTCGCCCCTTTGGGTTAACTGCCGTAAGTATTGCGTCACCTCCATCAATACATCCTTGCTTTTTATGGCAATCCTTTCCAAAGAATTAAGTATACTATTCAGCATAAAATGACCATCAATCTTATGCTCATAGCAGTAGCGGATAAAATAGCATAGCGATGAAATGGCGTTTGGATTGTCATAGTTAAAGTGGTAGTCATCCCTATATTTTATCATTTCTGGGCGCGTCACAAGATAGTCCAGCGCATCCATGCTGCCAATACTTATCAACAGACGTACCGCATGTTCTAAATCATATCCGTTAAAACTCTTGTATTCTCCTTCCAGCCTTTCTCTCACCCAAACCGATTCCTGCGTATTCCTTATAAGTGTTGAATAACAGAATAGTCTGTCAGACACTTTCAAGCCCGATGCAGCTTTCTTTATCTCTTCTATTTTCATTCCTTTCTTAACAAGAGTCTCCATTACGTTTGCAGACAATGAATAACCAGACAATGCGAAGCAAAGCACAAGACTATACCCCTCCTCTATTTGGTTTTCTATGATATAGTTCGAGAATGAATACAACAAAGGGTATTCTGCATTGTCAATATTTGCCCGTAGTTTTTCTATCACCTTAGGAGCTAGGGTTACAGAATCTACTCTCTCTGTTATATATTCAAACAAGGAATACTCACGGCTATAATATTCATCAAAATCCTTTCTGGAAATTGTATAACTGCCAAAACAAAGCAGTGAGAGCAGTTTCTCAGAAGGAATCTCAAACTCACCCTTCAGCATTAGTCCCAAGGCTTCTCGCCAGAAGAATATGGGCTCTCCATCGCTCAGTTTCAAGACAGATGCTTTAGCCCATTTTACAACCCGAATCTTGATTTCCTCTGTTACAGACACATCCATATCAGACCTATCCATCATTCTCGACACTTCCTTCATGAAGAAAGATTCATAAATATCCATGTTCTTAACACCTTTGACAATCTCTCCAATATTGTAATAATTATTGTCATCAACGAAAAGCAACAAAAAACTGAAAGCATACTGATTGTATCCTTCGTCTTGATCGCGCAGTTTCTTATAGAACTCTTTTCTGGAACTATGATTGTCCAATCCTGTCACCATTTCTAGCACAATCTGCTTAAATACAGGATACTCTGTAAAATCCATAAATGCTTGTTGCCGTCTCTCCCGCCCTTTGGTTATTATTTCAGGCTGTGGAAACTTCTCCTTGTAAAGTATTTCTGCACATTCCGCCACTTCGGCATAGGGTATTTCCTGATACCAACTGGCCTTGGCCCAGTCTGTACTGTTGTCTACTGCAAACTTCTTAAAATCATCCTTTACATCTTCTGCCGTCATCCATAAAGCAGCCATAATATAGGCTTGTCTGATATCTTCCCACTTCGAGGATTCTTCTTTTGGAGCAAACAGTTCTGCCTGTCTCTCATAAAAGGTCTTTCTTCCTTTTTCTCGTAAACTGGCGGTCAAATAACAATCCCTAATAACCATCAACAATTCTTGTGTCTGTCTATTTTTATCAAAATGACGGTGATATTCTTTAAAGGCCTTTTTATAATAAGCCTCTATAATCCCTATCAGTTCTGTATGTCCTTGTTTGATGAATTCACTTGCCCTTCCAAACACTCCTTTTATCATGTTGGAATATTCTTCCTGCTCATCATGATATTCATATTGGGAATGATAGAACGTGTGAGTAAGGATTTTTTCTACACTCTGAAGAGAACGAACTTTGGCAAGGGTTGTATAGATGGGCGTTCGAGTTACCATATGTGTAGTATGTCCCTTGTGTTGATTATGAACATACCCTTCTTTATCGAGTATATAGTCTATATATCCATCGGCCTTGTCCGCCTCCCCTATCAGCCTTATCATCGATTTGATGGCATCATAGTGGTTTGAGTCCTTTACAATGGCAAACAAGCGTTCTAAATAGGTCTGCTGAGTAAAAAAGGGATTATCGAAATACAAGAATGACAAATCGTGGTATTTGTCTTCTTTCTCTAGTGATTCAGCTGTCTTTTTCTCCAACACGCTGAAAAGTTTTTCAGTCAAATCAGCGCTATCAGACTTCAAACTATCCCATTTCAGGAAATAGCACAGGCACATCAAGTCTGAATAATAAGTCGTTCCTGTTTCTGTATCACTTAATTCATCCACAACGAACCCCACTGTATCTGTCGAATATGCAAATCGCCACAAATCCTCATAATCGTGCGTCATAATGTTCGACATTTGTAGATACTAATTGAAAAGTGCGCCAATATTCCAGTTGAAAATTGCGCCACCATAGGATAAGTATAATGACCTTTGTATAATCCAAATGCAAAGGCAAAATGAAGACTATGGTAGAAAGACAATCAATAATACACATGTATAGAGTATGCGGTTATAGCAAACGGCGTATCTCTCGTGAACTTCATGTCAGCCGTCATACCGTTGACAATATTCTTTCAAAGTACGAATCAGCCATCCGCACGGACAATCCAGAAGAGGCTTTGAGTGATTTGCTTACCATCCAGCCCAGGTATGACAGTTCCAGACGCCGTCCTCGCCGGCTCACACAAGAGATTAAGGATAAGATAGGATTTTGCCTGAAGAAGAATGCCGTTAAGATAGCTACCGGACTTCGCAAACAGCGCATGTTGAAAAAGGATATCCACCAGTTTCTGTTATCTCAAGGATACACCATCAGTTACGCCACAGTATGCAGTTATATAAAAAATATAGAGTCATACAAAGAGAAGAAAAAGAGCGAAGCCTTTATCCGGTTGTTCTATGAGCCTGGATGCATTGCCGAGTTTGACTGGGGTGAAGTTCTTCTTTTTATTGACGGCGTCAAAACCAAGTTTTATCTGGCCGTATTCACTTTCGGGCATAGCAATGGCAGATACGCCTATCTTTTCAGGCATCAGAATACGCTTGCCTTCATGGAATCCCACCGTAACTTTTTCAGGGATATACATGGTGTCCCCGCCATGATGGTCTATGACAATATGCGTGTAGCCGTCAAGAGCTTTGTCGGTGGTGATAAGAAACCTACAGAAGCTTTGATGAAGATGTCCGGTTTCTATTGTTTTGAGTACCGTTTCTGTAATGTACGGGCCGGATGGGAGAAAGGACATGTGGAGCGCAGCGTGGAATATGTCAGAAGGAAAGCTTTCTGCCTGACAGACCATTTTGGTGATATACATTCTGCCCAGGAGCATTTAAACCGGGTATGTATGCAGGTCAACAACGAGCAAGGCAGTCTTTCAACAGCGGAGAAAACATCACGTCTGGAAGCTGACCTGTCATCGCTGAAGCCTTTTCCCGGTAATCTGGGCTGTTTTGAGGTCTATGAGTACATTGTGGATAAATGGTCAACTATCAGCATGAAAAATGTTCATTATTCCGTACCTGATTCTCTTGTGGGAGAAAAAGTACATGTCAAGGTTTATAGTGAAAAAATCGTCATCCTGTACGGGAAGGAGAAAGTGGCCTCTCATCAACGCAGTTATTGCGGTGGAGACTGGTGCATCAAGCTGGAGCACTATTTGCGTACACTTTCCCGTAAACCGGGGGCATTGCCCCACTCTGTGGTTTGGCAAAGAGCACCGGAAGAACTGAGAAGGCTGTATGACATCCATTTCAAGGAGGACAACAGGACGTTTGTTCTGTTGCTGGACTATGCCCGAAAAAATGGATTTTCCGGAACGGACATTGTCACGGCATGCAAGGAGCTGACCGGACGTGGTGTCAGAAAGATATCTCCGGACCAGGTAAAGGCCATGCTGCATGGTAGCGTACAGGGAGAGACAGAAGAAACCATGGAACCGCCTGTTCTCCCGGCACAACAGGAGAATATAGAAAGAGAAGCTGTGGATATGCTTGAAGGCATCACGGCGCTCATGACAGGATACAATGAAGTGCATGATATAATACCAACCATTTAAGTTTATAATATATGAAATCAGAAAAAGAAACCATTTATGACTATGCTGCAGAACTGAAGCTTCTGGCCTTTAAAGAGGAACTGGAATGCACCCTTTCATTGGCAGCTGAAGAAAACTGGAACCATCTGCAGTTCTTGACGGAATTGCTTGGAAAGGAAAGCGCCAGGAGAAGGGAGTGTAGAAGAAGATCAAGGATAAGATCTGCGGGATTTCCACAAATGAAGTATCTGCATGAGCTTGTTATGGAAGACATGCCCAAAGAGGCACAGGTAATATTATCTGAATTGGAGACACTGGACTTCATCAGACAGGGAAGAAACCTGGTCCTGTATGGAAATCCGGGAACGGGAAAGACGCATATTGCTACGGCTTTAGGAATAAAGGCCTGCCAACAGGACTTTACCGTATTGTTTACTTCAGTGCCGGTCCTGCTTACCCAGATAAGGGAGGCTAAATCAGCAAAGACACTGAGGACGCTACAATTAAGGTTTGAAAAATACGATCTGGTCATCTGTGATGAGTTCGGATATGTCAGTTGTGACAAGGAAGGAGGAGAACTGCTTTTTAACCACCTGTCGTTAAGAGCCGGAAAAAAGGCTACAATCATTACTACTAATTTGGCTTTTAACAGATGGAATGAAATCATAAAGGACAAGGTGCTTGTGGCGGCAATGGTTGACAGGCTTACACATAAAGCTTATCTGGTTAATATGACCGGACTGTCTTATAGGCTTAAGGAAACACAAAAAATGAGACAAGATAAATGAATATTTTAAACTTATAGTAATTTTGTAACAAGTTATGGATGGAGCTCTTTTCAATTAGAATACAGCGCACTTTTCAATTAGTATCTACATAACATACCACCTTTCTTAATGTTTGGGCAATGCTTACCCTGTTTTTCGTTTAATGTTTCCATAATATCATAAATTATAATAGGCTATCAGAAAATATGAAGCAAAAGTAGCACCATGAAAATAAACACAAACAGGTATATAGTGGGGATAAACATCCGGATAACAAATCGGATAATAAAAAAGCCTATGATTAGGGTTATCCACATTCCGGCGGTGCTGGTGGCTGCCTGATAGATGATAAAAGCAAGTATAAACCATCGTAAAAAAGTCGTTATCTTATTATATACTTTCATTGTCTTGGTGTGTTATGGGTGGATTGCTCCACCCGGTTAGTAATCAGGCACAACGGAAAACAAAACCGTTATCCATCCAGTAATCAGTCATAAACAGGTCACGGGCAAAAGCCGAATAATCAAAGTAGGTTTTTGCGAACTCCGGCAGGTCGTAACATTCCTCTACGATTTCATAGGCGTAATCTTCCTCGTCTTTATATTCTCCCTGATATTCGTCCTCAAAGGAAGAAACAAGGTCGTCCGCATCTTCTTCGCTTATATCGCTGTTGTGATGGTCGCACCATACGAAAAACGCTTCCTGCTCGGTTTCGCTTAGTTTTTCGATGGCATCCCGTAGCTCAAAGAACTTATCAGAAAGCCAACTTTCGGAAATCAGGGCTTCGGGTATGTTCTCGATGTCCTGAAACATTAGTTCCGGATCTTCTTCGTCCTTGTGGAGTTCCCGGCAGGCTTCCAAAAACTCGTCCTTATCCGAATAGTCGGAAAGGTCTAACCACTTGCCGAAAAGTGAACCGTTGTTATACTTGTTGTAAGTACCTACATAAACTCTTGCTTCTGATAATGTTACTGCTTCCATGACTTCTGTATTTTTAAATTTATGCGGATTTGAGAGGTAAGGGAGTTGAAGTTTCATAACCTTTTTTCCTGTTTCTCGTAAATCTGACTTTTTTTTTATGCGTTTCCGGTCAGGGCGGTCGTTTTCGTTTCATATAGGCTTTAAAGGGTAGTGTTTAGGCTTTGCAAGGTTTTAAAGAAAAATACTCTCTGGACGAAGTACAGCAGGACGATTTTTATTTAAACCCTTTAGGGCTTGACCTTGCAAAGCCCTGAAGAACACGGAAATACCTTTGCCTATGTGATACGATAATGACTGCTCCGGCTGGGGACTGCCTAAGAGGAAGATTTACAATAAGAGAAATAGGGAAAATGGTTTTATTTTAAAAGTAGGATATTGTGTTTTTGTTGCCAGTAACAAAAAAAAGGGCTTAGATAAGCCCCTCGTCTGCAAAGCTATAATAGCTTTCTTCTGTCAGGATGATATGGTCTAACAAGTGTAAATCCAAGACCTTGCAGGCTTCTTTTATTTTTGAGGTGATTTGTTTGTCCGGTTCACTCGGACGTAGGTTACCCGATGGGTGGTTATGTGAGAGGATTATGCCCGAAGCATGGACTTTCAGGGCGGTTTGCAGGATGATTTTCACGTCCATTACAGTTTCCGACATACCACCTTTAGAGATAAGGGAAACGCCTAAAGCCTTGTTAGCACGGTTGAGGAACATTACATAACTTTCTTCGTGGTGTTCCATACATTCGATATAGAACGGTTTCAGGTAAGAGTAGGACGTTTCGGATGAGAGTATTTTCACCCTTTCGGATGCTTTTACATTGTCTTTATAAGAGATAGTGATTTCCGGCATGGTAAATTCTGTTGTTTTCATGACTACTGAATTTTAAATTAAACAATAAGAAATTTTGCCGGACACCCACAGTTTGGCGGGGACTTCAACCATATCTTTTCAAAAAACACGACCCGTAGGTGTGGAGATTTTTTAGAAAACCGGAACGGCTCGGATTTGGTATTTGTCCCTGCCGGGCTGTAACTTTGCTAAAATTTGTGATTGGGATACATTATTTTAGGGAACTGAAAAAGGGGTATCACTGGTGACACCCCTTAGACAACCGAATACCTTAAACAGTTATTCATCATAGGTTCTATATCCTATCGGTTTGCGTGGCTTCGGTTCGGGTTTGCTTAATAACTGGGTAAGTGCTTGGTACACTTCGCTGAATTGTGCATCCGTACTTTCTTCCAGTTCTTCAATACGCTTTAGTAATTCTTGATAACCTGTTATCATTTGACGTAAGGCTACAAATGCCCGCATGATGGAAATATTCACCTGTATGGCAATAGGGCTGCGTAGCACACCGGACAGGGCGGCTACCCCCTCCTGCGTGAAAACATAGGGCAAATATTTAGTATGTTTGCCACGTTTTGAACTGGTTTCTTCTTCCGTTTCATCGGGATTATTCTTTAAGGTCACAATTTGTGACCTTAAACATTCTACTTCTTCCTTTGTCAGTTCAAACATAAAATCACTTGGAAAACGTTCAATATTACGTTTGACAGCCTGTTTCAAGGCTTTTGTTTCCACCTGATAAAGTGCCGCAAGGTCACTATCGAGCATAACCCGGCAACCCCTGATTTCATAAATCTTGCTCTGAATGATTTGTAAATCCATAATGTTACTATTTAATGGTGAATAATTAAAAGCATAAAGGGACTTATCACTAATTGCGATAAATCCCCTATACAACTATTTCATTGATACTTCTTTGTAAATTTTTTCAATGCCGACAAACTTCTTGTCAAGCCCCTGCATATCGTTACTGATTTTGTTATTGGTAATGCGGGCGTATATCTGTGTCGTTTCTATATTGGTGTGTCCCAACATCTTGCTGACTGTTTCAATGGGCACACCTTTAGCAAGTGTGGTTGTCGTGGCAAATGTATGTCTTGCAAGGTGGAATGTCAAGTTCTTTTTAATTCCGCATACATCCGCTATTTCTTTCAAATACGCATTTAGTTTCTGATTACTGATAATAGGAAGTACCTTTCCATTCGGCAATTTACCTTTGTATTTTTCCAATATCATTTTAGGAATATCCAGCAAGGGAACATTCACGTCTGTATTTGTTTTTTGGCGTTTCGTAATTATCCATAAATTACCGTCAAAGGACTTGCGGATATTATCTTCCTTTAAGTTTGCAACATCCACATAAGCCAAACCACTGAAACAGGAAAAGATAAAAACATCACGCACCTGTTCCAATCGCTCGGAAACCATCTTCTTTTTGAGGATGATTTTTATTTCGTCCTCTGTCAAATACCCTCTATCCACTTTCTCCAAACGTATTTTATAGTTGGCGAACGGGTCGCCTATCAAGATGCCGTTATTACGGGCTATCAAGATAATGCGTTTGAAGAACTGCATGAACTTGGCAGTCGTATTATAACCACATTTACAGGTGGTACGCAAATATAACTCGAAGTCTGTAATGAACATCGGGGTTATTTCCTTTATAGAAATATCCGACAGGTTATATTTGCTTTGGATGAACTCGGCAAGATGGCGGCGGGTTACTTCATATTTGCGATAAGTGGCAATCGTTTTGGATATGCCGACCAACTGCTTCACATCGTCATTGTGCTTTTGGAAAAGGTTAAGGATGGTATCGTGGTTCTCGCTATGCCCTAAAAATTCATTCTTCACTTTTTCGGCGGTAACATAATTGTCACGCCGTTGCAGTTCGTGATAGATGGTATTAAGGGATGCGTTTATATCATCCAGCAATCTGTTGATGCGGGTAGCTTCCGCAGAACGTCCGGCGGCTTTGCCTGCCTTACCGTCCCAAAGTTTGGGTTGAACGTCCAGCTTGGAATTGAAACGGCTTGCCACACCGTCAATCGTGATACGGACGAAAATAGGGTAACTGCCATTGATTTTTTGCTTGTCCTTTTTCACAAAGAAAAGAACGGAAAATGTACTCTTCATAAACTCACTTTTTTAGGTTACAAAACTACGTTAATTAGCTCAAAGTGAAGTTTATACAGGCTCGCCAAATAGCGACAGAAGTTCGCCAATTTCGGACTAAGTGTACCCCTTTTGGACTTTCAGTTGTCGGGGGTACGAGTTAGGTTACTAACTTTGTCTTTTAAGGGCTAAATGATGTCCGGTAGGGCAGACATAAGGGGATAAAAAAAGTCCCACAAATCGTTGAATTTGTGGGACTTGTCTGCTTTCTGTCCGGTTTTGTCCGGTTAGTTCAGCGGAGAGACAGGCTCTCGAACTTATACTTTCACAGAATCTCATAAAACCGCAAACAACTGATAATCAAGTGCAAATTACAACATAGAGTAAAACTAAATGTTTCTAAATGTCTTTTGCTATCTCAATAATTGGGTGTATATTTGGGTGTAGAATTTCAAACGCACCCAATTATGAATATCAAGCGCAACATCATTTTTGCATTGGAGAGCCGGAAAAAGAACGGTGTGCCAATCGTAGAGAACGTACCCATCCGTATGCGTGTCATCTTTGCCAGCCAACGCATCGAGTTTACAACGGGCTACCGGATTGACGTAGCCAAATGGGATGCAGACAAGCAGCGGGTAAAGAACGGATGTACCAACAAGCTAAAGCAGAGTGCAGCCGAAATCAATACGGACTTGCTGAAATACTATGCCGAAATCCAGAATATTTTCAAGGAATTTGAGGTGCAGGAGGTCATGCCAACGACCCAACAGTTGAAGGAAGCTTTCAACATGAGAATGAAAGACACCAGCGAAGAACAGCCGGAAGAAGCCCCTGTCAGCTTTTGGGAGGTATTCGATGAGTTTGTAAAAGAGTGTGGCAACCAGAATAATTGGACGACATCCACCTATGAGAAATTTGCAGCGGTGAGAAACCACCTCAAAGAGTTCAAGGAGGATGCAACGTTCAACTATTTCGACGAGTTTGGATTGAACGAATACGTCAACTTCCTGCGTGATACCAAGGATATGAGAAACAGCACCATCGGCAAGCAAATGGGATTCCTCAAATGGTTCCTGCGCTGGAGCTTCAAGAAAGGACATCATCAGAACATTGCATACGATACATTCAAACCGAAACTGAAAACCACCTCGAAAAAAGTAATCTTCCTGACTTGGGATGAACTGAACAAGCTGAAAGACTACCAGATACCCAAGGATAAGCAATACCTGGAACGTGTGCGTGATGTTTTCCTGTTCTGCTGCTTTACGAGTTTGCGGTATTCGGATGTTCGCAATCTGAAAAGAAGCGATGTGAAGTCCGACCACATCGAAATAACCACAGTCAAGACTGCCGACAGCCTGACGATTGAACTGAACAAATACAGCAAAGCCATACTGGACAAATACAAGGACATCCATTTCGAGAATTACATGGCTCTGCCCGTCATCAGCAACCAGAAGATGAACGATTACCTGAAAGAGCTGGGCGAACTGGCAGAAATCAACGAGCCTGTACGGGAAACCTACTACAAGGGAAATGAACGTATTGATGAAGTCACACCCAAATACGCTTTGCTCAGTACCCATGCAGGAAGAAGGACATTCATCTGCAATGCGCTGGCTCTCGGAATCCCGGCACAGGTGGTCATGAAATGGACGGGACACAGCGACTACAAAGCTATGAAACCCTACATTGACATAGCGGATGATATTAAGGCAAATGCCATGAACAAGT
>OLXI01001376.1_pt1 | contig 11791 bp, 7 predicted proteins | sample 1674181 | NCBI WGS metagenome assembly OLXI01 (sample SAMEA103958148, study PRJEB25191) | human gut metagenome | reverse complement strand
CACTCCGGTTGTCTCCCTGACCTGTGATACACTGCCCGGTGCCGACGCTATCTCCTCATTGTACATAGTCTGGATGGAATCTATTACAACAACCTCCGGTTTTTTGCGTTGAATCACGTCCTTTGCTATATCAAGACTTGTCTCACATAAAAGCTCCAGTGAATCCGTAAAATCACCAAGTCTGTCGGCACGCATCTTTATCTGATGCAGGGATTCCTCACCTGACACATAAAGTAATGGCACCTTTTTTTGTGAAAGTTCCCTGCATACCTGAAGTAGAAGCGTGGATTTTCCTATACCCGGATCTCCTCCCACAAGCACAAGTGATCCCCTCACAATTCCTCCACCAAGTACTCTGTCAAACTCGGCTATACCTGTCACTATACGCTCCTCTTTCTCGCTTTTTACTGCCGAAAGAGGCAGAACCTGTGCCGCCTTTGATTCTTTTTTTACTTTTCCCGACGAGCTTATCGACTTTTTATCTACGGTTTCCTCTACAAATGTATTCCATTCCTTACAGGCCGGGCACTGTCCCATCCATTTTGCCGATTCATAACCACATTCCTGGCAGAAAAATACAGAGGTCTTTCCTTTTGCCATATTGTTCTCCTTTATAAAATACAAAAAGCCCGGCTTTCACCGGGCTAAAAATATGCTCTATTTTCTTGATACTTTGATATCGACTGAATCAACACCCTCAAGCTCTACGCTTAAGCTGAGCTTGCCGCCGAGATTTGTCTTCATAGTACCTGCAACAGCTCCAGCTATGTCAATTTCGTACTCTGTCTCCTCTTCAAGGCCAAGAGTAATCTGAGCATCCTCAGGTCCCTCCACAGTAAATGTCACTGTATCAGCAGTCTCCTCGAAATCCATAACCGCTGTTCCCGGAACAGACTCGTATACAAAGAGTCCGTTTCTTTCGAGCTTTGTAATCTCCTTAAAGGTCTTTACCTTGTAGATATCTCCATCCTTCTCAAAATTGTCAAGCTTTGCCTTTGCAGCCAATGTATAATCTCCGAAGCTGAGCTTTCCGTTTTCCTCAGTACGGATTAATTCACTTATTACAGCCATTTTTATCCTCCCGTAGCTATATTGATATATTAATTATAAATCCAATTCTACTCAACAGTCAATGAAATTTGTTTGTTTTTCGTAGAAATTATTACCTTATTGCCGCGCTTAATTTTGCCGGTAATAATATCCTCTGACATACGGTCTTCAATTTCCTCCTGAAGTTTTCGTTTAAGCGGTCTTGCGCCATATTTTCTGTCATACGCTTTGTCCACGATAAAGGCTTTTGCGCTGTCGCGCACTGTGAGCTCTATATCAAGCTGCTCTTTGCAGCGTTTCTTAAGCTCCTTTACAAGAAGTGTCACTATATGCTTCATGTCATCCTTGTTGAGAGCTCTAAATACAATAGTCTCGTCGATTCGGTTCAAAAACTCAGGTTTAAATATACGGCGGACCTCCTCCATGACACTGTTCTTCATACGCTCGTGATCCTGCTTTTCGTCATCACCTGCACCAAATCCAAGGTGCTTTGGCTCTATAATGGAAGCCGCTCCTGCATTTGATGTCATGATGATTATCGTATTCTTGAAATCAACCGTGCGCCCCTGTGAATCAGTGATTCTACCATCATCAAGCACCTGTAAAAGTATATTGAACACATCAGGATGTGCTTTTTCTATCTCATCAAACAGTATAACAGAAAAAGGATTGCGTCTGACCTTCTCTGAGAGCTGTCCGCCCTCCTCATGGCCCACATATCCCGGTGGTGAACCAATCATCTTTGAAACACTATGCTTTTCCATGTACTCTGACATGTCAACACGTATCATGGCATCTTCTTTGCCAAAGACAGCCTCAGCAAGCGCCTTTGACACCTCCGTCTTACCTACTCCTGTCGGTCCCAAAAACAGGAATGAGCCAATCGGCTTCTTAGGATCCTTTAAACCAACACGGCCTCGTCTGACTGCCTTTGCGACAGCAGAAACAGCCTCCTCCTGTCCTATTACACGCTTGTGAAGTATCTGTTCAAGCTTTGCAAGTCGTCCTGCCTCTGACTCTGTAAGCTTATTTACAGGTATTTTGGTCCATCCCGATACTACATCCGCTATCTCATTTTCGCCGACTACAGGCTGATTTTTGGCTCCTGTGCGACGGTTCTTTCTGATAAGCTTCTGCTGTTTATTTTCAAGCACTTTCTTTTCTGACATAAGCGCGCCGGCAGCTGCAAGATTTCCTTTCGACAAAGCATTTTCCAACTGGTTCTGCTTATCTGTTATCTCTTTTTTCAGAGCAAGCAGCTCGTCAGATGATGTCAGATTCTTAAGCCTTATCCTGGCTGCCGCTTCATCCATCAGGTCTATCGCCTTATCAGGTAAAAATCTGTCATTTATATATCGTGCAGAAAGGTTTACTGCTGCTTTCACACCCTCATCTGTTATGATGACACCATGATGCTTTTCATAGAGTCCCTTTAATCCTGTGAGTATCTCTATTGTCTCATCCACGCCCGGCTCCTCAACCATCACCGGCTGGAAACGGCGCTCAAGCGCAGCATCCTTTTCCACGTATTTGCGGTACTCTTCTATGGTAGTGGCACCGATTACCTGTACCTCGCCTCTGGCAAGCGCAGGCTTTAATATGTTAGATGCATCTAACGAGCCTTCTGCTCCTCCTGCACCTATTATAGTGTGAAGCTCATCAATGAAAAGCAGTACATTTTTGGCATTTGAAACCTCGCTTATCACCTTCTTGATACGCTCCTCAAACTCACCACGATACTTTGATTTGGCTACAAGCCCGGACATATCAAGAGAAACCAGTCTCTTTCCCAAAAGAATATCCGGAACATTGCCACTGACTATATCCTGCGCAAGTCCTTCTACTATAGCGGTCTTGCCCACTCCCGGCTCTCCAATCAGACATGGATTGTTTTTGCCACGGCGGCAGAGTATCTGGATAACACGCTCCATCTCCTTTTTTCTGCCTATAACAGGGTCAAGAAGCCCTGCCTCTGCCATATCTGTCAAATCTCTGGAATACTGATCTAATACAGGAGTCGCAGAATTGTATGATGTATTGTAGCTTTTCATCAGATCCCTGTATGCAGACGGATCCTCCCCCATCGCACCAAGAATATCTATAAACATCTTCTGACTGTTAACACCCATGGTGTTTAAAAGTCTTGCAGCTGCACAGTCTCCCTGCAGTACTATAGCCATCAGCAAGTGTTCTGTACCTATCTCATTGCACTCAAATCTATCGGCTTCCTCCGATGCGCGCTCCAATACTCTCTGTGTCCTTGGTGAATAGCCATCCCTGTCCATCACTTCGATGTTATCACCCGGTGAAATCAGGTCTTCAATCATCGAAATAAGCTTATCATATTCCACATTGCAGGCTGTTAGAATCTCAGCTGCCACACCGGTGCCCTCTTTTATAAGGCCAGCCAGTATGTGCTCTGTTCCAACATAGCTGTAATTCATTTTCTTTGATATACGTGCAGCCAAATCTATTGCTTTTTTAGCCTTACTTGTATATGGTTTCAAGTCATATCCTCCAGTCATATTCACTAATTTAAGTCGATGAACTGCAAATCATCATCTTCGCTGTCATCTTCATTGTCATCCTTTGCACTGCTGTCTATAGTCTCAGACGGCTTTTTTTCCTCATTGACAAAGACATCAAGTGCCATTTGAACCTGATTCTTCAAGGTATCATCATCTGCAGCATTCTCCTGATCTGAAGCCTCTTTTGAATCAAAATCAGATTTTTCATTCTCAGCAGTTTTCTTTAAATCGGATGTAATTTCTACTGTTCTTCCGACATAGGATGCATCGGATGCTTCTGTACTTTCCGTATTTTCGTCTGATTCTAAAATCTCAGCTATCTGTGACTCTTCGCCAGATTCCTCAGCCGGTTCCCGGTTTTCATCTACCTGCGATTCTTCAGCCGATTCCTGAATCTCATCTATCTGCGATTCTTCAGCCGATTCCTGTGCATCATCATCATTAGCTTCTATATCATTTTCCTCTATATCGAACTCTTTTGTATCGTCTTCTTCATCATTTTCTTCATTAGCTGTGCGCTTCTTATTTTTCACAATAACCACCAGAAGAAGTAATGCCAGAATAATGATAATAAGAACCAGTATTGCAGCTAAAACAAGATATTTATTGGCAATTCCCGGGACAAGCTCGCTCTTTGTTGTATCGTTTTCATCCTGTGCCACTGTAGGTGTACTGAGCTTGGTTCTCATATATGTGCCATCTACGCTATCATATGTGTACCAGCCACTCTCACCATTGTCATTCATAGCGTATACGAGGTAAAAATCCTTTGTCTGATCATCGGTTTTTTCGACTTTGGTCTGGTAGGCTGTTGCCACACCCTTGCCCTCTATAGAGAGCGATATCTCATTATATCCTTCAGGCACATCATCCACCTTAGGCAGTAAAACCACTATAAAATGCGACTCTGAATTGATACGGACAAACTCATATGCTGCATTCTGTGCTGCATCATATACAAAAAGCCCATTGCCGCTTTCCGACTGTAAATACACAAGCGTGATATCACCAAAGGTGCCATGAAGGGTATTGTATTCAAGTCCGTCAATCACTGTCTTTGAGTGCTCAAAGCCTTCAGGAACAACATCCTCCGGAATGTCATTTACCATAGTCCACTCTGTGCCATTTATATCGAACTTCTTCCAGTTATCCTGCTTATCTGCATTCTCCGGATCATCCTCGGCTCTTCTGGTAACAACTATATTGTATGTGCTTGTGCTGCCGTCCTCTGCTGTCACAACAACGCTGACCGTATTCTCTCCAACCTCAAGTGAATCATTGCCTGTGACTGATGTCACACTCGCCTTGGAATCAGCCGGATTTGCTGTAACCGCAAGGCTTGAACAGCTGTAATCTACCGTAGCTGTGTAATCCTTTGTCGCAGCAGAAAACTCAGGTGAAAGCGTACCTGCTGAGATAACCAGCGAACCAAGAGATGCGTTTGAGGATTTCTTTTCCTCTTTGTTTTCATTATCTTTATTTGCATTGCTGTCATTGCCGGTATTGCTGCCGGAATTGTCCTTGTTATCCTTGTTGCTGTTTGAATCGTTGTTTGATGAAGCACTTGTTACCGTCACCTTCGTGCTGGCACCGGTAATTATACCTCCGGCATCGTTGCCCTCTGCATCTCCTACAACTGTACAATATGCCTTTATAGTGCAGCTTCCTGCAGCCTTCGCCGTAAATGAAAATGACTGCGATGTGGGATATCCTGCGGCGTCACCAATATTGGCCACACCATCTCCTCCGTTACTCAGTACTCCCTCGTCAGAACTTGAGATAACTACAGTGCCAAAATATCCAGACGGCATGGAAACAGTCACCTTAACTGTTTTTCCAACAGCTATAGAGCTTGAGCTGACACTGAGACCAAGTCCCTGCGCATATACATGCTCGGCAGGTGTGAAAACAAGCATCACTGCCACAACAAGTGATAATATACATCCAAATAATTTCTTCATATCTTTCCTCACATTTCTAATTCTGCGATATCTTTGATTTGCCCAGTATGTGTCTGTTCATGATTATCATATCAAGGGCATTTCCACCATCGCCCTTTCTGTTGGCATCAGCTGCCTCCAGATAAGCACCTGTGAGTGTTCCCTTTCCTAAAATATGTCTGTTGAGCTTAATCATATCAAGAGCATTTACAGCACCATCACCATTGATATCTCCATATATAACAATATCGTATGTCTTTTTCAGATTACCTGAAGCATCATAAACAGCCACTTTATTGCCTGTTGCAACCTTTCCGCTGTTTTCTGAGCCTGAGCTTGTCAGAAGCTTTACAGTACCTGATGCTGATACTGCTATATTCTTCACAAAATCAGCTGCACCGGTTCCAGGCTCAATGCCTGTAATATAAGTACCTATACTGTATTTACCTGATGTTATGTTTACATCTGTATTATTTTGGTTATTATTGTTCTGATTATTATTGCCACCTGCATTATTTACAGATGCCGCCTGCCTGTTTATATTGATAGTGTATGTTCTTGTATCACCGCTTTGCGACTTGCAATTTACCTTAATTGTATTATTTCCGACAGCAAGCGAATAGCTTCCTGTGCCTGAAACACCACTGTTTCCTGAAACTGCATCTGCCGAAACAGTCACTGAGCTTATAGCATTTGAAACAACTGCTGAATAGCTTGTTGTCGCTCCATTGAAGGCCGGTGTGAGTGTTACACCGCTTATCGCAAGCGACTGCAGATAGTTATTGGTATCGCCAGCTTTATCGAAGCCCACTGCTGACGATGGCATATTGTTGTATACAGGTATTTTAAATACAAAAGCCTGATTCTTGTCTGAATATCCTTTAGCCAGACTCTGTCCCTCAGTAAGAGCCGCTGTGGCATTGCCCATGTACTGATGGAAATACAGCGAGCTTTTATTTACTACATTAAACTTCTCAAAATACAGTGTATTTTGACCCTTATTTATATAATTGCTGCCCACCTTTACAGCTCCGCCGCTTATGGACTTTACTCTTGTATTCCAGCCCTGCTTCTTGGCAAAAGACAGACCATTTTTATAAATCTTATCCTTCGTGTTTCCGGTTGCATTAAAATTAAAATAATTATAATATCCTTCGTATCCGGAATATGTACCCGAAATAAGAGGACTCGTTCCCTTTTGTCCCTGCTCCTGCTTTAAACGCGATGCTATATGGTATGCACTTACTCCACTGCTCTTTGCCACATCCATGAATGTGCTTGCATAATTGATTTTCTCACCATTGTTGGAATAGGTCTTTGTTCCCTCCATAAATGTGCCTTTTACTATGGACTTGACACCTTCAAGTGCCTCATTCGGACTGTATGCCAGACTCTGAAACTGAAAAATATTGGTCTCATCAAGAAAATTCCTTGGATCCATGAGATAAGCAATATAGGCACTGCTTGCTGACACCCATCCCGGTTCGTACTCAACCCACGTATTTGTTGACCAGTTATATGCTCCGGCAGCTGTGGATTTCTTGGCATTGTCTGCTGATTTGGATACCAGATTAAGTCCGTTTACACTTTCATTTTCAATCACCGTATCCCAATTCAAACCTGTATTTACAGTCTCAAATGTCCAGCTTGGATACTTATTGTGAAGAGCTGTAAGGTTTGGAATATAGCTGTCAGGAAAGCCTGCATTCTTCATAGCCGTGACAAAATCGGTATTGTCTCCGCTATTATTGTATGTCACCTTTATGTATGTACTGATAGTCCAGCCCGTAAATGCCTTGCCGTTTAAAGTACCCTTGACATTATACCAGACCACACCGTTTACCCTGGTCTCTCCAATTATGTCAACCTGATGGTTCCAGTTGAGTGAGACAACCTTGGTAGTGCCGGATGTGCCTGCTGCATTGCGGACATACACATTGCCACCTGTAATCGTACCTGTAGCATATGCTCCCGATGCGGTTGCAAGGGCAAGCTGCTCCTCATTATTCTGCTGTATGGCATCCGCATTGCCGGTGTCTGCCGAAGCATCCCCTGTCTGCGCATTGTCTGATGCAGCTGTGCCGGTACCTGCTGATACAAAATCAGACCTTATATAGCTGACACACTCCTCATTATTTGCTGCCAGATTGTACTTTGCCTTGTACCACACCTTGCCGTCTGCACCTGTGGTCTGCTCAAGAATAGTAATATCCTTGCCATTTGAAAGCTTGTGCTCCAGCTCATACTCTGTTCCCGGTCCGCTTCTCGCCGCTACCCAGTATCTCTCATCACACACAACCTTAGCCGCCTGATCCGCATAGACTGCTATGCTACTGTATGGCGCCAGGTCACATGCAGCTAATGACAATGTAACGACAGAGGCTGCCAGAAATTTATTTATCTTTATCATCAAATCCCATCTTTCTTATGTGCATTGTTTACATTAATCCATTATCCATTTAATTATAATAGAATATGACCTTTGTATCAATGTATTCGGCAGAAATTTATTATTTTTTTTTTAGGTATACATCGAATTGCATGCAAGCATGCATCGATGATACCTTTTGACCCTTTAATCAAAAAACTCCCTTCAACGTGCAGCCCGTGCTTACGTTTCAGGGAGTTGTCTGATTCATATTCTGCTTTTTCTTACTGTCTCCTGTAGCTTTTTCTAGCTGAACATGGATTTTATCTTATCCCATAAATCCATGAAAAAGTTACCAATCTTTTCCCAGAAGCCCGGGTCATTTATCTTATCGCCAAGCTTTGATGCCCAGTCCTGTGCCTGGTTGATGACTGAATCCCAGTCGATATTGGCATCCTTAAGCTTCATAAGAAGCGATGTCAGCTTTGCAATATCATCATCAGAAAGCTTCAGGTCGTAATCCTTTGCAGCCTCCTTTATCGCATCCTTTATCTGGCTCTCATCCTTGAGCCTTCCATCGGCAAGCTGCTTCTTTAGGTCTGCAATCATTGCCTCGATATCCTGCGAATCGCCGTCAATGCTCTTGTTGAGCTCTCCTGTTGTGACAAGCTCATCCATCGCTGCGTCTGTCACCTTGTCGTCAAGCTTCTTGCCTGTCATCTCCTCGTATGCCTTTAGTGTGCCTACAAGTGCTGCCGTTCCGGAAATAGGGAAAGGTCCTGCGACTATGATTTTAGCATCAGCTATGCCTGCTGTGGCAAGCGCATTCTTGTACATTCCTACCGTACAGTAATTGATATTGTGTGTGGAAACACTAAGACCCGCACCCTTTTTATCCTCTGTAATGAGTACTGAGGAAAGTGACCTTGTGCCAATCTCGCTCTTGCTGATGTATGAATCGAGGTACTTGTGCTCCTCATCATTATTTACATAGACCACATCGTATTTGTCCAGATCAGTGAGCTCGATTCCCATAAATCCAAGCACTGTCGCTCTCTGATCCGGTGTGAGGTCTGCTCCAAGACTTAAGTATGGCTTATCATTTTTGCTGATGGTCACCTTGTCGTTTGCCTCACTACCGGCTGTCGTTGTGCTGTCTGCATTACTGTCTGTGTTACTCTTATCAGCTGCGTCACTGCTGTCACTGCCTGATACATCAACACTTGAAACTGTATCCGTCTGCGTAGCTGTCTCTGTTGCAAATACAGCCGGATTCATCGTAAACAGTGTCACCGCAGCAAGCACGCTACATACAATACTCTTTGCTTTTTTCTTTATTAATTTAATCATTTTTCCTCCAATCTACTGCTCTATATCATACGAAATTGTAAAGTTGCTTCCGTCGAAGCTGACATCTGCCATGCTTCCGCATACCACAGGCATCATCGGCGACATATGACCTATATCCAGATCCATGATGATTGGCACATTAAACTCTCTAAGCAGTGATGAAAGCGCCTGTCTGTGGTCTATGCCAAACATTTCCTCTCCGAAGTGCGCCGGGCGTCCGATAAGAAAGCCCTTTACATTTGAAAACCATCCTGCATTTTTCATCTGCCACATAGCCCTTCTCATGCCCATCACATTAAGGTCACAAGCCTCAAGAAACCATATGATACCATCATCACTGTAGCGCTCATTAAATTCCCTTACATGGTCAAACGATGTACCAAGCAGATTGATAAGACAATCCATGCAGCCACCAAGCAGCCTGCCTCTCATGGTAAGCCTGCTTTCCTTTGCCACCGCAGGAATAGAGCTGATACACGACTTTTCAGTCAGGTTGTAGCCCACAAACGGAGCATTCTCATCCTTTATCGATTCCTTCTCCCACATAGGGTAATTGGTAAATGAAAGCTTCCTGCCACAAAGCAGATTAAATGCATCGGTAAGTGACTCATGCCACACCTCCATGCCAAAGCTGCCCGCACACGGCCCGTAAATACCTGCTGTATCTGCAATAGTAGCCTCCAAAAATGTGAAATTAGTGTTGTCGGAATAGCCCATGTACCATTTCGGCTTTGACTGCTTCACGCGCTCAAAATCAATATAAGGCACTACCTCGCACATCAGCTCGCCGCCACCACAGGATATAAGCACATCACTGTCAACAGAAGCATAGCTCTCGTTCAGCTCTTCTGCGCACTTCTTAGGTGTATTGCTGATACCTATACCACTGTCGCACCTGCAGTTAGGTCCCTCTATCGTCTTATAACCCATGCTGTGAAACCTTTTAATGGCATTGTCAAAGGCACTCCTGTACGGCTCTGTTGTACAGCCCATCGAAGGCGCCACAAAGCCTATTGTTCCTCTATCCTTTAGAAATTCAGGGTATCTCATGTTTCTATCATCCTATCACTATTATTTACATATCTTAGCTTCTGTCTGAAGTAAAATATGTAGGATTTTATCATTTCTGTCAAGGTCATTTTACTGTCATAATTAAATGTCGTCGTGTACTGCACATGCTGTCTGTTGCACCAGTTGTATATATCATGCAGACTTATCGAATCAACATTCTTCATATTGTTCATAAACACCTTAACCTTTGAAAGCTCATCCTCACTGTCAATGTATAGATGAAAGATAGTATTCGGACATTCAATTATTATCTGCTGTTCTTCTATATTTTTCATCACTGTATCCTCTATTGAATAATGTATCCTGTGTGATTAAAAACATTATCGTCTGTCACACCGGGATGTGAGTAATAACAAAATATCGTAACTGTTCAGTACCTTCACAGTTAAAAAATATCACATAACCATAGTACTACACCGGCGTCACAAAATCCAGTCATTTTTGCCTGCCAATTCTTACTATTTTATTAAGAAAAACGGTAAATATTATACTCCCTCACAGTCAAATGCCGGAATGAAACTGTCCTTTGCCACGTCACCCTCCTGTATAAATGCATTCGTGATTCCTATTTCGAGGGCATAGTCAACAAGCCTTTCATACTCTCTCCTTGTCACTGTGCGGTTTATCTCAGGATAATCCTTTAATGCAATCGGCGTAAACTGGCTCATCATGCTTATATATACGTGATCATGATATGTATCATACAGGTACTTAAGTACAGCCTTTGCATCATTCACATGTCCCGGCAGTAGAAGCTGTCGCACAATAACTCCCTTTTGTATGAGTCCTGTCGCATCGTCAATCACGACATCCGGCTGCTGCCTGACCATCTCTGAAAGCGCCTGCTTTGCGACAGACGGATAATCTTTTGCCCTTGAATACCTTGCCGAAAGCGTACTGTCCATATATTTAAAATCCGGAAGATACACATCCACTATGCCCTCAAGCAGTTTTAGCTCTGTCACATTTTCATATCCGCTCGTATTGTATATAATAGGAAGCTTCATGCCGCGGCTTTTTGCATCGTTTACCGCCCACACTATATCAGGGATATACTGCCCCGGTGTGACCAGATTGATATTATTTGCGCCTTTGTCAGCAAGTTCCATGAAGATATCACTCAGCCTCTCTTTACTGATTACCTTTCCCTCTTTTCCGTCAGAAATCTCCCTGTTCTGGCAGAACACGCAGTGCAGGCTGCAGCCTGAGAAAAAAACTGCCCCACTTCCTCTTTTTCCTGATATGCACGGCTCCTCCCAGTAATGAAGTGCTGCTCGCGCCACCTTTATTTCAGATGAAACGCCACATACGCCTGTTTGTCCGGTGCTTCTGTTTATGCCACATTTTCTGGGACACAATAAGCAATTCTCGTATTTATTCATATTTTTCATTTTAACCCTTGCTAAAAATAATGTTTGATACTACAATCTATATGATTAAAGGGTCAAAAGGTATCATCGATGCATGCTTGCATGCAATTCGAT
>OLXI01001359.1_pt1 | contig 11884 bp, 17 predicted proteins | sample 1674181 | NCBI WGS metagenome assembly OLXI01 (sample SAMEA103958148, study PRJEB25191) | human gut metagenome | reverse complement strand
AAACTTGATAATAATGTTAATTATATAGATAGAATAGGATTAGTTAAAGATGATAATTGTATTATAATTAAAAATAAACAAGTATATAAAAGTGAACTTGATTATTTATATGATGATAATGAGAATAATGTAGATAAAGTAAATAATGAAAATAATGAAACTGAAATAATTGAAGCAGAAGAAGTTGATACTGGTAAAATTGATTGGGATTGGTAATGATAAAGATGACGATAAAAATGAAAAAGATGATAAAGATTATAATAATGATGATGAAAAGAGTAAAAGTAATTATGAATATGAGGGTGATGATGATAGCGAATATAAGAATAATAAAGGTAGTGATAATGAGAATGAAAATAGTGTATATTAATGTTTTGATGAGGCTAGTGAGTATAACCCCTGGTCATGTTAAACTTGATTGACTACCCCCGCCTAAAGTTGATAGAGTTAATGAAAATAATAAAGATAATGATAAGAACAATAATAAGAGTGAGTGTGATAGAGATGATAAAGATGATAGTAATGATAGTAATGATAGTAATGATAATGAAAGTGATAATGAAAGTGATAATGAAAATTGAATGTATTGGTGTAATAGTGAGGCTAGTGAGCAGGAGGGGTGGGTCATTAAATTGGACTTAACTACCCCCGTCAAGTTCTAGGAGAAAGTAAAGTTCTCACTCTCATTATCAACATTAAATACATTGAGATTATTCATCTCATTACATTACTAACTATTAACACTAATCATTATGAGAACAAACAAACCATTGTTGTTAGTTGCAATCATACTGATGATGCCAGCTATCGTACTAGCATTGAAAGTAGAACCAACTAGTGATGAACAGATTACTGCTGTTGTATTTGGAATACTATCGGCTATTGTTAGTTATCTTAGTAGAGATTAATCTCTACTAGATGATGTTGCTCATTATCAACATTAAATACTTTGCAGTTGAAACGAAAACAACTGTCAGTAATGCTACTGATTAGCGTAATTAAATACTTAATAGTCATGCCAGACGTTAAAGATTTAGCACAAGCTGCACAAGGTGGTGCTGCTGCTGCTTCCGAGAATGTTAATGTAGTTAATCCAACTACTAGTATTAACCAACCTGTTCAACCTACTGTTGATACAGATAACCAAAATTCTACGCAAGTGGAAACCGTTGATGATGTTGTTAAACGCATCTGTACTGATGGTCATAGTTATGTAATGACTACTGTCATTACTAATATTGATTGTCAAGAACGTACAGGTCGTAATGGCAATTCTTATCTCAATGCGTTTGTTACTATTGCTAGTCCTGTCAAAGGTGCTCAAAGTATGCCTGATGGTACACATCGAATGGGTATGCTTGGTGCTATTCAGATGCCATTCAATCAGATACTGCTTGTAATGCGCAAAGACAAGTTCTACGGTAGATTTGTCAACTATGTTGGTGAAGCTGCTGAAGCTGGTTTTGCTAGTATGTATCTGACTGGTGTTGCTGTCAAAGTTCTTTGCCAGTTTGTACCTGCTGGTGTACAAGACCGTAATCCGTTTACTCGTAAAGACAATCTTTACAATGTTGTGGATTATGATAGATATGTATATCATATTGTAGGTATCGAACAGCCTGCTGACCCTGTTCTTGTTGGTGCATATAATGTACTTATCAAGCAGATTATGGATGATGCTCGTGCCGCCATTGCTGCCAAGCGTGAGGCTAAAGCTAAAGCGGCTAGTTTTGTTGCTACTGCAATGAATGATGACGACATGCCATTCTAATGAACATGACGCTACTAACCTTCGGGTTGGTAGCGTTTGTGTTATCAACAATAGTTTTGCTGATGCTGTTGCTAGTGTTCAACACGGGAATGCTCATCATCAACATTAAATAGATTGCAGCAAACGAACTTAACAGTCTGATAAGACTTGTCAATCAAGACCTAGCTGCAAGTTCTGATAAGTCTTGTCCTAATATTAAACATTATGAAAGTACATCGTATTATTACTACTATTGAAGTTGAGAATGATAATTCTATTACTTCTGTTGAACTTATTAAACTTTATCCTGATAATGATGATATTCTTCTTGCTATTACTGATATTACTACTAATGGTAATGCTGATGATATAACAAAAGTATATGATAGTGTTAATAAGCGCAGACTTGGTATTGCTGGTAAATTAAAAAGTATCGCTCGTATTATTAATAATAGTCTTGATAGCTATGATTATAATGTAGTTGCTGATGATAATTCTACTAATGAAGTTAATGATGATTCACTCCTATAACATTTTGTTATACTGATATTGGTCATGGAGATTTACTCTCATAACAAAAAGTTATAGAGATGAAGTTAGAGGTGACGAGAGGTATTGAATGTGGAGAAAGAGGATATGGAGATGAAAGTGGTGAATGTGGATTTCGTGGAGAATGAGATGGTGGAGTTGGATGTGGTTCAAATAGGGTCAAATTGAGGTTGATGGTGGAGATGAGAGTGATTGTGGTAGAGATGGATGTGGAGATAAGGGTCGAGATGGTCATGCTAAAGGAACTAGTCCCGCTGCCATTCCTCTTCCTCCTCTTCATCCTTCTCTTCATCCTATTCCTAATCAATCTAAACCTATTGTTCCAACTCTCTCATTCTCGTTCATTATAACCATTAGTTATATCTTCATAACCATTAGTTATAACCTCTAGTTATATCATCGTTGTTAGTATTAGTTCCAACTCCTCTCTTTCTCTCCTATAACCTTTAGTTATATCACTATCAGTTTCAGTCATAGCATCGTCATTATCATCTCATTGACGTTCGTCATGACGATTAGTCATACAATCGTCATTAAGACTAGCTCTAACAGTATTATCAAGTCTAATAAGACTTCTAGTCATAATGACTAATAGTATTAGTTCTAGCTAACAATAGCATTATTAATACTATCAGTATTATAATGACTATTAATACTAGTCATGCTAATATTACTGGTGGTATTACTAATGATATTCTTAATATTCTTGATATTACTGATTCTCTTTATACTAATGATACTCTTGATACTATTGATATTTATTATACTCGTGGTAAGTTAATTCCTATTGCTATAACTATTTTAGTTATTTTAATATAGCTATTGATTATTAGTTAGAATTATAGTATAAATAAATTATAATATATTTGGAGTATTATATTTAATTATTATATTTGTCGTGTTGTTCAGTAGAGTAATATTGCTACTGATAATAATATTAATCTTAAATTTATAAGTGTTATGGTAAATTTTGATAATGTTACTAGTAATGTTCAATCTAAGCCTAGAAAGAAAACTATGGCTGAAAGTTTAGAAGAAGCTAAACAAGAAGGCAAACTTGTTGTTCCTGAAGAAGATACACAAGTTAATTCTGTTGTTAGTAGTGAAACTGTTCAGTCCAAGAATAAAGCTAGGAAGAAGAAACAAAGTAAAGTTCGTAAACAGGAAGAACAAACTACTGTTGTTAGTCAAGCTAATGAAGATAATGATTTTAAAGACGCTAAGACTGATAAACGTGGTGTTCCTGTTGGAATTAATGTTCCTCAGCATATTCTTGATGTAGTTTGTATTGTTAAATTCAATGCTGCATTTAGGCGTCATACTTCTCTTAATATTCTTCATGCTCTTGAAGATGATGGAAGAATATGTAATTCTAAAGGTGCTTATGTTGACTTCTTATGGAATAAGTTTAGAGTTACTGCTGATGGTGGACTTCGTAGAGAATATAGATATACAGATGATTTATTCATTGATGCTTTAGTTAAAGCTCATGCTGATGTTGCTAGTGATAGTCAGCGAGTTATTGGTATTATGATTGATACTGAAACTGAACTTCATAAAAAGAATAAAGATTCTGAAGCTAGCTAAGTTTGTAGTATAGACTCCCCGTAGAGGATGGATAGTGCTGTTGAGCTTGTTAAAGCTAATTCTCATCTGCTTGCCATTTTTATCCATTTTGTTTATTGGGTTTGTTATAGTTAACACGTTGATGATAATCATCCTCTACTCGGAGTTTATTTTATATATAAAGATATGGAAAGAACTGATATTTATTTTGTTGAAGATAACACATATTTCAATAATAATGTTGAAGGTGTTGAAATTCATGCAGAATGTCTAAGTCAAGATTTTGACGATATTGCTTGGGAACCAATAGTTGATGATAGTCCTATTGTTGACCCTGAAAATGATGTTTTTGGTTATTATGATTAAATAAATAAAATTATGGAAAATATTAATATTAAAGTTATTTTTGATGAAGTTTTTGGTAAATCTTGTGATAGTATTACTTGTGATACCTGTAAATATAAAGAAGATTGCAAACTTATTAATAAATTCATTAATGATATTAAAGATAAAGGTTTATCTCCAGACCAATATGTTAGAGGTTTAGCTTTATTTGTATATGTTCTTAAAGAACAAAAATATCTTAATGATTTTGGTAAAACTCAAGAAGATATTATTAAACTCGCTACTGAAGATGGATTTGAACTTGATTGGCTTATTAATCGTTGGGATAGTATAATTGAAGATAAGGATATTCTTAAACCTATTATTGCTGTTTTTCCTAAATATGCTAAAGATATGATTATTAATATTGTTGAAGCTAATACTAAAATTAATCATTTGATTGCTCAACATATTATTGATACTTCTAATGCAGAATATAAGGAAATGATTAAAATGGTTAATCAATCTGCTGATAATAATAAACAAGAGAATAAGTTTAAGAATGTTAGTGATAATGAAATTTATGCTGAACTTAAACGTAGAAAAGCAAATAAATCTACTAAATAATCCCATATAAGTTTTTGATTTTATTTCTAATACTACTGTCTGTGAAGATAGTAGTATTATTTCACTTGCTGATGATGGAGGAATTGAACTCCGAAACTATGATATTGTTATTATCCGTTTTAATTTCTAAAATTGTTAGGTTTGTAATAGTACAGTCTGTGAAGATAGTGCTATTAATATTTATCATAGTCCAAGTGTTATATGTCATATTTAATTTGGTGTTAATAATGTTATTATTGATTGTGAAATTAGTAATAACAATGTCTGTGTCAAACATTTCGTTTATATGATTTCGTATTTGTAGATTTGCCTAGTATTGTCTGTGAAGATAGTGCTAGGCTTTTTAGTATGTATATTATTAAATTTAAATATATAATTAAAATGGATAATTTTGATTCTCTTATTTTTGATGGTCTATTAGATAGATACATTGAAGAACAAGCTAAGTTTGAAAAAGGACAAGTAGTATATATGGAATATACTTATCAATATCATAATCAAACTAAACTTGGTGTTTGTGTTGGCATTATAACTGGCGTTGGGGTTACTAAAGCTGAACGTACAATAGGCAATAATAAATATATTGATTATCCTATTGTATATACTGTTACTCATGCTAAAGGTGTAAGTTATAATGTTAGTGAATGTAAACTTGGTTCTGTTGCTGAACATATTCTTAAAGAACGTCTTAAACGTGTTGGTAATAATAATGAACAGAATAATGAGCCTGCTACAAATGACTAGCTATTTATGCTCATAATACATTTGTAGATATGATTCTTTTGCCCTCTGTTGAATTTTCATATATAATCTGATTAATCTATCACGATTAATATTGAGTTCAATACATGGCAAAAGAACTAGCTAATAAATGTTAAACTAAAAATTTAATACAGTTTTATTATGAATTATGTTGCTTATAAGAATATTGATGGTACTATTACAACTGGATTTAAAGTTAAACTTTATGATATAGTTACTTTGAATACTGGCTATTGGAAAGATAAACTTGCTATTGTTCTATATATTAATGAGGATAAAAAACAAATTAAAGTTCGTATTATTGAATGTGGTATGAATTTAACTCTTAAAGTTAAAGATGTTCAATTTGTTAATCATAATAATAGAACTGCTGCTCGTTCTTATATTGATTTATGTAATAAACTATCTAAAGCCTTTCGTGATAAATATACTGATAAACAGTATATAAAAGATAATTGGTTTACTGATAAGTTTATTATTAACGATATAACTGCTGATACTATTGCTAAAGGTATTGGTCAATATATTACTAATACTGATAGTGATAGATATTCTGTTAGTGCTATTATGTGGCTTAGTGATATTAAAGATTATATAGATGCTTTGCTTAAATATGGTGATTTTGATTTTGTTGCTAAGGCATTTAAAATTTATAATATTACTGATACTAGATTTGAACTCATTCGTAAACTTTATCATTATTTCTATGATTGAAAATGTTTCTCATTTTATACTTGGTATAATATTTGGTTTATCTGTATTTCTTTTTATAAGAATTACCATTGTTACTAGAAAACTAGATAAACTTATTAGAGATATCGACGATACTCAAAATTGGATTAGAAGAATTCAAATTGATATTTGCGATATTAATAAACAATGGGAAGTTAAAAGAGATAGAGATAGAAATAGACTAGATAAAACTGAAGATAGGATTGGTAAACTTGCTAGTGATTTTAATAATATTATTAGAAAGAAAGTTTAATGACTAGCTTGCTTCCATCCTCTACGGGGGGTCGCCACGGAGCGTAGCGTAGTGGCTCTACTAATATAACTATTATTGAATTTATTATAGTTCTAACTATTAAATATAATTGTTTTATTAATCTTTAAAAATGTAAAGTACTTATGAAAAAGTATGATGAAGTTTCTGTTGTTCGTCAACTTAATAATGTTGGCGCTGTTATTGGAATCAATTCTGCTAGTAAAGTTATTAAAGTAGCTAAGAATAGTTCTATTGGTAATGGAACTAGTGGTAAGATTGATTTTCTTTCTCATTATTGTGGTTATCATGTTGAGATTGTTGATGTTATTCAACAACAAAAAGAACGTGATGAAGAAATTGCTGCTAAGAAAGCTGCTAAAAAGGCTGCTCGTAAAGCTAAGTTTGCAGAAAATAATACTTTTAAAGGTATTACTCGTGCTGTTGATAAACGTATGCGTACTATTAAAAGAAAGTAGTATGTTATGGTTAGCTTTAAATTCTCATTTGGAGTTGTAGGTAAATCCAAAGAGAAAGGAATAGTCAATAAATATGTTATTATAGTTGCTAAATGTGAAGGTATTATTAGATATATTGATGGTACTTATAAAGTAGAATATAATGGCAAACTATATAGCATTACAGGTGAAAGTTACAGAACTAAAGGAAAGAAAGTTGTTTATGCTCGTCGATTAGATGAATATAATCATAGAATTAAAATTATAAGAGATAGTGAAAATAGAAAAACTGTTGATACTAGATTTTATATTCCTTTTGCTGCTGGACTTATAGCTAAAGGTAAAATTGTTAAAATGCCTTTTGCTAAGGAATTGTTTCATATTACTACGTGTTATAATCGTGGTGATAGTGAATCTACTATTTTAGCTTTTCAAGAATGGAAAGAATATGAAGATAAAGTTAAAAATAATCTTATTGATGTAAACAACGAATTGTAATGATTGGTAATCTTAATATTGCTAATAGTAATAAAAAAGATACTAACATTAAGTTTACTAAAGACCAAGAAATAGCTGTGTATGAACTTATTGAGTTTCTTGCACAGCCTTGGGATGATAAGAAATTTATTAATGCTCTTTGTGGTGCTGGAGGAACAGGTAAGACATTTGTTATTAAATATGTTATTAATAATTGCAAATGGTCTGGTGGTGTTATAGGTTGTGCTGCTCCTACACATAAAGCTTGTAGAGTTCTTAGTAATTCTATTGGTGGAAAAGAAGTTAATACTATTCAATCATTGTTTGGTTTTAGACTTGATGTTAATATTGAAAATTTTGACCCTGAAAATCCTGCCTTTAATCCTGTTGGAAAAGATAAACTAGATGGTCTTAAAGTTTTAATTATTGATGAAGCTTCTATGCTTAATGCTAAACTTGTTAAGTATATTAGTAATAAATGTAAGAAGCTTCAAATTAAAGTTATAATGCTTGGTGACTCTAGTCAGCTTCCACCTGTTAATGAGAAAACTAGTCAAGCTTTTCTTATTGCTAGTAATACTTATTATCTTAAAGAAGTTGTACGACAAGGAGATAATAATCCTATTAGTAAACTTCTTAAACTTCTTCGAGAAGATATAGATAATAAGAATGGATGGAGATTTCTTGATTATATATCTAAAAATAGACAAGATTATAATGAGGAAACTAAAGGATTCTATGTTTGTGGTCAAACTGAATTTTCTGATTTAATTGATACTTGTTTCAATGATGAAGAATATACTAAAAATATTGATTTGTATCGTATTATAGCTTATACTAATAGTCGTGTTGCACAATGGAATAACCATGTAAGACATATGATTATTCAAGATGCTGATAAGAGCCTTATTACTCGTAATGATTTAATAATGAGTTATACTACTGTTGTTAATGTTTTTAATGATATTATTATAAACAATAGTGAAGAATATATTGTTAAAGATATTGTTGATACAGTTGATAATGATTATGAGTTTAAAGGATTTCTTATTAAGTTTCAAGCTATTCATGGTGGTGCTATAACTCAACCTTTATTTGTTATTGACCATTATGATAACTATACATTTCAGATGTATTATAAGAAGTTGACTAGTCTTATTGATGATGCTAAAAAAGCTAGTAGTTCTGAACGTGGAAGTAAATGGAAACAGTATTTTGATTTTAAACGTAAATATCTTATCGCTTCTAATATTACGAATAGTAATGGTAAGATTTTATTTAGTAGAGATTTAGATTATGGTTTTGCAATTACTTCTCATAGAGCACAAGGTTCTACTTATAAAAATGTATTTGTAGATATTAACGATATGATTTATGATAAATATGGTCATCCTTATACTAATAGAGATGAAATGCTTCGTAGATTGTATGTTGCTTGTTCTCGCGCTAGTAATCAATTAGTATTATCTTATGGCAAGTAAAACTGTTGACGAGTATCCTGATTGTGAAAGATGTCCAAATCGTATATTTAATACAGGTAAATATATACAAGGTGGTAGAGGAAGTATTCATGGAGATGTTGTTTTCTTATTTCCTAGAGGCGATAGAGTTTATTGTGATGATTATCAATTATTCACTGATATTGGTAATCTTTACGATGAATACTCTGGACGTAATAATACTGAAGATGTGTATATGACTTATAGTATTAAATGTGCTTGTTCTAATAATTATAATACATATCTTACTGCTATTGATAAATGTCGTAATATTCTATGGAAAGAATTAGCTAGAATTAATTACAAATATCTATTTGTATTTGGTGATGCTTATCGTAGTATTAGTGATAATCCAATTCCTAGATTTATGGCTACTGGTGGTAAGTATATATTTAATAATTATTCGCCTCTTATTAAATTTAAAGATGATAATCTTTATCATATGTTTAAACAGCGTTTTGCTGATGATGTTAATTGGGTTACTAAAAATAGAAATAATTATGGTATAATATAAATGATTAATTGTATAGCTTATGATGTTGAAGTTTTAAGAAATTTCTTTTCTGTTACTTTTGTTAGTATTAATAGTTATCTTAAAGTTTTTAAGGATTGTGTTAATGCTGATAATAAAGCTATTCCTTTAGTTCAAAAACTATCTGTTGAAGAAATTAAAGCTCGTCTTGAAACTGTTGAAAAACATAGTTTTCATATAACAGATAAAGATGATAGTCAATTACTTTCTATGATAGGTTATATTAATAAGACTAGATGTTATAAAGATTCTAATGGAAATATTATTCGTACTGACTTGTATGGATTTAATAATTTCAATTATGATAATCTTATGATTGCTGCTTTACTTAGTTTTTATATGCGTACAAATAGTACGAAAGAACTTATTAATAAGTTATATGAAACTAGTAAAACTATTATTTCTAGTCAAGATGATAAAGATAAATTTAAAACTGATTTTTATCTTAATAGTCTTAGAAAATATAAACTACCATTTACAGGTATTGATGTAATGCGTATATTTGCTCTTAATAAAGCAAGTGTAGTTGTAGATAGTAAAACAGGTGAACGTAAACCTGTTCCTAAAGGTTTAAAACAAACTTCAATTAATCTTCAATGGTATGAACTTCTAGAATATGAACTTCCTGATATTAATGAAGAAGAAGCTGAACTATATAATGAAATTCCTAGTCTTAAAGGAATGAATGCTAAACAGCTTAATAAACTAGTAGATAAATGGGATAGATTTATTCTTGATGAATATATTGAACCTATGATGTATTATAATCTTAATGATGTTTTCATTGTAGCTGAAATAGTTCGTCTTTATCCAGAAGAAATTAAATCTCGTTATGCTATTAGTAAAGCATATGATGTTGATGTTCTTAATTCTAGTCGTAGTAAAACTGCTGATATTCTTTTTGAGAAGTTTTATAGTAAATTTAGTGGTCTTGCTCCTGAACAATGGAAAGGTAAGAAAACTGAAAGAACTGCTATGAGTTTTAAAAAAGTTATTTTTCCTTTTATTAAATTCAAAACTAAAGAACTTCAAGATTTACTTGATAAACTTTATAAAACTACAATTTATAGAGTTAATAAAGATGCTTTTAGTGAGAATGTTAAAATTGGAGATATAACTTATACTCTTGCAACTGGAGGTTTACATAGTCAAGATGTTCCTATGGAGTTATATTCAACTACTCCTTATGGTGATTACTTAACTCCATCCTCCACGGGGGGTAAACCTTTTACCATTTATCATTTTGATGTTGCTAGTTTTTATCCTAGTATAATAGGTGTTCATAAAGTTGCTCCTGCTCATATTGATACAAATGCTTTTTGCAATTTAATTAGTTGGATGAAGCAAAAACGTGTAGATGTAAAGCATAGTAATGAAGAATATATTGATGGTATTGCGAAAGATATTTTAGCTTTAGTTCTTAAGATTGTTATAAATAGTATCTACGGAAAATTAGGGTTTGAAGCTGGAAGTCTTTATGATCGTCTTGCTGTTCTTAAAGTTACTGTTAATGGACAACTTATGCTTCTTATGTTATGCGAAGCTCTTGAACTAGATAATATTCATATTATTAGTGCAAATACTGATGGTATTATGGTTAAAGTTTATATTGACCAAGAAGATAAATTTAAAGAAATTACTACTTGGTGGCAAGATATTACTGGTATGCAAGCTGATAGCGATGTTGTTCATAGTCTTATAGCTCGTGATGTTAATAATTATATTACTCAATTTAGGTCTAAAGGTAAACTTAAAATTGAATCTAAAGGTGCTCTTAATCCTATGATGTATTCTTTAGATTTAACTAAAGGTTATTCTATGCCTATTGTTGCTCAAGCTATTGAAAACTATTTTCTTAAGAATAAACCTGTAATGGATACTCTTCAAGAAGCTACTAATATTCTTGACTTTTGTCTTACTCAAAATGTTGGTAGACAATTTCATGTAGAAGAAACTAAAATTGAAAATGGACAAGTTACTCATGTTGTTTGCCAAAGATATGTTCGATTTTATGTTTCTAATAGAGGTTATATTGTTGAGAAAGTTCATAATGATAACGGTTCTCGTAGTAGAATGGCAGCTGGTTCTGTTGTAACAGTTATTAATAGTCTTGATGATAAAGATATTTCTCTTAGAGATATTAATTTTAAATTTTATTATCAAGAAGTTATGAAGATTATTAATCCTATCAAACTTAAAATTTCTCCTAAAGGTAAAGGTAAAAGTAAAATTAAAAAATATAGTGGCATGTATAATCCTATTTTTAATGAAGATGATTTTAGATGAAAAATATAGTTGAAGAATCATATAGTAAACTTATTAATAAATGGGGTTCTAAAGATTATAAAGGTATTGGAA
>OLXI01001347.1_pt1 | contig 11973 bp, 8 predicted proteins | sample 1674181 | NCBI WGS metagenome assembly OLXI01 (sample SAMEA103958148, study PRJEB25191) | human gut metagenome | reverse complement strand
TGCATATTACAGCCGTACTTCTCATACAGTGCAAGAAAATCGTAGCTCTGCATGATCATGTAGTTGAATTCCAAAAAGCTCAGACCTTTTTCCATTCTCTGCTTGTAGCACTCTGCACGCAGCATGTTATTCACAGAAAAGCATCCGCCGATATCACGGATAAATTCAATATAATTTAAATCTCTGAGCCAGTCTGCATTGTTGACCATAAGCGCCTTGTCTTCACCAAATTCGATGAAACGGCTCATCTGTTTTTTGAAGCATTCGCAGTTGTGATCGATCTGCTCCTTTGTCATCATGGAACGCATATCTGTTCTGCCGGACGGATCACCGATCATGGCTGTTCCGCCGCCAATCAGCGCGATCGGCTTATTACCTGCCATCTGTAATCTCTTCATCAGGCAAAGTGCCATGAAGTGGCCTACATGAAGGCTGTCTGCTGTTGGGTCAAAGCCAATATAGAATACGGCTTTTCCGTTGTTGATGAGTTCCTTGATCTCTTCTTCATCTGTGAGCTGTGCCAGAAGTCCTCTGGCTTTTAATTCATCAAATACTGTCATTTTCGTCTCCTTTTTCGTTTTAATTTATTTTTCTTCTGCTTTCATACTCGAAATTTCTGCCGCTTTCGCGTCAGCCGCACTATCGTGCTCTTAAATTTCTCGTTATACGCTCGGTTAAAATTTTCTATAACCTGCTACGCAGGTTATTGCGCCGTACATTTGCTCCGCAAATATACGACAATGCTTGATTTTCTTCCTCGCTATAAAAAGAAACCCCGTCCTATTCAAAGGACGAGGTTTATACTCGTGTTACCACCTTTATTCACAAAAGCCTCACGGCTTCTGCCTCATCAAGTACATACATACTCTCCTGTTATAACGGTCAGGTTCCGTCGCAGCCTACTGGATGTTTCGTTTGGTGCGCAGCTCAAAGAGGTATTCATGATCAGCTTCCCTTGCACCTCTCACCAGCCGGTAACTCTCTGTCAGTTTCCCTGATCATTACTTGTTCTTATCATAGCCTTATATTAAGCAAAAACATAATAGGAATTTCCTATCCTATTAAAAATACAGCAAGTCTTACGACTTGCAATCAATCGGGGTGACGTGATTCGAACACGCGACCTCTACGTCCCGAACGTAGCGCTCTACCAAGCTGAGCCACACCCCGAAAGTGAGAATTTTCACTCACCACTGAGATATGTTATCACATTTTATTTTTGTTGTCTACTACAAAATTTCATATTGCAGGGTTTTTCTAAAATTTCATGTTACATATGACAAAATGAGATTGTCTAACGCATATAGAAATGCTATACTTATCATGTTGTCGCATCCCATTCTGGCAGCAGAAGGGAGGTGTATTGTTTGGAAATAGTATTTTCATTCCTATTTTCTGTTATGGCAGGTGTGATTTGTCATTGCATCTGCAAATGGCCAGACAGAAAAGACAGTGACAATTAGCCAAAAGAAAGCCTCGGAGGACGCCACCTCCGAGGCTTTCGCTTTGTGTATTGCTTGAACACATTTTCATTCCTGTCTGCAGACATTATAGCATATGTCAAATACCATGTAAATATTCTATCTGTAAATAATATACTTACAGATCGGATTGCCCTTGGCAGAGAATTTTTCCTCATATTCTGTCATGACATTTCCTGCATTTAAGACCGGATCGTGATGTAAGTCATACGTAACAGCCTTTTCTTTCCAGCCCGCAAGCGGAAGCTCGCTGATCGCAAAATCAAACAGATCTTTATTATCTGTTTTGAACTCGAGCTGTCCGTCTTTTTTCAGGAATTTATCATATAATGCCAGAAATTCCTTGCTTGGCAGGCGTCTCTTGGCATGGCGATCCTTCGGCCATGGATCGGAAAAGTTCAGATAGATCCGATCGATCTCTTCTGCTGCAAAGATCTCGCCGAGCTTTCTTGCGTCAACACAAAGAAAACGAATGTTCCCCGGTACGTTATTTTCTTTCTCCAGCTCTTCCATTTTCTGCACTGCACGAAGAAGTACACTGGAATACAGTTCAATCCCGATATAATTGATATCCGGGTTTTTCTGTGCCATAGCCAGCAAGAATTTCCCTTTTCCCATTCCAATCTCAATGTGGATCGGATTCTCGTTCTGAAAGATCTGCTCTTTGAACTTTCCGCGGTAAGTTTCCGGCTGTTTGATCACATATCTGCTGTTTGCAAGGGCTTCCTCTGCGCCCGGTATATTTCTGAGTCTCATTTTTACCTCTTTCTTTTTACAATCGCTTATATAGCTCCAGTGCTGGAACACTGGGAATTTTATATTCTTATTCTTACACGACGCATGCAAAAATATCTTTCTAATACCAGTAGTATATTACATGATTTCTATATAAAAAGATAGCAAAAGATTTTCATTTATCCTGAAATAGTGTATGATAAATTTGCATCTTCGTATAAAAAGTATAATTTATCTACAGTTAAAGATGATATATTTATACATATATATTTTATATTTTGAATCTAATTTAGGAGCATATATGCTATTTCATACTTTTCAATGTAAAAAACTGATCTTATCACTTTGCGTTGCTTCTCTGCTCTGCACACAGACGATCACTGCTTTTGCGCAGCCAACGGATACAGAGGCAAGCGACACCGCTGCAGTCGATTATGATACGGACGCTGCCATGCGCCTTGAGGAGCCGATCGATTCCAACGCGATCGATGGCTGGCCGACCGGTCCTGTTGTGGGCGCGGAAGGTGCGATCCTGCTGGAAGCCAATACCGGAACGATCCTGTATGCCAAGAACATTCATGAGCATCTTTATCCGGCAAGTACGACAAAAATTTTAACGACTCTCGTTGCCATTGAAAATTCCGATCTGAATGATATGGTGGAATTTTCCAATGAGGCTGTATTCAGCATTGAACAAAAATCCTCCAACATGGGAATGGATGTCGGACAATCCATTACGATGGAACAATGCCTGTATGGTATTCTCGTGTATTCCGCAAATGAAGTCTGCAATGCAGTCGGAGAACATATTGCCGGTTCTATTTCCGGTTTTGTGGATATGATGAATGCAAAGGCTGCAGAGCTTGGCTGCACAGACAGTCATTTTGTGACTACAAACGGTCTGCACGATGAAAATCATTATACAAGCCCTTATGATCTGGCTACGATCGCAAGAGCCTTCTTTTCCAATGAAACGCTTACCCGTATAGCAGGCACAAGCCATTATACGATAGAACCGACTGCAACACAGCCTGATCTGATCGACCTTTATACACACAATAAGCTGACAAACAATACTTATCCGTATGAGGGCTATATCGGTGGTAAGACCGGCTATACCTCGCAGGCACATCAGACGCTTGTCAGTTGTGCGGAGCGAAATGGCATGAAGCTGATCTGTGTTGTCATGAAGGAAGATGCACCGGCGCAGTTTACAGATACGATCGCTTTATTTGACTACGGTTTCAATAACTTCAGCCGGGTCAATGTGGCACAAAATGAAACGAATTATACAGTAAACAATTCCGACTTTTTTGAAAGCAACAGCAATATTTTCGGTGCAACGGAAACGATCATGTCCATCAATCCGAATGATTATGTGATCGTTCCGAATACCATCACTTTTTCCGATCTGACATCCTCTCTTTCTTACGAAGATGATGCTTCCGATCCGCTGGCAGTTGCTTCCATCAACTACAGCTATCACGATGTTTCCGTCGGACAGGCAAAGGTAGAGCTGAATGCGCAGAAGGACACCTATGATTTTACTTCTCCGGTCGTGGAATCTGACTCTGTTTCCCAGAATAACGCACCGGGCGATAAAATCATCTTTATCAACGTGATCAAGGTGATCGCTATTGTGATCGGCGTGATCGTTCTGCTTCTGCTCCTTATCACCGCCATTGCCTTTTTCCGGAACTATCATTTCTCCAGACGGCGCAGAAATAAGATACAGTTTAAGATGAACCGGAAAAATAAGTCATTTGGACGGAGAAAACGGAGACGGGACAGGAAGAGGAGAATGAAATAACTATTTATCAACAGCCCACTGGACAAAGAGGGGATTTTAAGCATGAAACGACAATCACAATATGTATGCCCATGGTGCGGAAGTGAAAATTTTCAAAATAAAAAGGGAATAGGGCATTCTAAATTTTGTTTTCAATGCCTAGATTGTAATAGATATTTCCGTTTATATTATGGATATATAATATGGATTTTTTTATATACGATTCTTTTCTTACTTCTCGCATATAATATACTTGATAAATCGTTTGCTATTGCATTGGCGTATGGTATGATTCTTCCTTATATATTAACTGTAATAAAAATGCCTGTGAAACGTGTTTTAATGGGTGATAAATATTATCCTTACACCCCGGAACAAACACTTGGTATTGCACAGATCACATGGCTCAGACATAATAAAGGTGGGCTGCTTTTCCCACATTTGACTATCTGGAATCATTATATCCTTCCCATCTGCTTTATTGATGAAGATGGAACTGCTCTATCACAGGTTGGATATGCACGAATAAACAGAATCTGGTTTCGAAAAGAAAAGAAAATTACACGTATTACCGATAATTATCGATATGATCCTGCCATTATGAAAAAATTTGTTATTTTCTACAACAAAAGAATTGTTGCACAAGGTAAAATAACTTCTATAATTGAAAATTAATTTGTAAAAAAGGGAGCCCAAAGGCTCCCTTTTCCATTCTATTCACTACCAATTACATCCCCTCTTTTAAGATATTGTGCTCTCTCAAAAGATCTTCGATCACAGTTCCTTTGACACCCTTGATGAGTGCTTTCTTGACTGCATTGAGCGGACCCGGAAGCGGAATTTCCAGCGGTGATTTACCATCCATAAGCTTTACGGAGCTGTCAAGCAGATCTCTCACATCATAGACACTGCCCCAGACTTCCGGAACACCTCTGTCCACATGGCAGAGACCGTATACAGCTTCCATAGCGGTACGAACGGAATACTCTGTTGTGAAGATCGTGTCTCTTGGGGTTTCAGCGAACTGTCCGAGGAATGCGAAGTTATCGCAGCCATCCGGGATAACGTCCGGTCTGTCACCTTTTCTTCTTGGCATGAAGAATGCGGTGATATATGGCATCATGGTCGGTGTACAGTTTGCATGATTTTCTGCCAGCTCGTCGATCTCATCTACCGGAACACCTAAGTGATACAGCCATTCTGCTGTGATCTCCTTACCGGTACATTCCTTCATCGGTTTTTTGATATAATCGCCCGGTTTGTCGGTGAACAGGCTGTAAACCCAGATGCAGACTTCATCTTTCTTCTGCTCTTTGAACTGCCCCTGTCTGTTGATCGTCCAGCTTAAAAGCCAGCTTGAATCTTTGCAGGAAACAATACCGCCGGTTACAACATTTCCGGTTCTAGGATCTCTCTTGCAGATATTCTTGATATAGGAAATGATCTTCTCATCACTTGTTGTTACGGTAGCGGATTCCCAGTTGGAACGGGAAATATCGCCACAGAATTTCTCAGGATGTCCAAAAGACGGATCCTGCGCTGCAATGTTCTTCCAAAGATCCCAGCATCCACTTGTACGAGCTTCCGCATCACCTACCGGTGCTTCGTTCTGGCTTCCGTAGATCGTACCTTCTGTACAGCTTCCGTTTGTCACAAATACAAGATCGTTTTCTGTCAGCGGAATGCTCTGCTTCTCGCCGTTTACGAGACATTCAATGCTGGCAGCACGTTTCTTTCCGTCGCCGATATCAAATAATACATTGGTTACCTGTGTGTTAAACTGGATCTGCACACCTGCTTTTTCCAGATATTTCTGCATCGGAAGGATCAGGGATTCATACTGGTTGTACTTCGTGAACTTCAGTGCGGAGAAATCAGGAAGTCCGCCGATATGATGGATAAATCTCTGGATATAAAGCTTCATTTCGAGTGCACTGTGCCAGTTTTCAAATGCGAACATGGTACGCCAGTAAAGCCAGAAATTAGAATCAAATACTTCTTCATCGAAGAAATCTTCAATCGTTTTATCGTACAGATCTTCATCCTTTGTGAAGAACAGCTTCATGATCTCCATGCAGCCCTTCTGGCTCAGACCGAATTTGCCGTCTGTATGTGCATCCTGTCCGCGATGCTCCGTCGCACGACATAAAGAATAGTTCGGATCATGCTTGTTCAGCCAGTAATATTCGTCCAGAACGGAGGCACCTTCTGTTTCCAGAGATGGGATGCTTCGGAACAGATCCCACAGACATTCAAAATGGTTTTCCATTTCACGTCCGCCTCTCATGACATAGCCTCTGGTCGGATCGTTGATACCATCACAGGCACCACCTGCAATATCCATTGCCTCTAAGATATGGATATTTTTGCCTGGCATCTGCGCATCTCTGACAAGGAAGCAGGCTGCTGCCAGTGCGCCAAGTCCGCTGCCTACGATATAAGCGGATTTATTTTCAATGCCTTCCGGCTTTTCCGGGCGGGCAAATGCTTCATAATTACCGTTCGTATAATAAATGCCTTTGCTGTTTTTCTCATGCATGCCACGTTCTGTATTGCGGTAGTCTGCAAGCTCCTGCTGCTGTTTTCTTGTCTGCTTTACTGTCTGTGCTTTTTTCTTTCTGCTGACGGCAAATACACCTGCTGCTCCTGCCAAAGCGACTGCTGCTCCTAATTTTGCATTCTTATTCATAATAAGTTCCACCTTTCTGTTTTGAAATTGGTTTTCTTGTTCTCTTTTCTTAAGTTTATTAGTTCAGGAAATCGTCTTCATCTATGATCATCTCATCCTCCTCCCGTTTTATCGTTCTGACTGTACTTTGTACAACAAATAAATTTAATGCACCATCTAAGATCAGATTGATTCCGATCAGCCTTGTGATCACGCCACTCGTCTGAAATGGCATGGCAAACAGTAAAATACCGAGAATACACACGATAATGGCGATCAGTAATGTTACCCACCAGTTCCGGAATCCGAACTTTTTGGATTCAAACGCCGTCTGCATTTTGAGTGCTGCATCGATCAGAAGAAAGATTCCGATGCAGATGGAAAAGAGCTGGATCGTTGCCCAGGAACGGATCACCATGATAAGTCCGAATATAATGGAGGCGATTCCAAGTCCCAGGTCATATTGAAATGCCAGTTGAAATATGTCTTTGGAAAAATAGCCGGTCAGCTTGACAAGTCCGAATATAATCAGGAAAATACCACACATTTTACAGATCGCGCCAAGTGCCATGTGCGGCCAGATCAGAAGGACTGCTCCTACAAGGATCAGGCAGATCGTCAAAATACTATAGGAATTTTTAATTGCTTTCAGGCTTTTCATAAGTTCCACTCCCTTTTTGTTTTTCTATACTATACTGCCCGTTTTTCGGAATTTCTATGGACAAAAAAAAGACAGTGTCTGATTTTTGCTCTTTGATGCAGCTTTCGATCATATCACGGATCGTCGCCTGAAACGATACAGACAGGCGGTGCATCAGATCATCCCTGCTCGGCGGAAGTCCTTTTTCGATCCATTCCAGAGTATTGCCGATGATCGCATGGCTGTAAAAAAGCGTAATATAATGCTTATCGCTTTCTGTCAGATCATAGCCTGCTGCCTCTTTTTCCACATATCTGCCAACACAGTCCTCGGCGATCTTGCTCAGATATCCTTTCAGAATATCGCCCTTTTTGGACTGGTAAACATGAAAGATCGCCTTTTTATTGGCAAATACGATCTGAGAGCATCTGACGATCTCTTCATAAAAGGAAGCTCCTTCATTGACATCCCGGACAGATTTCTCCGCCTCATTCTGAAATACCGCATCAAGTACATCGTAAATATCCTGAAAATAATAATAGAAGGTATTTCTGTTGATCTCACATATTTCACAGATATCCTTTACCGTGATCTTATCAAGCTGTTTTGTACTTAGTAATTCGAGCAGGCAGTTCATAATTGCCTGCTTTGTAAATTTCGCCATGGCATCTCCTGCAGAAATCTATTTCTTTTCCCTGTCGTGCCTTCTCCTGATCTGTCTCTGGATTCTGGCATGTTCCTTTTTTTCAATGATCTTATCTACATCTTCTTTAGAGATCAGCTTCATTGTCTTGATGACAAATACACTTTCCGGATCACAGACGTTTTTCCGGATACGGATCTTTCCCTTTAAATAGCCATGCTTTTCGCAGTAGGAAACGCTGTAATAATGCTTTCCGTTTGGTGTAAACCACCGGATCTTTTTTCTTGCCGCTTTATCACAGATATAACATCTGGTAGATAAAACCTCTCTGTCTTCCATCGCCTTTCCCTTATCCGGAAAGCTTCTGGAAATATATTTACTATAGCTGGGAAATACCTTATGGATCTCCTCTTTTTTGCTCTTTGGAAGCTGGTAGGTATCATAGGAACAATATTCCTCGATATCCGCCGGTATTTTCTGCAATACAAGCGCCGTATAATAAGCATCACTGAATGCCCGGTGGAACGGGATATCTTTTTCGATCTGCAGGCTGTCTACCGCATATTCCAGCGTTCTGCCAACCTTTTTATGCTCAAAAGCGATCCCAAACAGCTTCTGGATATCCAGAAAGCAGATCGGCCCTGCTGCCAGAGCCGGCATCTGATAATATTTCATGTTCCGCTGCAGCTCCAGAAGATCTAAAGATCCCCAGCTGCAAAATATAAAATCCTCTCCGCACCAGGCTAAAAATTCCTCCGCTGCCTCCGGAAACGGTGTTCCGGCCTTCAGCTCCTTCATATCTACATGGAGCATATCTTCAATGATATCCGGCATTTTCTTATAAACAGACGGTTTAATGATCTTTTGAAACTGCCCTATGATATTTTTACGTTTATCAAGCTTGATCGCTCCGATTTCGATAATTTCAAACGGAATCTCCTCATGGCTGCTTTCTCTTTTTCCGGCAATTCCCTGATTCCATTCGAGGTCAAAAACAATATAATTCATAATGGTTTATTACGTTTTCCTGTCAAGTATTCGGTTTACTTAAAATATTCCATCAGCTGCGCAAGTTCTTCGGATATATTATTCACATGACCCGTTGCTGCGTTCATCTCATCGATTGATTCTGCAATATTGGTGATATTTGCGGATACTTCCTGGTTGCTTGCTGCATTTTCTTCGGAAATAGCACTCAGATCGTTAATATTTCCGATAATAGCCTGTTTGATCGTATCAAGCTGCTTTGTCTTCTCACTGATACGGGAAACCGCTACAAGGTTATCGTTAATTGTTTTACTTAATATCTCAAAGCTTTCTTTTGTCACAGAAATATCTTCCTGTTCTTTACCAATCAACTCTCTGACCTCATTTACAAGTGCAACACTTTCATTTGATTTTTCAAAAATGTTATCCGCTACCTGCTTGATGGTATCTGCACCCTGCGCACTCTGTTCGGAAAGCTTTTTGATCTCATCTGCAACAACGGCAAAGCCTCGTCCTGCCTGTCCGGCTCTTGCAGCTTCAATAGATGCATTCAGAGACAACAGGCTTGTCTGTCCCGTGATATCCATGATCAGATCTACTGCCTCATTGATTGATGATATAGCCTGATTGGTTTCTTCGATCTGGTTGGTGATTTTCTCTACAATTGCAGAAGACCGGTTAGAGCTGTCTAAAACAGTTTCTATAGACTTTGCTGCGTCTTCGTTTGCTTTATCCATGTGATTGGAATTGTCACTGAGAACCTGTACATCTCCATCGATATCCGTAATCGCATTTCCCATTTCCAATGATTTTGCATTGACATCCTGCACATTTTCAGCCAATGTGACTGCTGTAACGGATAATTCTTCCATTGCCTGGCTGATCTGCTTTGTGCCATCATTACAAAAATCTGCCCGTTCCTTCAATGATGCGGTATCCTGCTGCAGATTGAGCACATGCTCATTGACACCTGAGACAATATCATTCAGCTTTTCCTTTAAGATTCTGGAAGCTGTGATCAGCTTATCTGTTTCCGCAATTTGGGAAGAACCGCTGATTTCATTAGAAATATTACCGTTTGCGATATTTTCAATATCTGCTGCTGTTTTTGCAATCGGCTTCCGGATTATCCTTGCCAGCCAGATCAGGATGATCAGATAAACAACCGTAAGAACAAGGGCAATTTTTACAAAGCTGATCATCAGATTGTTCTTTGCATCATTAACTATTGCTTCCTTTTCTCCGGCAAATGCCATACCGATGACTTTACCGTCATCTGTGCAGACCGGCGTATAATATACATAATACTTTGCTCCGGAAATATCTATACCGTCTGACTGATAATCTTTTCCGGTTTTTACTATATTCCAGACTTCTTCCGATGCTTTTGTTCCTTCCACTCTATTTCCGCTTTTATCCTTTATGGATGTAATAAAACGCGTATCTCCTTCAAAGAAAGTCAGTTCAATCTCATCTTTTTGTAAAGAATCAATAAACTCATAGCTTACATCATCTTTTTCCAGAATATCTTCGCGGATATCCCATTCAAAATACTTCTGTACGGAAATCGCACAGGCACGAAGCCTTGCATATGTACTGGTTTCCAGTTCATTTTCCATCTTCGTTGCAGCGCAGATCGTCAGAATAATGATTGCTGACAATAGTGGTACACTGCCAATCAGCATAATGACTCTTAAAAAATCAAGCCGTTTTCCTTTGGTTCCATTTCCCTTATTCATACACAAACATGAAGACATTTGTCTTCCTACCCCTTTCAATTTCTTTCTATTATAGCATTATGCGATTTTTTAGAAAAGACCTATTGATTCACAAAATCCTTTATTTTCTCTCTCTTATCGATCTGCAGCTTTTCCAGAATATCGGAAACATAATGCTTTACCGTATTAACCGACAATCCCATATGCTGGGCGATCTCCTGATTGGTCCAGTCTCTGCAGGCAAGCATGGCAATGGAAAACTCCAGAGGTGTCAGCAGATCTGTTACATCTCTGTTCATCTGGGAATTGTGGATCTTCATCCAGCCACGGCTGAATGCAATGATCCCATCCACCAGTTTTTTATAAATTTCCGGTTCGCTTTTTCGCAGACAGACCTCCAGAACGCCCTGCAATAGGCCGTGATATTCTATAAAAGGCTCAAAAAGTCCGTCTTTTCCCGCAAAAGAAATTGCTTTCTTCACGGAACTGATCGCTTCCTCCTGCTCTTTTTGATTGATCTGGCACATGGCCGCAATACAGTTTAAATAGATAAACGGGATCGGATAGACCGCATCTGCCATCAGCATTGCAGTCTGTACGACCCCTTGTGCTTTCAGATATTCTTTTTTTAAATACATGCCATGTGCCAAAATACTGATCGCAAACAGTCTCTGTCCTGTCGGCAGATCAGAAATGCAGCCCTCTAAAGCCGGCATTTTCTTTTCTGTTTCGATATGCAGAAAAATATTGATCAGATAATAGGCAAATATACAGGAAGATTTTATTCCTGTACTTGCATCTTCTTCCAGTGCTTTTTGCAGACACTGCTTTACATCTATGCGCGCTGCCTGCGCCTTTCCGGCATTTCCGAGTGTCAGGTTTGCAAATACATACAGCATATCCGCTGACAGGCGCAGCATTACATCGTCACTTGCCAGATATTTTTTTACATGTTCCACACAGCCTTTTGCATCCGCTGTAAAATAACAGGCTTCCGCACGTGCGATCTCCGCTAACTGCGTATCCTCTATCAGATCAATAGCCTCTTTCATTTTTCCGAGTTCATATGAACTTCCGGTCAGAGGCAGAATCATTCTTCCCTTTGTAAGCTTTTCTGTTGACAGCTGCATGTCCACTATCTGTGTCTCAAAAAGTTCCGGATGCATCATGTAAGCCGCAGCAATCGCATCCCAGTTATAATATCCGGGAATTCCATATTCATCCCAGTTATTGTCAAACCAGTAATCCGTCTCATTCTTGATCAGCCTTACAACTCCCTTACTCAGATCCGAAAGTTCTCTTTCATACTCTA
>OLXI01001345.1_pt1 | contig 11998 bp, 11 predicted proteins | sample 1674181 | NCBI WGS metagenome assembly OLXI01 (sample SAMEA103958148, study PRJEB25191) | human gut metagenome | reverse complement strand
CCGTCGGAGGACCCGGCCCCCCAGCCCGGGGCGGACAACGGCGTCCCGGCCCAGACGGTGGACCCCCGCTCCACCGACGGCTACAGCATCATCAACGGGGTGTACATCAAAAACAAGTCCAGCCGGACCCTGGACCCGGCGGTGCTGGGGGACCGGCAGTTCGTGGCCTGTCCCCAGCAGGGGCCCCAGGTCCTCATCGTCCACAGCCACGCCAGCGAGTCCTATACCATGCCCCCGGGGCAGGAGTACGTCCCCTCCGGCACCTTCCGCACGGCGGACCGCTCCTGCAACATGGTCCGGGTGGGGGACGAGCTGGCGGCGGAGCTGTCGTCCTACGGCATCTCCGTGGTCCACGACCGCACCCTCCACGACGGGGAGTCGTACAACGACGCCTATGAAAACAGTCTGGCGTCTATCCAGAGCTACCTGGCCAAGTACCCCTCCATCGTCTATGTGCTGGACCTGCACCGGGACGCGGTGCAGGACGCCAACGGCACCCAGTATAAGCTGGTGACGGCGGAGGACCCCGCCGCCGCCCAGGTGAGCCTGATCATGGGCGTGGCCCACGACGGCTGGCAGGACAATCTGCGCCTGGCCATCGCCGTTCAGGAGAAGCTGGAAAGCCAGTCCCCCACCCTGATGCGGCCCATCACCCTGCTGAACTATCGCTATAACCAGTTTGCCGCCCCGGGCAGCCTGCTGGTGGAGGTGGGGGCCGCCGGGAACTCGCTGGACGAGGCCCTCCGGGCCGCCCGGCTGTTTGCCAAAGGCTTCGCCGAGACCATCCTGGGGCGATAAGAAAATACCGTCTGTAGTTTTCTTGAAGAAAAATACAGACGGTATTTATCATTCCTCCGTATGGCGGTTCTTTTTGGCCAGCTCCGCGATCTCGCCGAACTTGCCGGTGACGTAGCCATAGCTTTTCCGGCCATGGGGCAGCAGACAGCCGCTGCAATCCTTGATGCCGTCGCCGATATACCGGAAATTGCCGCCGCACCGGTCCCCTAAGGCGTACAGGGGACAGTAGCAGAACAGGCAGTTGAAGTCCTCCGGATGGGCGGTTTCGTGGCAGGGGAAAAACTCGCAGGCCGTGTGCTGGAAGAAGGAGTAGCGGCACTCCTCGGGCTTGGTGGACAGGGCTTCACATTTCTCCATGGTGCACCTCCGTAACCGGCTTTCCGGGCCAGTAGATGACATAGCACTCCGCCATCTCGCCCATGTAGAAAAAGACGTTTTCTCCCATTTCGATGTGCTTGCCGAAGGTCAGATCCGGCACGAACAGCCGCCCGCAGGTGCGCTTGGGCCCCTTGATGGTGTAGCCCTCCGGGTTGGGATTGTCCCGCAGAGCCTCCGCCGCCTCCTGCAAGCCCGGGAAGCGCAGGGTCTTTTCCAGCTGGGCCAGCTGGGTCTCGCCGTTGATATAGACCAGGTGGTCCTGGTCCCGGAACCAATTGATGAGCATATGTCGTCCTCCTGATAGATCATACGGATTCTTGATGGAAATATTGATTCGGCCATCCCGTGTGTGCGGCCAATTATCGGAAATCTTCTTGTGGTGTCATTGCGAGCCAGCCGCAGGCTGGTTGTGGGCCCGTAGGGGCGTGGGCTCTGCCTCGCCCGCTATTCCGGCGCTTTCAGGCCGGGTAGAACCCGGCCCCTACAGGCGTTTACCGGCAAATTTCACATAAGGTAAGGGGGCGAGCGGGAGTGGCTGCTCCTGCCCGCCCCCATGGAAAGCTGCGGCAGTGCCGCGCTCAGGCTTGCAAAAAAACCGCGCCAATAGTCAAATTGGCGCGGCCGGTTTCCCGCGATTGAAGCTATCCTCCGCCGTATGGCGCGCAGCGGGGGCAACATGGCGGCAAGCAGGTCTTCTGACTGACGGATCAGCAGCAGGCGCACGGTCTTCCCGGTTTCCCAGTGACGGACTTTCGTCCCTGTGCGCGGCCTCCCCGTATACAGCGGCGGTACCGTTCAGGATTCTCACCTGATTCACTATTCTCCCGTGCCGCCCACCCGGCGGCGCAGGCACTTGCGCAATGTATTCTCTTTTTCTGTCCATAGTGTACCATCCGGCGGCCCATCTGTCAAGAGGGCAGCGAAATTCATGAAAAAAACTTGCCATGGGCCGGGGAATCGTGTATGATAGAAGAAAAAACGAAGGGAATCCTCCTCATGACCGCCGAACAACGCCGGAGCCGGATCAGCGCCCGGCTCCACGAAGCCCATCAGCCCATCAGCGCCACCGCCCTGGCCAAGGAGCTGGGCGTCAGCCGCCAGATCATCGTGGGGGATGTGGCCCTGCTGCGTGCCGCGGGCCAGGCCATCACCGCCACCGCCCGGGGCTATGTGATCCCCGACGCCGGGGAGACGGGTCTGCCGCGCCAGGTGGCCTGCCGCCACGACGGCACCGGCACCCGGGACGAGCTCAACGCCATGGTGGACTGCGGCTGCACCGTTGTGGACGTCATCGTGGACCACCCGGTCTATGGCCAGCTGTCCGCCCCGCTGCACCTGCGCAGCCGCCTGGACGTGGAGCAGTTCATGGCCCGCATGGAGGGGGCCGCCCCCCTGTCCCAGCTGACAGACGGTATCCATCTGCACAGTCTCTCCTGCCCCGATGAGGCGTCCTATGAGCATCTGAAGGCCCGCCTGCGGGAGCTGGGCTTCCTGGCGGAGTAAAGTTCCGGTTGACAAACGAAAAAGACGTGATAGAATGTTATACAGGTGTCATGACACCTGTATAACATTCTTTTTACATATGCGAGGTCAAAGCTATGGAAGCAGTTCGCAAGTTCCTGGCCCGGAAGAACATCGTTTTCTCGGCCAAGCGGTATTTCATCGACGCCATGGGCGCTATGGCCCAGGGCCTGTTCTGCACCCTGCTGGTGGGCACCATTCTCAACACCCTGGGCCAGCAGCTTCATATCGGATTTCTGACGGAGGTGATCGTCACCCTGGGCAAGGGGGAGGGCGCCGTGACCTACACCATCGGCGGCCTGTGCTCGGCCATGGTGGGGCCGGGCATGGCGGTGGCCATCGGCCGGGCGCTGGAGGCCCCTCCCCTGGTGCTGTATTCCCTGATACCCGTGGGCTTCGCCACTAACTTCATGGGCGGGGCCGGAGGGCCTCTGGCGGTGCTGTTTGTGGCGATTCTGGCGGCCGAGATCGGCAAGGCCGTCAGCAAGGAGACGAAGATCGACATTCTGGTGACACCTATCGTCACCGCTCTGGCGGGCATCGGCATTGCCGCCCTGATCGCCGCCCCCATCGGCGCGGCGGCCAGCGCCGTGGGCCGGTTCATCATGTGGGCCACAGAGCTGCAGCCCTTCTTCATGGGCATCATCGTGTCCGTGGTCATCGGCGTGGCCCTGACCCTGCCCATCTCCTCCGCCGCCATCTGCGCGGCCCTGGGGCTGACGGGTCTGGCCGGCGGCGCCGCCGTGGCGGGGTGCTGCGCCCAGATGATCGGCTTTGCGGTGATGAGCTTCCGGGAAAACCGCTGGGGCGGCCTGGTGGCCCAGGGCCTGGGCACCAGTATGCTGCAGATGGGCAATATCGTCCGCAATCCCCGGATATGGATACCGCCTACGCTGGCTGCCGCCATCACCGGCCCTGTCGCCACCTGCCTGTTCCGCTTGGAGATGAATGGCGCGCCGGTGTCCTCCGGCATGGGTACCTGCGGCCTGGTGGGGCAGATCGGCGTCTACACCGGCTGGGTCAACGATGTGGCCAGCGGCGCAAAGGCCGCCGTCACCGGCATGGACTGGCTGGGCCTGGTGCTGATCTCCTTTGTGCTGCCGGCAGTCCTTACCTGGCTGTTGGCGGTCCCCCTGCGCAAGTGGGGCTGGATCAAGGACGGGGACCTGGCCCTGGACCTGTAACGAAAAATGCGCCTCCCTTGGGAGGCGCATTTTTTGACACTATTCGCTTATTTTGTTGACAAACGGACAGTTTCATGCTATACTCAGGACCACTTTTTCAAAAACAGGAGGTCCTATGAACGTTGAATTGATCGTGGATTCCACGGTGGACGTGCCGGAGCACATCCGCAGCCGGTTGACGGTGGTACCTCTGACCATTCACTTTGGCCAGGAGGAGTATCTGGACGGCGTCACCATGGATAAGCACCGGTTTTATGAACGTCTGGTGGAAAGCGACGTGCTGCCCACCACCAGCCAGGCCAGCCCCGCCGCCTTTGACCGGGAGTTCCGGCGGGTGCGGCGCAGCGGCGGCAGTGCCGTGGTGCTGACCATCGCTGCCGGGCTCTCCGGTACCTATCAAAGCGCCTGCATCGCCGCGGCGGAGTATGACAACATCTATGTGGTGGACAGCGGCACCGCCGCCATCGGGGCGGGCATCCTGGCGGAGTACGCCCTGACCTGCCTGGACCGGGGCATGGACGCCGCCGGGCTGGCCCGGGCCCTGGAGCAGAAGCGGCAGGACGTGTGCGTCCTGGCCCTGGTGGACACCCTGGAGTATCTGAAGCGGGGCGGCCGCATCTCCAAAACCACCGCCCTGGCCGGGGGACTGCTGAACATCAAGCCGGTGCTGACCATCGAAAACGGCGAAATCCTTCTGGTGGGCAAGGCCCGGGGCTCCCGCCAGGGCAACAACCTGCTGGTGGAAAAAATCCACGCCTGCGGCGGCATCGACTTTTCCCTGCCCATCCTCCTGGGCTACACGGGGCTGACGGACGTGTTCCTGAAAAAATACGTGGAGGACAGCCGGGCCCTGTGGGAAAACGGAACAGACCGTCTGGATTCCACCCTCATCGGCGGCGTCATCGGCACCCACGCCGGGCCTGGGGCCGTGGCGGTGGCCTTTTTCCGCAAGAAATAAGCTCCCCCTGGGACGTCCCGGCTTTGTCCCGGGTCATAGGGCTTGCAAACCGGGATGTCCCGGGGTACAATGGAACAGGAAAGGGGTGATCGGTATGCAGCCGGGGATCATGGAGCTGGACCTGCACGGGAAAAACGCGTACCAGGCCCGGGTGGCCATTGACGCCGCCCTGCGCCGGGCCGGCGGCGGGGTGTACCGTCTGCGGCTGATCCACGGCTATCACGGCGGAACGGCCCTGCGGGACCTGTGCCGGGAATACGCCGGGCACCCCCGGGTGCTGCGGCTGGTCGCCAGCCCCGGATCCACGGACCTGGTGCTGCGGGAGTTCTGAAGGAGGGTCTTTATGAAAATCGCACAGATCCAGATGCACGTTTCCGCCGATAAGGCGGAGAACATCCGCCACGCCTGCGAACTGGTGCGCTCCGCCGGGGACATCGACCTGGCGGTGCTGCCGGAGATGTTCTGCTGCCCCTATGACAACGCCTGCTTCCGGGATTACGGCGAGCCCTTTGCCGGGCCCGCCCAGCGGGCCATGTCCCAGCTGGCCCGGGAGCGGGGCATCTATCTGATCGCCGGGTCCCTGCCGGAGCTGGAGGGGCACCGGGTATACAACACCTCCTTTGTCTATGCCCCCGACGGGACCTGCATCGCCCGGCACCGGAAGATCCACCTGTTCGACATCGACGTGGAGGGCGGCCAGCGGTTCATGGAGTCGGAGGTCCTGTCCCCGGGCCGGGAGGTCACCACCTTCGACACCCCCTGGGGGACCATGGGCCTTTGCATCTGCTTCGATATGCGGTTTCAGGAGCTGTGCCGCCTGATGGCCCTGCGGGGCGCCAGGGTGATCTTCGCCCCGGCGGCCTTCAACATGACCACCGGCCCCGCCCACTGGAAAATCCTCTTCCGGCAGAGGGCCGTGGACCAGCAGTGCTTCACCGTGGGCACCTCCCCGGCCCGGGACAAAACCGCCTCCTACGTGGCCTGGGGACACTCCATTGTCTGCGACCCCTGGAGCCGGGTGATCCGCCAGTGCCCGTCGAGAGAGGCGGTAGCCGTTACGGAGCTGGATCTGTCCATGGTGGACAGCGTCCGGCGTCAGCTGCCCATTCTCTCCGCCCGCCGGGAGGACGTGTACCGGCTGACGGAGCTGTGATGGCAGGCAGTATTCCGCCAAAACGCAATTGAGGTATCCGTGCCGCAATCGGCATCTGATACTGATTCTTGATTAAAAAATTTAATCAAGAATCCCGTGCGCTGTGCGCACGCACAGCGTGTGAAAACACGCTGTGACGTCTCATACAAATTTGATTAAGAAAGGTGTGGTTTTTATGAAGATGAATCGTGTATGGAGAGTTCACGCTTTCTAACCCTCCGAATAAAATTTTGGAGGAAACAAAATGGAAAACCAAATCACCATCCGTGAAGCCGTCACGGAAAACGATGCTGCTGCCTTCTGGGAGCAGCTGCACGCCTATCACAAGCGGGATATTTTCACAGACTCCGACAAGGAAGAACTGGAATATTTCCTTGGTCAAGCGTATCGTGACCACATGATGAAGATCAACGGCAGGCCGCAGGATCGCTGCTTCTTCCTGTTCTTCCATCGGGGCGGACAGGATATCGGCTTTGCTATGCCGGTAATCTTCACCACGGAGGACGGCAAGTGCTTTATCATGGAGTTCTGCGTCTACCCGGAGTTCCGGGGCAGCGGCACGGGAAAAGCGTGTGCAGCAGCGCTTCTGGACTGGGCAAAAAAACACGGCGCGCGTTATGCGGAGCTGAACTATGGCGGCAACGAGCGGCGGCGCCGCTTTTGGGAATCGGTGGGTTTTATCGAGAACGGCGCGGACCAATGGGGCGAACCGCTGATGCTCCTGCCCCCGGAGGAAAATCTTCCGATTACCGCAGAGCTTCTCGCTGACCCGGAGGACTGGCAGCTGAAAAAACTGGAAAACGGCTTTCTCAAAGAGATCGGCGAAGCACCGTCAACGGAGGAAAAGCAGGAACGGCTGGCGCAAGCCATCCGGGATGGGAAAATCACGTTCTTTGCGGCAAGGCGGGGCTATCGGGCAGTGGGGATGTGCAGCGTTTCCCGGTGCTTTTCCACCTTCACCTGCACAGATGTCGGGATATTCGATGATTTTTACATTGAGCCTGTGTTCCGCAAAAAGGGCGCTGCCCGGCTGCTGGCACAAGCAGCGCAGGAATGGTGCAAGGAAAACGCCCTTGCCAGCCTGACCGTCACCTGCGCCCCCTGCGACGAGGGGATGTATCAAGCGCTCGGCTTCGATACCCATCTGGGCAAGGCGTTTGCACATCTGGGCTGAATCGCCCGCCGGGAGGACGTGTACCGGCTGACGGAGCTGTGATGGCCGGCAGTGTTCCGCCAAAACGCAGCAGTAAGGAGGATAAACCATGAGATTGCGCAGAGATAAGTAACAGTTTCCATAAAATTTGAATGGAGGTTACTTAATATGGAAATCAGAGAATACAAAACATACAACGAATCAGAGATTCTGCGCTTATACACGAGTGTTGGCTGGACGGCCTACACCGATCAGCCGGAGGTACTGCGTAAAGGCTTTGAGGGCTCTATGCTGACCCTTGCCGCTTATGAGGGCGATCAGCTTCTTGGCATCATTCGCACCGTGGGCGATGGGCATACCATCGTGTTTGTGCAGGACATATTGGTGTTTCCGGAGCATCAGCGAAAAGGCTTCGGCTCTGCGCTCTTACAAGCCGTTCTGAACCGATACAGCCATGTTCGTCAGATTGAGCTGGCAACGGATCACACGCCGAAAACCATTGCTTTTTACAAGTCAATGGGATTCTATGAATTGTCCGAAATCGGTTGCTGTGGATTTATGAGAGGATAAGAATACCAGCATCTCAATGCCAAAGGCAATTGCTGGGGGTATCCGTGCCGCCATCGGCAGCTGAATACAAACGCAAACTAATATTTGCCTTTTCCGGGATTGTGTGGTATGCTGATGCCTGCCGGTCCGTCCGGACACGGCACTATGGGAAAAGAGGGAGAGCGCATATGAAAACCTATCAGGAAATGACCCTTGCGGAACGGCAGGCGGAATACGCCGCCCTGTGCAGGACCCACCAGGAGCAGAAGGCCCTGGGCCTGGACCTGAATATGGCCCGGGGAAAGCCCGGCCGGGAGCAGCTGGACATGGTCATGGAGATGTACAACATCCCCCTGACCGCCGACGACTTCATCACCGACGGCATTGATGCCCGGAACTATGGCTATGTGGCAGGTATTCCCATTGCCCGGAGGCTGTTTGCGGACCTTCTGGGCTGCAAGCCCGGCCAGGTCATCGCCGGAGGCAACTCCTCCCTGGAGATGATGTTCGACGCCGTGTCCAAGGCGTATACCCACGGCCTGCTGCACAGCGAAAAGCCCTGGGGCAAGCTGGACAGGGTGAAGTGGATCTGCCCGGTGCCGGGATACGACCGGCATTTCAAGGTCACGGAATCCTTCGGCATGGAGCTGCTGTCCGTCCCCATGACGGAAACCGGCCCCGACATGGACCGGGTGGAGCAGCTGATCCGGGACCCGGAGGTCCGGGGTATGTGGAACGTGCCCAAATACTCCAACCCCACGGGCATCACCTATTCCCTTGAGACCATCCACCGGCTGGCCGCCATGAAGCCCGCCGCGCCGGACTTCATGCTCATGTGGGACAATGCCTACTGCGTCCACGAGCTGGAGGGGGATTTCGTGCCCTTCCCGGACATTCTGTCCCTGTGCGCGGAGTACGGCAATGGCGACATGGTGTATGAGTTTGCCTCCACCAGCAAGATCACCTTCCCCGGGGCGGGCATCGCCTGCGGGGCCGTCAGCGAGGCCAACGTGGAATACTTCAAGAATCTGCTGAACATCCAGATCATCAGCTACGATAAAATGAACCAGCTGCGCCACGTCCGGTATCTGAAGGACAAGGAGACCACCCTGGCCCTGATGCGGCGTCATGCGGCCATTCTGGGGCCCAAGTTCCGGGCCGTGGAGCAGGAGCTGGAGTGCCACCTGGCCCCCTGGGGCATCGCCAGCTGGAGCCACCCCAAGGGCGGCTATTTCGTCAGTCTGGACGCCATGCCCGGCACCGCCAGGCGGGCGCTGGAGCTGTGCCGGGACGCCGGGGTCACCATGACCGCCGCCGGGGCTACCTTCCCCTACGGCGTGGACCCCCAGGACAGCAACATCCGCATTGCCCCCTCCCTGCCGCCGGTCCACGAGCTGGAGCAGGCCATCGCCATTCTGTGCGACTGCCTGCGCATGGCGGCCCTGGAAAAGCTGGGTATCTGAACCCACCATATGCGAAAAACGGCCGCACCCTCCGGGGTGCGGCCGAAGCACGTCAACCATACGAAAGAAGCACGTTAAAGAAGGATGGAGCATCGCATGAACAAGAAAGAGCTTGCCAGCGGTGTCCGACCGCACCGGCCATAACTTCGGCAACGTGAAGATCGCCTTCGACGTGGGCTGCGTGGTGCTGGCGGCATAAATATCGCAAAAATGGCGTGCGCCGGGGGCGCACGCCATTTCTTATTTCTCCATTTCCCGGGTAAGCTCCTGGTCCAGATGCACCGCGCCATAGAGGTTCTTGGCGCTGCACCCGGCCCGGCCGCCGCCGGCACAGGCGCAGGCGCACGCACAGGCGCAGCTGCTGGCGCAGGCGCAGTGTCCCCCGCCGCCGAAGCCGCCCCCTCCGAAGCCGCCTCCCCGGCTGCCGCCGCCGAAGCCGCCGCTGCGGGGCGGTTTCGGTTTTTCCCGGGTACCGTGGGAGCCGGGCCGGGGCCGTCCGTCCGGCCCTGCCGGATACCACAGGCCGCTGACGAACACATAGTGGGTGCCGAAGCCGCCCCGATATCCGTCGGAGGCCGCCGCCACCCTGACGATAAGGAACACCACCACCAGCAGGATCACCAGCCCCACCAGACCCAGGCCGCCGTCGTCCTGGTAATCCGGGTCATATCCCGGGTCGTTGTCCTGGGGCAGGTTGTCCCGGCTGCCCTCCTGGGCCAGCTGGGCGGGCCAGCTGTCGTACCGGACGGTAAAGTCCAGCTGCTGGCCGTGGTCCAGGTCCGTCAGGACCGCCGCATGGTCCCCGCCGGTATTTCCCAGGGAGTCCACGCCGTCCACCCCCGCCGGATCGTGCCAGGTCAGGGTCATCTGCCCCACCCGGGCCTCGTTGAACCAGCCGGGGGTATAGACATACTCCACGGAGCCGTCGGCCCCCAGGGTGTACATATACTCCTGGATCCAGCTGTAGGAGAACCGGAAGGTCTCCCCGTCGTCATAGTCCCGGTTGAAGTACACATACATATAGCTGTTGTCGAAGCTCAGGCGGTCGATGTTGTCCGTCAGGGCCTGCTCCTGGCGGATGCTGCCGTTGGGCACGCCGATCTTCACCCAGCTGACAGGCCCCTCCGCCAGCACCGTCCACTCTAAGGTCACCTGGATCCGCAGGCTGCCGTCCTCGGTGTTGGGGGTCACGTCCACGGCATAGGACTCGATGCGGTCCAGGTCCTGGGCGAAGGCCGTATGTACCGGCCCCAGGGCCAGCACCAGACACAGGCACAGCAGCGCCCGGCACAGAATTTTACGCATGGTCAGCAATCCCCTTCCTGCCGCAGCTGGCAGATATGCTCCATTTTGGCGCTTTCCGCCCGGATGCGGCGGCATGGCTCGCCGTCCCAGATACCGCTCCAGTCGTCGGTCAGCAGGTTCCCCAGGCCCGGCCCCTCCAGCCAGCTCTGGCAGGGCAGCACCGTGCCGTCCGGGGCCAGGGCCATGTTGGACAGGCACGCCCCGCAGCTGGGGATCAGGTGCAGGCCCATGTCCCGGAGGGCCTCCTCCGGCAGCCAGCCGGGGCTGGTGAAGTCCAGCTCCATGCCCAGGCCGTGGGCCGTTTCCGCCGCCTGGCGGAGGATGTCCGTCAGCTCCTCCTGGCTCAGCCGGGTGGCCCGGCTCTCCTCCCCGGCGGCGGAGCCGGTGGGGATCAGCCCCGAACAGGTGACGTACCGCACCCCCAGGCCGTGGACGAACCGCAGGGTTTCGGCATAGTCCCGGTTCAGGCTGCACAGGGGCGTGTTCACCGACACGATCAGCCCCGCCGCCGCGGCATTGCGGATGCCCTGCACCGTGTCGTCGAAGCCCTCCGCCCCCACCAGGGCGTTGTGGACGGCGGCGTCGGCGGCGTACAGCGTCACCTGCACGCTGTCCAGACTGGCCTCAAACAGCCTGCGGCACAGCTCCGGTGTCAGCAGGCGGCCGTTGGTGTTCAGCCGGGTGACGAACCACTGGGCCGCCTCCACCAGCTCCGGCAGGTCCGGCCGCAGGGTGGGCTCCCCGCCGGTGAAGGTCACCTGGGGGATGTTGGCCCGGCGCAGCTTCTCTAAAAGCTCCCGCCACTGGTCCGTGGTCAGCTCCGGCGTTTCCCCCAGGGTCTGCCCGGCGGCGTAGCAGTGCAGGCACTTCTGGTTGCAGTGCCACCGGCCCTCCCGGGTCATGGCGCTGATCATCAGGTCCATCCGGTGGGGGGCGGACATCCGCCCGGCGTATTCGCCCAGGGAGAGGGCTCCCACCTCCGCCGGAGGCTCCTGCCCCCGGGCGATGGCCACGATGCTCCGGAGCATCAGCTCCAGGTCCCCCAGCAGAACGGCTTTCCCGGTGCCGGGATAGGTGCGGCGGGTGGCCTTCACCGCCGCCAAAAGCATGGACTGCCAGTCCTGCTCTCCGATCTCCCGGCCGCTCCAGGGCTCCAGCTGGTCCATGAAATTGGCCAGCAGGATGGCCCAGCTCAGGTTCAGGGGCACCAGCTGCGCCCCGTTCAGCAGCAGAAGAAACGGGTCGGCGGGGTCCTCCGTCCGGGGCGGGATCATGTGGATGCGCACCACGCCGGGGCCCCGAGGGTCGATGGTGATGTGGCGCACATAGTCCAGGCGGCTGCGGCGATACCGCCGTTCCAGCCAGGTCATTTTTGCCATATTGCGTCTCCTTTTATGGGTAATGGGTTTTCGGGGGGGCCGGGAATCGTTCCGTTCCTACGCGGCAGGGCACATGGGCCCTGCCCTACAAGACATTCTATCGTTAAACACTCCGTAGGGCGGGGCCCGCGTGTCGGCAATCCTTCAATACACATTC
>OLXI01001337.1_pt1 | contig 12053 bp, 10 predicted proteins | sample 1674181 | NCBI WGS metagenome assembly OLXI01 (sample SAMEA103958148, study PRJEB25191) | human gut metagenome | reverse complement strand
TCATCAGGTTCTTAATTGCCTGAACATTTGTAAACATTGCACCGTTTCCATTCTTCATCATCTCACTCAATGCTGCTTTATACTTTTTACTGTTTGTGTCAATCCCTGCTGCTTTTAATTGTTTCTGTACAGAGCTGCTGTTCATTTGGGACAACTGAATATTGTTGACCAAATTTGTTTTTGATGTTCCAAATGTTGTTTGAAATAAAAAACCGTAGTCCGTAATTCTTGACATAAGCGAAACCTCCCATCATTAAATTTTTTATATGTATCATCCACTTTATTTTTTTCTATCGACACACCCCTTCTGATATTTTACCTTTTCTGCACCAAGTACGATTTTTTTGCACGAAGTAAGACTTTTTATGAATTGAGGAATAACTCAGCAATAAATTTATTTCCATCACTTTTCAATATTAAATTTCCATCATATTTTTTTACACTGCTCTGAACATTCAGCAGTCCTATTCCACCGCCTTTTCCTTTCGCTGATACCGGAAAACCATTTTTCCACTTTACCTCTCCGCAGTTATTTTCGATGCTGGCAGCTATCATTTTATGGTATGAGCCAATCTTAATCGAAATATATTTCTCTCCTTCCAGCTTCTCTGCTGCCTCAATCGCATTATCTAATAAATTTCCAAAAATAGTTGTAATGTCGATTGGTGCAAGGAAATTCAGATTCACATTATCCACCTTTATGGTTACTGAAATACCTTTTTCCCTCATAACGGATTCTTTATCGGTAAGAAGAATGTTCAAGATCGGATTTTCTGTGTATTGAACCGGAATGAGCGGCTTTAACAGTTCTCTGATTTCCGCTGCATATTCTCCTGCCGTATTCCCCTGCTCTGCACCATATAATCCTTCGATTGCTTTAATATGCTTATTTACATCATGTAATATGTGGACGGTTTGATCATATTTTTTTGTCTGCGTCAAATAGTATTCGTATTGTACCTTTGCCTGTTGCTCTAAAGCGATGAGCTGCTTTTCATAATAGTTCTTTTCATCTGCCATTTTAACAAAATATAAAAGGTATAGATCTGCCAGAACAATACACCCCATATTGACTGCACATAAGTAATTTTCTTCTCCATTTTTAAAATTCTCTACAATTACACCCATGTTAATCAGATTGTATAGGAGTATAATTCCATACATGATGTACCTTGTCTTTGCATAAGGAATATCGCTCTTTTTCACAAACCTGTTTATGAATGTATAATACAAAAAAATAAGTATTACTTTTGAAAATGTTACCTCAAGGCAGTAAAGCATCGTTTCATTCACATTTTTTATATCTGCTGCCTGCAAAATACATTGTAAAAGAATCACTCCTAATGATTCACAAACAGACATGCAAAATACCAATGCCTCACATTCAATGATACGTCTTAACGGTTTATCCATATCCTCATAATACAGAGCATATGCTATTATCCCCGTCAACACGCCCCAGACCACCAAATTTAATATGGAATGATTGAGCATATTGATACAGGTTGTAAAAATCACTGTGACAGTCTCGATCACAATATATACATATCTACTTTGACTACTCTTTTTATACTTTCCATTCATAAACTGGAACAGTATGGTACTTATGATAAAACAGGAAAGAGCATTACATAATATCAGTAAAATCGTATTCATCGTTTCTCCTATGAATTTTTCTGCAAAAATTTATTTACTTCTTCTCTAAAATCGCTGCTTCTCTTTTGCGCAATCTGGAGTTCTTTTCCATTATCCATATAAATGGTAAAGCCTTTTATTTTTTCAATATGCCTTAAATTAACCAGATTTCCTCTGCAATTCACAACAAAATCATAGGGCTGCAGTTCTTCAACCAGTTTTTCAAAAATGCAGTCATACTCATATGTGATATCAGACAACGCTATCAGTACTTTTCTTGATCTTTTTATGTATTCAAAATATAAAATGTCCCTGAGTTTCAATTTAATCGACAGATACTCTTTCCCATTGCTGTCCGTCACTTTATAAAAATCCTTTTCTGCTCCGGTATCCGGCAGTTGATCCAGTAGTTCCAACATCTGCATTTCCAATTTATCATATTCCAGTGGTTTACATAGAAATGAAAATGCATGAACTTCGTTAATGACCTGCATACAATATTCTTCATAACTCGTAATATACACTAATTTCACATCCGGAAATTTTTCCTTTAATTTTCTCCCCAGTTTAATACCATTCAGTTCTTCCATCGAAATATCTAAAATTCCGATATCAATGTTGCTGATATTTTCAAGCATTTGATTTGCAGACGCAAATTGCTCTATATGATAAGCAATCTTTTGACTTGTAAAAATCTTATGCAGCATAGTCACTGCACACTCAAGATCTGCCATATCGTCATCACAGACAACAATTTCCAGCATAATACTCACCTTCTTCCTTAATTATATTATCGCACAGAAAATGTGCCATCAAATTGACAGCACATTTTCTCAATTATCTATATTTTTCTTTTATTGCGCATACCGATTTAATTATTCCAAAACCACCTAACATAACCAATAATGCACCTACTATCTGATAACAATGAATTGCTTCCGTTAGGATTTTTTGATATAAGGTTCCATCTATCCCATTGTTTTCACTTACAATTTTTGAAGCCATTTCCAGACCATATGGTACAGCATTGATTATTTCACTATAACCTATAATACACACAAAAACTAAACTAACAAACCATATTATTAAAAGCACTCTTTTCATTTTGTTTGCTACCATATTACCACTCTCCTCAAATAAACACTATCAGCTTCAGTATGCCACCATTCGTTACCTTATTTCCTCTTTTCTATGATTACTCTAAACTTGCATATTCATTATTTTTTATTTTACTGTTTTGCACAATATATAAATCACGAAATACGATTTTTCCGCACGAAATACGATTAGAAAATAAAATTATGAGTCCCCGCATAATCCATCTGGTAATACTTCAATTCTTAGTTTTTTTCCGAAAAAATATATTGATGTTTCATATCGCCAACTGTATTTTCTTTTCTCTGTCCTTTCCCTTAAAGTGAAAAGTTCCCTGCACAGGCCACGGTGAACCATACCATAGTCCACCTGACCGGCGCAGTAATCCCTTTGTGCCTATTTTATGATTTCATAGAGCAGGCTGCTCTTTCCTCCGTTCTCACGCCATCTCTGCTTTTTTTGTATAAATCCTGCACACTCCAAATCATGGATTGCACGCTTGACCGTACTTACAGACAGGTGCAGCTCTCTGGCAATGGTACCGATTGCCGGATAGCATGTCCTCTCCCTGTCCGCACGAGTCTCCAGATACAGATAGACCGCCACAGCCCTGTGTGGCAGCTCTGTTTCATAGATTTCTTTCCTAGTCACCCTGCCTCCTAATCTTCCGTCCGTAAGGTCTGCCGCATCTTTTTCATGGTGTCCGTCAGCGGTGTCTGCTGCATGCCTCCTGTCCTTGCCATTTCCACAGGTGTATCCTCCGGTTCTTCCATACAGCACATATATCTCCGTATGATCTCCTCTTCAATTTCCTGCTTGTCTGCGTATGCTACCTTTCTTGCAGATTTTTCTTCAATCTCATAGGGTTCTTCAAATGTGATGCCCCATTTTAAGAACAGTTTCAGTTTTGTCCGCATAGGGTGAGTCCCGGTCTTTGATACGATAAAGTTTCCTTTTGGCAGTGACTTTAATTCATCCGCTGTCATGAGCGGTCTTTGGATCATCTGGAGGGACTGGCTCGGATCATTCTTTCCCCGGCTGATGGAACCGGACATGACGGTTTTGTTGCCCAGGCTCTTTGACAGCACTTCCGCTGACTCCGAGTTCGGAGCGAACCCTCCGAAGATGGTATCCTGACAGTTATCGATAATGATTTCTGCACCCTCTTTCCCATAATTCTTATTAAGCTGGGCAAAGGACTGAATCATGGGTACGATACTCACCCTTCTGGATCGGGACGCTGAGAACATCATCTCTGCACTTTCAATCTTCGGAATCGTTCCGACCTCATCCCAATAGAAAACTACACGGTTGTCCAGTTTTCCTCCGTTCTCGTCTGCCACCACGAGGATTTCCCGGTAGAGCTGCTGTAAGATCAGAGAAATAATAAAATACTTGGTATTGTCCTCCTCCGGCATGACCAGAAACACCGCCGTCTTTTGTTTGCAGAAAAGCTCTGCATCGATGGCGGTATCAAAACAGAGTATCTGCTCCAGCTCGGAATCCAGAAAAGCATTCAGTCTGGATAATGCCGTGGAGAGAACCGACTGCATGGACTGCTCTGCCGTATTTAAGGCTGCCCCTGCAAACCATTTCGCCTTGTGGGTATCCGGGAGTTTTGCCAGAAGTAGCTGGAACTGGTTTTTCCCTTTCACTTTAGATGGTGCAAGTAAATCCTGTATCAGCTTGAACACGCTGATGATGTGTCTTTTTCCATCCAGGCAGAATTCCGCAATGAGCAGGATGGCTGCCGTCAGCACGCCTTCTGCCGCATCATAGAAAAACGCATTCTGTCCATAGCTGGAACTGTCCGTACCACCGGAGGAGATAATGGTCTTTGCCGTAATCTTCGCATATTTTTCCGCTTTTGCCTTGGCACTCAGGTTCGTATGGTCTGCAAGATACTCATCCATGTATTTGTTGACCAGATGGAGCATATTGTCACCATCGCTTCTGGTCGGATTACGGAGATCGATGACTGCCGTATGGTAGCCATAGTATTTTTTTGCAATGCCTGCATAGTTGCGGTATAAATCTCCCTTTGTGTCCGTGGTCAGGAAACTCATTCCACAGGCACAGGCATATTCAATGTTGGGATACAGAAAATGTGCGGTCTTTCCGACTCCTGCCGCACCGATCATCAGGCAATGCACATCCCCGGTATCCACCAGTGCGTATAGTTTTCCTGCCCGCTCCATGCTGCCGAGTACCAGTCCCTGTGCAGCCGGCAGGTTCTCACCCCTGCGCCACAGCTCCGGTTCATAGGGCACCTGCACATAGGTTTCTGCGATTTCCTTTTTCGTGGCAAATCTCGCCGTTCCATGCTGACCGTCCCCGACAGTCCTGCTCTTGATTCCGTTTAATGTATAATAGTGTGACAGAAGTGACACGCCTCCAATCACGGAAAACATTGCCACCCCTGCGATCACCAGCATCACGACTGGCTGCATAGCATCATTCCTCCCTCCTGATGTTCCATTTTCTGTTCCTTCACAGTCTGTTTTGCCGGCTTCATCTGCTCTTCCCCGCAGTCGATGGCAACAAAAATATGAGCCCGGATGCATTCCATCGCAAGGCTCATACATTTTCTGGCAAGCAGTTCCTGATCTTCTTTTTGTTCTAAGTCTTTTGTATCGAACACCTCCAGTGTTTCTTCAAAGGCTGCCTGCATCTGCCGGATGCGGGTGTTGAAGTTTCCCTTGTCTTTATGCGGCAGATAACGCTTTGACAGATTTTCCAGTATCTGCCCTGCACTGGTTTCCCTGCCAAGTGCGATCCCCTCTTTTTCCATGCACCGCACAAGCACTCCGGTCAGAAGCATCCCCGGTCCGTCAAAGGCATCCGTAAGCTGTTCCCTGCCCCTGCCTTTTTTCAGTTCATTATAAATATCCTGATAATAACGGCAGATATAACTTCTGTTGGCATACTTGATGTTGATGGATTCCGTCACCTCTTTCAGCACCTCTGTCCATGCCCTGCATTCCATGACTCTCGGATGCTCCTGTGCCGGAATTGTTTCCTCACCATATCTGCCCTTTAAATCCTCATTCCAGTCTTTGCAGGCTGACTGTAACCTCTTTACCGCACCATATCCATTGCGTACCAGAATCTCTGCCAGTCTGCCGCACGCCTCTATGCCTGCCGGATCATGGTCAAGGCACAGCACAACCGTATCCAGTCTGGGATTGTCTTTCAATGCCTGCAGCATGGCATGTTCTGCCACACCGTTTAAGGTGATATAACTGTTCTCCTGCCAGTTGTCTGGATACAGGGACAGAAATGATAACAGGTCAATGGGTGCCTCAAACACATACAGTCTGTTCCCGGTTCCCCTGTATCCAAATCCGTAGGCAGCTTCCGAGCCTTCCTGATTCAGCCGGAAGCTCCTGCCGTCAGAACAGCTCCCTTTCACATGGATATGCCGGATTTTCCCCTCGCTGTCCAGTCCGGCAAACACAATGTTGTGATGCTCCGCAGATTCATATATGGTTCCTGCCTTTGCAAAATATGAGAGGATTTCCCTGTCAATATGTCGCTTCTGCAGAAGATACGCATAGACTCTCTTCATGGTCGGATTTTTCTCCGGCGGTTTCAGTTCCTTTGGCTCTTTCGGTTCTTTTCTTTCCTCTGTCTGTTCATTTTCTACAGCCTGCCGTCCCTTCCCGGCTTTTACCGGTTTTCTTTTTGTCTCCTGCCTTTTTCCCCGTTCAATAAGCTGTCCCTGTTCTCCGTCCAGCAGGTAACTCACTGCCTCCGGGTAGGACATCCCGAAGAACTCCTGCATAAAATCAATGGCATGACTTCCGACCTGTCTGCTGTGGCGGTACCAACTGCTCCCCCGGAAAGTCACACTCCTGTGCCGTTTCCAACGCCATTCATTCCCGGAACGCTCCACTTCCTCATGCTCCCGGCGAAGGATGTCCGCAATATGTACCGCATTGGCTCGCTCCTTCTGTTCCTCTGTAAAATAAATAAAATCTCCCAATCGTACCTCCTCTCATCATTTCTACCACTCCTCCTGTGATCACTGTGTTTGTACCATGTCCTCATGGTCATCCACGGCATGTCCCTGTGCAATCTTCTTCTGTCGGATTTTTCGTGCCAGCTTTCTGTCAATCCCCTGCCTGCGGCCCCCGCTCTTTCTTCCAGCCACATTCTCTTCGATGATATGTTCCAGATGCCGCATGAGCCTTGTTGCCATCAAGAGCAGATCGGGGTGTGGCATGTCATTCCAGTGTTCTAAAAAATACGCTGCATAAATATTTCCCTGCTCTGCGGATTTTAAAAAATAATCGTATGCCAGTTCCTTGTCCTGCTGGACATCCTTTCCGATCAGATACACTTTCCCAAGGGCATATTGTGCATACTGGTTTCCGGTGTCTGCCGCCATCTTCAGATAATGCAGTGCCAGTTCCGTGTTCTTTGGCAGTTCTTCTCCGGCAAGATAAAGTTTCCCTAACCTGTATGCTGCAAATTCATTTTTCTGTTTCGCAGCCAGTGTCAGATACTGTATGGCTGCCGGAATGTTTTTAGTGTCCTCTTCCAGATATATTTTCCCAAGCTGATACTGTGCATAGCTGTTTCCGGCATCTGCGGCACGTTTCAGGTGGAACACTGCTTTTTCCATGTCCTCTGCTACCAGTGTGCCTTCCCTGTACAACCGTCCGATTGCATAATCCGCAAACGGATTTTCCTGTGCGGCTGATTCTTCCAGCCACTTTACCGCTTTTGCAATCTTTGCGTAATCCGGTGCTGTCCCAGACTCCCCGCTTAACTTTTGGCTCTCCTGTCTGATATAGAGTCTGGCAAGCTGATAGGATGCATGGGTGTTGCCATAATCAGATGCTTTTGTCAGATAATGTTCCGCTTTCGTTTCGTCTGCCTCTGTCCCGATCCCATGCAGATACATGCAGCCGATACGATACCAGAGCGTATCATCCTTTGATCTTTTCTCAAGATTCAGAAAACCTAGAAAGGCTACACGATAACAATTTTCCGACTTTTCCTGATTTTTCTCTGTTCCGCATCCTGTCTCATACAGTTTTCCAAGTTCATACGCCGCATAGGGATTTCCCTTGCTGTAAGACCGGAACAGCAGACCATACGCAGTTTCCTCATTCTGCTCCACTCCTTTCCCCTGCAGATAGAGCATGCCAAGGGAATAGAGCGCATACTTATGTTCCTTTGCTGCCGCCTTGGAAAACCACTCCCCTGCCTGTTCCATATTCTCGTCTGTACCAAGTCCGTACTGATACATTTTTCCAATGCGGTATTCCAGATAGGTGTTACTTTTCTTCTGCTCTACATAATGCATTGCCGCCAATGCTTTTTTGTACCACACATCTGCCTTTTCTTTGTCTGCTTCACATCCAATGCCCTGTGCATAAATCTTTCCCATGTCGTGCATGGCATACGCATTTCCCTGCTCTGCCTCTTCCAGCATGATCTCATGGGCTGCCTCCTCATCTGGTTCTTCCCCCATCGTGCCATAGAGATATTCCCTCGCTTCTTTATACCGGTCCGTCCATCTGGCAAAATAAGAAACGGATTCCCCATGCTCTTCTTCCTGCCTGTCTGGTTCCTGCTCCTCCATCTCCGTCTGTCCAGGCAGGATATCCGGCATGTCCTCCCCCTGCAATGCGGCAAGGCTTTCTGTCTGCTGTTCGGATATCTCTTCCAGCCGTTCTATTCCTGTTTCCGCTTCTTCCAGATACAGATACCCTTCTCCAAAACGGACTGCCTCACGGATGACCATATTTTTAACGCTCTTTAGCTCCTTCTGCTGTGACAGCGGTATCATCTCTATTTCCGAATCTTTATAGTAATGCTGTATCTCCTCCCTGCTTTTTTGCCATGCCTGATAGCATTCTGCCACACGCTCTTCCTTTGCCAGTTCATCTACAATGTCATTTACGATGGCTTTCACATCTGCTTTCAAGTATCCATATACCTTTTTCCCTCCGGTATTTTTTAACCGTCTGGATAAAAGCTGCATCTGCTCTGCAATCTTGAGATTATGACAGACTCCCTCCTGCATTTGCTGCAACAAAAAAAGCAGACTTTTTTCTGCCTGCTCTTTTAACTGGTTTCTCTGTTCGGTTGCCTTCTCATAGATGCTTAGAAACTCCTGCCGGAAAATATCATGTGCGTATGCAGAACGCATGGCATCAATTCCCTTTGCCGTCAAGTATCCCTCGGACGGATCAGAAGAATAGACCACCAGATGCACATGGGGATGATGGGATTCATTGTGGAATGCCGCATACCATTTCAGGTTCCGGCTGTCTATCTTACAATTCTCACACAGCAACTGCACCCTGCTCCTCAACAGTGCCTGCCACTGGGCGGCACTGTCATAGCCTAACCGCTCGGCATCCTCCCTCCGCAGGCTGATGACATTCGTCCAGATCACACCGGGATGATTTGCCACCTCTTCTGCCACACGGGACAGCACCACTGGTTCTCCCTCATTTGAAAACAGACCGTGAGTACCTATGATTTCTACTCCCGGTCTGTTTGCCAGATAATCCATATAATTTTTCTTTTTCGCTATGATGTCAAGGTTATTTTCCAACGCCTGCGTAATAAACTCCGATGCATTTTCTCTGGTTGGTCTTTGGATATAATCATGATACTCATGCATCCGGTTCGCATCGGGAATCTTTGCCAGAATATCTTCAATCAGACTTTTCTGCCGGTCGGTGGCTGGCAGTGAAGATGTCGTGCTGCCTACCTTCTCCACGCCCTCACGGGTGCCGATGTAATTGATGTAATTAGCAAGGTGTGCGGGCGGGGAGTTCTTGAGGTAGTTGCAGCGTAGGATAAGTTTGGGCATGGTGTCCTCCTTATTGGTCTGTCCCTAATTCCTTTTTCAGCTTTTCTGCTATTTTATTGAAATAATCTCTTTCTCCAATAAAATGCATATCGCCAACTGCCTGATATATATTCAATATTTCCAGAACACTCTTATAGTCGTTGCCTCCTCTTTTGTTTTCAACAAGTGCTTTCACAACATCATCAAATCTGCTTTTATCCTTTTTATAGGTTGCCAGAAGCATCTCCAGATCATCTATTGTCATAATATAACATCTTGGATCTTGCTCAAATATTTCCGGCAATGAGCCGACTATCATCTGTGTATTGGTCATACTCTCATACAAAAGAAAAACCTTTATTACAGGTTTCTCTCCTTTATATTCCTGCTCTGATGCCTTCAACTGCTCATATGCCTCTTTTATGTTCCTGTTATAAAATATATCAATCTGCCCAACATCCGGCACCTGCTGTTTTGCTCCCAGTCCAAGTAATCCTGATTTTAATTCAAACAAAAATACCGCTTCATCCACTTCAACATAATAATCAGCACTCTTTTTTCTTTCCTCTGGAATCTTATGCCATGAATTCTTGGGCAGATATAAACCTGCCAGTTCTTCAAAGTAATCCTCAAACATCTCTCCAAAAGCAATTATAAATTTGGTTCCCCAATGATTGTTGTGATAGTAATCCCGAATCAGCCAGTACAATCCATCTGCTATCATCATCTGTACCAAATAGAAACTGACTGCAATCGTTTCTTTCGTCTTTTGCGTAATCACAAATGGTTTGTTGTAGAAAATCTGTTTTCGCAATGATGAGTTTCTCACCTGTTCATAGGTCACAGAATAATAACTTATAACCCGCTCCAGATTTTTCTTTGTCAGGATGCTATTTTCTTTTTTTCTATATAACTCTTCCGGTGCGCTTAATGGATCTGGATGAATAGAACACAGCCACCAGATAATCCATTCTACTGCTAACAATTCCTCTGCTGTAAGTCCAAATAATTCGTTTGTAATCACATTGATATCAACTATTTTTTCCCTGTTAATATTAGGCGAACCGATCAGCATATGGTAATTGCGGTTATAGTTCTGATATATCCATGCCGGATTTGCGTATTTAAATTGTTCATATGACATTCCCATCAAATATTTGAATATACTAGGCAGTCCATTATTTCCAATATATTCACTTCCTGAATGCTTATTTTCATACCCACGATACAGGTTGACCACTCTTCCTGCTAATTGTTCTGTCATAATATCATTTCTGTAATCATTGGAATTCGTGATAGAAAGATATGCCATGTTTGGAATATCCCATGCCGATAACATGACTTTTGCCTGCTTATGTATAAAACCATGCTGAATAATGTTTAAAGGAAATGTAATATTACATACCAAATGTTCATCTAATTTTTCTACTTGATTTTTATATATTTCAATAGATTTTTCTGCAAAAAAATAGAAAAAATCTCTGGTAGCATAGTTCTTAATGAACCCTTCAAAATCTTTCAACTATGTTTCCTCCTCATAAATTCACAGCTTTTAAGAGTACAGAAAAGACCACTACCGAAGTAATGGTCCTGTATTCCCTTCTGATAATTAATTTTTTTCTAACTCTCTCAACAACTCATCTGGGAGAATTACTTTTACTCTTGAATGCTTAAAATCAGCCGGATTTCGTGTAACAATATAATCTGCCATAGACTCAACTGCACATTCTTCCTGCAGACCATCTTCAAAATCTGAAAATGCATTGTTTTCCAATGCAGCTACTATCTTCTTTTCATTCAAGTCAGAAATCTGAAATATCTCACATAAATTTTTCAGAAGAAATCTTCTTTCTTCCTGACTGAAATTTTTTCTAAGAATATAAAACAAGTTTGGTATGCTATGTGCCGCAAGTATTCCTGTTATTTCCCTTGCCGCACATTTTTCCATAATTCTTTTTGCATCATCAGCATATGGTTCCCGATTGGCAAGTGCATCTATAATAATATTTGTGTCAACCAATATTACCATACTTTTCCTCCCTTGCCTCCTGTAATTCCTTGTCTGCGTCAAAATCTTCTGGTAATCTTCCGCTGAACTTCAGCACATTCTGGAGTGCTTCCATTGCCTGTTTCTTATCTGCAGGTCTGTTGGATGACATTTCCTCAAGATTCTGAAGAATATTAATCACATAAAACATTTTTTCATCTGGAATACGTTCTATCAATTCAACTGCCCGTTCCTTCATCTGTGTCATCATGTACCACTCCTTCCTTTTCTTTTATCATACTGTAAGTCTTACCGCATTTCAATAAATTATTTCTTAAAAACGATCCCCCTGCTGATATTGATATGCCTCCTCAAACCTCACTGCTCCATTGATCCGTTTCACCTCTTCTGCACACTTCGCCTGCAGCTTTCCGAGTGCCTGCTCATCCACACCATGGCTGTATGCGATCACATGGGACAGCTTGGAAGTTTCCACTGCAAGTTTATACATTGCACGAGCCA
>OLXI01001325.1_pt1 | contig 12099 bp, 5 predicted proteins | sample 1674181 | NCBI WGS metagenome assembly OLXI01 (sample SAMEA103958148, study PRJEB25191) | human gut metagenome | reverse complement strand
TTTATAACGTAAAGAAATAATTATTAATAACAACTATAATAACTTACAAGATGAAGAAAACTTTATTATTTTCCGTTGCATTGGCGGGGCTGATGCTAGGTTCTTGTTCAAGTAGCGATGATCTGAATGGTGGTGGTAACAACACAGGTTCTAATCAGAGTGGTAGTGGATACATCTCACTTTCTTTGAATTTGCCTACACGTAGTGGTTCTATGAGTCGTGCAGCAAACGACAAGTTTGATGATGGACTTGCTGACGAGTATGCTGTTAAGAATGGTACCTTGATTCTGTTTGAGGGTACTGATGAAGCCAATGCAACATTTGCTGGAGCTTACGAGTTGAAGAATTTGAGTATGAACTTGGTTGGAACTACTACTGATAATATTACAACCACAACCAAAATTACCCAAAAGATTAATAGTGGATTAGCAGATGGCACTAAGAATTTCTATGCAATTGTTGTATTGAATAACAATGGAACACTTGCTGTTGATGGTACTAATGCTTCCTTGAAAGTAAATGATGTAGATTTTTCAACTAAGAAAATTTCAGATTTGCAAAGCTTAGTGCTGACAAAGGATGCTTCTGCCTTTAAAACAACTGGTTTCTTGATGATGAATGCTCCTTTGTCAAGTGTTAAAGGTGGTGAATCTGAGCCAACTGCTGCAAAAATCTCTGTTGCTTCTAAGATAGATAAGGATCATATATATTCTACCGAAGCTTTGGCTAAGGCTAATTCTTCTGCAACTATTTATGTAGAGCGTGCTTTAGCCAAGGTAGATGTAACAGCTACTAGTACTACAGGTCATTTGACCGATAATACATCAGTACCATATACTATTAAGGGTTGGATATTGGATAATACGAATAAGAAGACCTATTATTTGAGGAATACTTCAAATTCTTCAGAGTGGCTCTCTTTGAAGACTACATCAGCTGTTCCTACAAAGCCTTATCGTTTTGTTGGTGATAATCCTATGGAAAGTAGTGTTCAATTGTATCGTACATATTGGGCTAAAGACCCTAACTACGATGTTAAGCCTATCACCTTATCTGAAGATTTCAATACTATAGGTAATAAAGCGCCTGCATCCTTGAAGAATCTTGGAGAACATGATTACTGTTTGGAAAATACTTTCAATGTTCCTCAACAGACCCAGGATGTAACTACACGTGTTATCATTGCTGCTCAGCTTAAAGATGATGGTAAGACTTTCTATGTAGTTAATGACAACGAGAGTGAGTTGCTTGATGAAGATAAGATGAAGGAGGCTGTTAAGAGTGCATTCTTGAACAATACTGACGTACAAGCATGGATTAAGACGGGCTTGAAGGCTGGTGAAATAATTGATGAAAATGATTTGGATGTTACTGTTGCTAGTACAGCAGGTAATAACGTACCTACCGTTTCTGTCAATGCTACAGGTAAAGCTAAATATACTTCTGGTATAGCCCCAACTGTGACCGAAGATATTACAAACATTATGAAAACAATCAAGGTTGCTACTTATGAGAATGGTATTTCATACTATCCTGTAAGAATTAAGCATTTTGGTGACGAATTGACTCCATGGAAGAGTTCAGAGAATCCATTACCTACAGTAAGTACTGGTGCATATCCAACAGCTAACCAGGCTGCAAATTATCTCGGTCGTTATGGTGTACTCCGTAATAACTGGTATAATATTGATGTTCAAGGTATCAAAAAACTTGGTTCCCCAGTTGTTCCTGAGGTTACTGGTGATACAGATGATGAATTGGCAGCTTACATCTCTGTCAAGATCAACGTCCTCTCTTGGGCTAAGCGTACACAGGGAGCAACTCTCGGTGAGTAATATAAAACGATAAATATAGAAAATAATAATTGATTAGCGATATGATAGCGCAGAAGATAAATAAATGGTTAAAGGGTGTCATGGCAGCTGCCCTGACCCTGGCCGTCGCAACCTCATGCCACGATATGTGGCACCAGGATTACAGCGATTGTCCTAATGGTGTATATGTGAAGTTTAAGTATGATTATAACCTCCAGCGTGCCGACATGTTCAATGACCATGTTGGACAGGTAACGCTGTATGTATTCGACGAGAACGGAAACTATATAACCCAACAGACCGAGACGAATTCTGCGCTATCATCGCCTCTCAAAGACCCAAATTATGTAATGCATGTCGAGAACCTGCAGCCAGGTAAATATCAGTTCCTTGCCCTTGCCGGACAGAATGCTTACGCCGACCAGTTAGCTTCAGGCCGTGCCAAGTTCGTTCGTACCGCTCCATCGGCTATAGGAGATAAGATGCAGAAACTGGAAGTGAATCTCGATCATGAAAATAGGGGAGAGTATGATGAGGTTGTCAACAACAGCCTTCCTCTCGATACCCTCTGGCATGGTAAACTGCTGGAGGCAGTAGAGGTATCATCCTCAAAACCTTCTTATGCATACCAAGAAGATCAATGTGGCGCTTCGTGACCTTGACTCTCCACAGGATATGGATGTCAACGACTACACGATGACTATCGAAGACCATAATGCCCGCATCCTTTGGGATAACTCTCTCGATGAGAGCCGTAAACTCATTTATACCCCTCATGCTACATGGAATACGGTAGATGAGGACGAGCAGGGCAAGATAGCCCATGCTGACTTTATGACTTCCCGCATTCTGAAACACGAAGATTACAACCAGGATGGCCGACTCCTCATTAAGAGTAAGGAGACCGGAAATACGGTAGTCAATGTAGATCTGCCAGACCTCTTGAGTCGTCTTCGCACCAGCGAGGAGTACAGTTACAGTGCACAGGAATTCCTAGACCGTGCCTACGATTACAAACTTCAGTTCTTTATTCAGGGTGGCAAGCTCAAGTATTGTTACATCACCATCAGTGTGAATGTACTGAGTTGGAGTAAGCGCATCCAGTTCGAAGAACTCCATTAACATGTCCTACCCGGCTTTCAGCAAGCCGATATAAAAAGAAAGTGTATGTTTAAAATGAAAACTATAACCCTCTCATTGCTAGCCCTTTTGCTGGTTATGTCGTTTGCATCCTGTGCAAGTGACACTACTAGTGATTTGCCTCTGCCAAGCAAAGATATGAAGGCATATCTGCAGGTAAAGGTAACGGTGGAAGGTAGTGGAGATACACGAGCGAGTAGGGCAACTACAGAACCTAAAGGAGGTGAAGATGGAAATGGAAGAGAACCAGGAATCAATAAAGAAAATGAAGTCAATTCTCTTGCTGTCTTACTATATAAATCTGATAATAATGACCTGTCGGAAGATGATGCTAAAATAGATTATGTTTATACATTTACCAATTTAAAGGCGGAAACTCCTACTTCCGGCAGAGATGCAACTTATACTACCGTTCCAAAAGAAATAGATGCTGCAATTGTTGGCAAGAATTATCATGTTATAGTGATAGCCAATGCAGACGATATGACTTCCAGATGTAAAGGAAAGAAGATAAGTGAAGTAAGAGATTTGCAAATGTCGAAGGTGTGCACCCGAGATGCTGATATTACAAAGTTCTCAAACTTCATCATGTCATCAAAGAATGATGCTAAGATAGATTTCAAAACGGAAGGTTCAGAAACAGATCCGTATCAGGTAACTGTTGACATCGAGCGCCTGGCTGCCCGTATCGACATCATTCCAAATGCTACTTATGATGATACAGGTAAAGGTTATTATTATAATGTAATGGATGGTACGAATGTAGTAGGTGGTTTTAAGCTCGAATCTGTTACTCCTACCAAGGTTATGACAAAGGGAGAATACCTGATTAAGCGAGTTTCTTCAGATGCAGCTGTATCTACAGTTACTTATTACGGTGAAGAAGAAATGAATCCTACAACCAAGGCTTCTACTAATTATGTGGTTTGTCCATGGACAAATATTCATACTTCGACAACTCTGAGTAATGCCGAGGGTCCTACATCTTTATATAATGTAAAGGAGACAACTTCTACCAGTACAACAGTAGAAACTGCATCATACATCCTCGATTATGTGATGGAGAATACGACCACCGATAATGACGAGGCTTATTCTACTGGCCTTATCTTTAAAGGCAAGTATTACGAGTCTTCCGAATGGGATGCAACAAAACATCGTCCGATTGCAGGTGCAAAAGGTACTGAAAAGAAATATACCTATACGCTCCGTCATAGCGACCCTTCAGGAAGTGGAACCACCGCTGACCCGATGCATTTTGGTGTAGTCCGCAACAACATCTATCAGGTAAAGGTAGAAGGTGTTGAAGGAAAGTCTAAAGGTATCAAGTTGACCATACATGTAGTCCCTTGGGCACATTACGACCATGGGGAAGTAATATATTAAACTCTAAGATTAATTTACAAAGTATAACTAAAATGAGAAAACATATAATGAAATATATGGCGTGTCTGGTGATGCTGCTTCTGACTTTTGCAGCATGTTCGCTAGATAGTGATGCTTCTGATCCGGGAAGTACCACCAACAAGACATATACTCTCCATTTTAATCTGTCTCCAGTATCAGGAAGTTCTGCTTCTTCCCGTGCAGAAACTTATACTGCAGGAAGTCCCAATACATGGGAGGACGGTTCTAAAGAAGAGAACATGAAGAGTTGGACAGTTGTCTTTGTAAAGTCTGATGGAACGGTAGCGAAAGTTGTTAAGCAGCCATCCGTAGCTGAAGGCAAAGATAAGGAAGATGATGTAACAGTTACCGGTTTGGAAGCAGGAACTTATTCGGTCTATTCTTTTGCCAATATATCAGATGCAGAACTCGGTACGATTACGGAGGGTTCTCGTTCTCCTGACTTCGATTCCAAATCATTTGCTATCAATGGTAATGATATGGATATTAAAGCGAATGGTATTCCTATGAGTAATAAACAAGAGGTAACTATCGGCTCTGACGGCCAACCGAATGTTAAGAAATTATATGTAGTAAGAATGCTATCCAAGATTACGCTCAAGTTCCGCAATATGACAGGTCAAGATATTACCGTAAATAATGTGAGTATCAGTGATATTACAAGCAATCCTGCTGCAGGAACAGAAAATATCATGTTGCTTCCTAAAACGTCTGTTTCATCTGCGAATGTTGCCCAAACGCCAAATTTGGTAGAGAATGCTAAAAGTGATGATTTTACACATGCGATTACATCTGGTTTGACAATAGCCAAGAACACAACCGATTATGATACAGATAACAGCCGTTCGGTTTCATTCTATGTCAACGAGAGTCAAGCCGGCAATGCTTATCCTTACTTTGTAGTAACGCTCGAAACGAACGTTGGTTCACAGAGATACTTCATGTATACCGACTGGAATCAGATAGCCCGCAACGACCATCATGTCTTAAAGTTGGCACTGAGCGATTACAAACTACGTCTCAAGGTAGAGGACTTTGGATCTATCGGTTCGACTCCGTCATTGAAAGATGACGGAAAACAGCTCAATCTCATTTTCCATGATTTAGAGGAGTTCCATATCGTTCCTTCTGTTACAAAGTATAGTGATGGTTCATCTGTCTCTTTCACTGATCTTGAGTGGAAGAGACTCTCGGAATCGGAGACTGGAGCAGAATCAAAAGCCTTCTTGATTCCACCATATATCGTTTCTAGCAAAGATAGAATAGAGGCAGAAACCTTAGGTGAGTTAGGCAAGAAGATAGGGCCAATCATCTATCAGCTTTCTGTGAAAGTTAAAGTTAATGATGGAGTTGATTCACCAACGCTGGTATATCGGGTAGCCATCTCTCAGGATTTAACCTGGTACTCAGCAAGACGCCATAACGGTGCATTTTGGATATGTAAACAATAATACTTATATTAAAAAACATTGAAGCTTATGTTTAAGTCTAAGATTTTTAATAGTGTAATGAGATATATGTTGGTAGCAATGCTTGCATTGCTGCCAAATGCTATATGGGGAGAGAATGTCTTTTTAAAAGATGTACATAAGGTTAACATTAACTTATGTGACATCATGTGGAAGAATAATGCTTTTGCATACGATTATGCTTTGATTTATTTTAAAGATAAAAATGGCAATCAAGTTTCTTTAGATAATTTCGGCTTAGCTCGATGGGGAAATACTTCTCCTGATGATGTTCCTAATGATTATACTGCTGGAGGAGTAAAAAAAAGTGGAAATTATTATATGTTTTCACAGAAAGTTTATCAATGGGGTGATAAAGAAAAACTTTTTAATTTCACTTTTTCTAATGACAAATTAGACTTATCTGGGTATCAAATTATCTTTAAGGCTTCAAATAGTAATGATTTTGAGTCAGATAAAGAAACTGCTAATATAACCATAACTTATCAGCTTTATTCTCAGAGTGATATTGATGCTGTAACTTTCACCAAGGCAACTGATCCTACTTTGGCGAAATCTACTTATGCTTTAAAAGAAGGAAACAAATGTATCTTCAGTGGTGCTTCTATATATGATGAGATTAAATCTATCTTGGGTGTTTCGTCTAAAGAAGATATTAAGGACTTCTATATACGTTGGACTATAAAGCATACAGATGGCTCCAAAGTAGATAATCTTACTGTCTCTTCAGGAAAAATACAGAAGCGTAATGATTTTGACTATATTTACTTTAATAATATAGGTTCCTCAATTCAAGCAAAAGACTTGGATGTTACCTTAGAGTTGCCTAGTGGTGAGTCTTGGGATAACATAAAATTATCTTTTGTTATTTCCAAAAATATCTCTGAATTGACTACTCAATATGGTGTTGTTGAGAAGGAGCCATCTTTGAATGCATTGTATAATATTACGTTGGAAACAAAGTACAACATGCCTTTCAATCATTATGTAGGCCATGCTAATACTGCATTAGATGATAATGGTATGCAGCAGACTGCTGAATGGGAGTACTATGTCTATGTGAAAAATGCTAACGAGAAAGTAGAGTTAGTGCTTCCTTTCGATGATTATAAAGGTAGCAGTGACCCTCTTGAGCCACAGGGATATTTCAGATGGTATAATTTTACAAAAGATAGAGCTAGCGCTAATTTAAGTGCAAATACAGGTACCACACCAACTCTTCTGCATAACATAAAATCAGGAAGTGAGGACTATGGCTTGTTTGCTTATAATCTTTATCCTGCGCTTCCGACAAGCAGTAATATTGGTGTTATGTATACTGCACCTGCAGGAGCTTCATCTGATGGATGGACTGGTGAAGACATTGCCTGCGACGTGAGCCGTTATATTGATGGTTTGGATGCTACAAAAACTTATCTTGTACATGAGCCAACGCTCTCTATCAGATACATTTTTCATATCCGTTCTGCCAAGCAGTTAGCAGACGATATTATGAATACGGCTATAGGAAATAACCCTAAAAGAGCAGGTTATAGAACTTATGAGGATGGAAAGTATTTGACAGTCGGTATGAAGGATAATAGTTCTACTGTAACCCTTCGACTGGATTTGTCAGATGCTACGAAATATTATTTCCATCCATTGGTAGATGGTGTATATAAGAAAAATGATTCTTCAGAAGGTTTCACTAATCGGGTATATTATGTAGATGAAAAGGACAAACTCGTAGAAAGCAACTTCGATAAAAATAAATTATGCAAGGCAACTAAGATTGAATGGTGGGCGTATGATAAGACCAAGACTTATTGTCGTAACCTGGGGACAGAGACTAAGCGTTTCTTTGATTTGTCGATGGGAAATCTCAATGGCGACGACTGGAAGCCTGCATCTATGACAGGCCCTAATAAGAGTTTTACATTTGGATATGGAGATCCTGTATACATCGTTGCTTATGCAATGGATGATGAAGATCATCGTTGCCCTATAGCCAACTTTGATGTTCGATTCATGAATAATCATCCGATGACTAAAGATGAGATAACTAAGGCTGGATTAAATAACAGACTGATTAGTTATCTTGACGAGCATTATAAAATGGCTACCAAGCCAATTACATTTGATGACGATGATGTAGAACAGACTGTGGCTGCTCCTACAAGTCCGGATGACAACCAGGACCGATTACCATCTAAATGGGATCGCCGTGCTTATAGTTTCGTATATCGTGATTTGATCGAATATGATGCTACTAATTATTATGGTCTAAAGACTATCGGTCATTCTCCACTTCATGGAGATTATTGCTTGTATAAGTCTGCAAATGTTGCTGGTATTTCCGGTGTGGCATATCTGCAACCAAATCATGGTTATCTTTGGTGGGATGGTGGTACTTTATATGATAAAACGTATGAGATGACCAATGGTTCTCAATATGGTCATTTCCTCTATGTGGACGCATCAGATGAAAGTAGAAAAATTGCTGCTGCAGATTTCACGGCAGATCTTTGTACAGGACAGCAGCTTATCGTCATAGCGGGAGTTGCTGACATGACTATTGCAAGAACCAAGCCACAGATTATGTTTAAACTATTTGGTGTTAATAAAGATGTCAATGGTGAGATTGTTGATAAACACCTAATACATAGTTTTTCATCTGGTGATTTTAGTAAGAATCTAGATAGTAATAAAACAGCGACTTGGTATCAGATATATGGTAAGATTACTTTGCAAAAAGAGGAAAATGTAGAAAAGTATTCTGATTTCCGGTTGGAGATAGATAATTACTGTAAGGATACTGAAGGTGCCGACTATGCCGTAGATGATATCCGTATGTATCTTGCGCCGGCTAAGGTTCAGGTGATTCAGGAGAAGCCTATTTGTGATGGTGCTGCAACGGGAAATATCAAGCTGAAGATTCGTGCTATCCACGAGACATTGAATGCGATTTTGGGACATAATGATACAAAGATCTATTTCAGATTTGTGGATGAAGATGGAAAGCCTGTAAATACGGATTATTCTTATACCTTAAAGGATATAACGACCGGTAAAACAAGTACAGTTCCTGGCACAGAATATGGTACTGTAGATGTATACGATTCAGAGGAAAAATGTAAGAACTTTGAGATTGATGGTACTAATATGATAGAAGTAGACAGCGAAGGTGAAACCTATATTGTCATCAGCAATAAGGAATTTTCTTTGACTACGGGAAAGAAGTATTACGTATCTGTATCTACAGAGGATCCTGCCAATGGAAATGCCAATTGGGGGTCACCTGCTGAACTCTGCTCGTTATACAGTAGCTGGTTTGAAATGGTTAGCCAGCATCCAGTCATTACGGATACAGATGGTAAGATCGTGACTGATTATAAGATTCCTTGCGATGCTGGTGATGACTATGAGATAAAAATCAAGGGACAATTGGTTACAACTGACCCTAATACAGGTGGTAAGATAACATTGGATGGTGTTAAGTTCATCTGGTATCTTGATGGTACGGGTGAAGCAAACAAGTTGAATACTGTTGCTAGCAACGAAATTACTATCTTTAAGAAGAAGATTACATTGGGTGAAAATCATCAGATATTTATGAAGCCTGAAGGTAATGATAATGATGGCTATATTGAATATACTGCGCCAAATGGTAAAAAGTATCTGTTGTGCCCAAGTGCAATACCAGTACCATTGCGTGTAATGAAGGATGGACCACAGCTTAACTTCGGTTTCAATGATGTGGATTATCCATTCAATGACGGCAGTTATGAAGCATCGCTTCGTATCGGTTTGCCACAGTTGAAGAAGTTAAAGGATACAAAGGGATTCTTACAGATTCCTCTTCATAGTGTAAGTTATCAGTCAAGTGTTGCGGATAAGACTTTGACATTCATTGGTAATGATAACAATGCTACAGATAAGGTATATGTCGCAACAACCAATGATCCATTATGGAATGCAGAAGGAGCAAAATTGCTGTCTACTCCTGTTGCAACATTGAGTTCTAGTACTCTTGCTGAAGTCAAGTCCGACAAGCAGTATACCCTCGATCTCAAGTTCTCAGATGATGTCTTGAAAAACTTCCATGAGGGATATTACTATGAGCTTCGATTTGCCTTTGAGCAGAAAGCTGCGGCTACTGGTTCTGCAAGTAACTGCCCTGGTGAGTCTTATCTCAAACTGAAGATCGTTCCGGAGTTCGTAACATGGACTCCTACTGCCGATGGTGGTATGAATGCCAACTGGAACAATGATGCCAACTGGCATCGCTCATCATCTGCAGAATTGTATGATGATGATTATACCGATTATCAGACTTATGGCAGCAGTACAATTTCTGCGGCAGCATCTGCACCGAAGATAGATATTCCTACTCAGAACAGCTATGTGCCAATGAAATTTACCAAGGTTACTATTGATAACTTGAAGGGTTTGCCATTCCCTGACCTCGGTAATGTGGTTTACCGTAGCACCAATCAGATTGCTACCAAACTCACCAATGGTAAGGGTAATGAGGCTACGAAGTATATCCAGTATGACATCATGGCGTTCTGGAATGAGGCAGATGCCAATAAGGGATTGGATGCTGATGATAATCTGAAGTGCGAGAAGTTCTATGGCAATACCTGTCATCAGATTTACTTCAAGCCTCAGGGCGAGCTTCGCGACCAGTGCTATCTGATATATGACAAGGCTTGGGTAGAGAAAGAGCTGGAGCCAAACAAGTGGTACACCATGGCTTCGCCTCTGCAGTATATCTACGCCGGTGATATGTATGTGCCGGCAAGTAATGGCCGACAGGAAACCAAGGCGTTTACGGATATCACGTTTGATACGAATGTATATAGCCGGAGCAAGTATCCGGTTTATCAGAGAGCTTGGATGAAGAGTGATGTGAAGGAAATCACCCCTAAGAGTGATTATCCTGCATCTCATTACCCAAGTGTAGCTGCTCCAGAAAATTTTGATATGAATCTCGGCTACTGGAGCCACGTATATAATAAGGTGGACGAGAGCTATGCCGCAGACGGAACCTTCGGTGGCTTCTCTATTAAGGCGGGTAATGCGCTCTTACCAAAGGATAAGACTGAGAAAGCGCTCCTCCGTTTGCCAAAGGCTGATACCAGCTATCAGTACTTCGATTATGATGGATCAACAACTTCTGGTGATACAGTACATGTTTATAAGAATAATGGTCATGGCAAACTTCTCGTTGCTTTCAACAACGATGAGAAGCATCTCGCAGAGAAGACTCAGAGTTTAGGAACTGATAACAACAGCGGTTTCTATCTCGTGGCTAATCCATATACCTGTTCTATCTCGATGGCTAAGTTCTTCGAGGCTAATACTGGTTTGCGGAACGCTATTTGGATTGTAGAGAATGGTAAGGTAAAGGCGATTTCTTCTACAGAATTGGATATGAAGAATTACGCTATTCAGCCTACCCAGTCGTTCTTTGTCAAGAAGAAAGAAGGCGAAATGGTAGAAAATGTAAGATTCACGTCTACGATGTGTATAGACCGCACTATTACTCCTGGCCTTCGGATGGCATCAGACTATGTCAAGAGCATTGAAGCAACGACAGAGAATTCCAGCGGCCAGATTTCAAAGGCACGCATCGCTTTGCGTCCGGAGGCTTCTGCCGACTATGATGATCAGGAGGATGTAGATCTCTTGTATGATCAGAACCTGAAGGATGTTCCGCAGGTTTATACCGTTGCCGGCAACGAGGCGGTGGCTGTGAATGCGGTTCCTGAGTTGTCCTGGATTCCACTCGGTATCGTGAGCCAGCAGGCTGAAGAGGTTTCACTTACCCTGAAGGGTGTGAACAAGCTCGATGCTCCTGTTTATCTCTACGATGCTGCATCGGCAAGCTTTACAGAACTTCATGAAGGCGAGGCTGTGAAGGTGAAGGCGGGTGACCACGGAAGATACTTCCTCACCCAGACCCGTACCTCAACCGGCATCGACCGCATGGAGGCTGAAGAGCAGAGCGCACCGGTGAAGGTTTACTCACCTGCTGCAGGCATGATCGTTGTTTCTGCCTTGGGTGGTGAGAAGCTTGACAGGGTTCAGGTATTTACATTGGATGGCAAGATGGTTCACAGTTATCAGTTGCCTGATAAGCAGAGAATGATTTTGCGTGTTCCATCCGGCATTTACATCGTGAAGGCATCTACCCAGTCCTGTGCTCAGACTAAGGGTCAGAAGATTTCAGTAAGATAGTATATTCTGGTTTTTAAATATCAATACTTATTTTTTTAATACCCACA
>OLXI01001318.1_pt1 | contig 12142 bp, 6 predicted proteins | sample 1674181 | NCBI WGS metagenome assembly OLXI01 (sample SAMEA103958148, study PRJEB25191) | human gut metagenome | reverse complement strand
TGTCCACCGTGCGTCCCGGCGTTATGAAGAAGGCTCCCTTCGATCAGGCCAAGGCTGATGCCTGCCAGATCGTCAAGCCCGCCTTCAGCCTGACCGCTGAGGACATCAAGACCGAAGTGCTGAGCGTGGAGAAGGCCGCTGAGAAGCTGGTCGACCTGATCGGCGCAGATGTCATTGTCTCCGTTGGTCGTGGCATCAGCAAGGATGTCAACAAGGGCATCGAGCTGGCCGAGCAGCTGGCAGCCGCTCTGGGCGGCGGTGTCGTGGGCGCTTCCCGTGCCGTCACCGATGCAGGCTGGATGACCGCTGACCATCAGGTCGGTCAGACCGGCAAGACTGTGCACCCCAAGATCTATGTGGCTCTGGGTATCTCTGGTGCTATCCAGCACACCGCCGGTATGCAGGATTCTGAGTGCATCATCGCTGTCAACAAGAACGAGGGTGCTCCCATCTTCGGCGTTGCTGACTACGGCATCGTGGGCGATCTGTTCAAGGTCGTGCCTGAGCTGATCAAGCAGATCGAGGCAGCAAAGGCTGCTCTGTGATCGCCTGTTCCTGAGCATTGTTCAATAGCATAGCCTGAATTGTGAGAGGCCGTTGCACATTTTTGTGCAGCGGCCTCTTTTTTGTGTTTTTTATAAAGGAGCTGTTGTGCCAGCCACTGCACAGCAGCTCCGATTTGCTCCACAGGAAAGGAACGCAGAAGGGAACACAGCGAAGCGCCACAAAAACGTACACAGAAACCACGATATGCAAAGCGGTGCATATAAATACAGCGATATACAAAACGAAACGCACCGAAGTGTCCCAAAAAGTGTGCGGAAGCTGTTGCACTTGACTTGTTTTGGCGAGAAGCGCAACACAACTGTAACGTTTTCGGACTCTTTGTTACGCTTGAGTTGCGATAAAAAGGCGAGAATTTTTTAAAAAATCTGTATTTTTTCTGCAAATCAAGCTCTAAACCTCTTGACGTCTGTATGGCTTTGTGATACTCTTGTTGCACAAGAGTTGCGGATGTGATACGACAGAGTTGCAAACGAGTTGCAATATCCAAGATCACACTGCATAAGGCAACAGACCGGAGGCAATTTTATGAAGCGTGCAATGAATACCGTGAAGAATATCGCAGCAGCTGCAATGACGCTGGCTGTGTTTTTTGGCTTTGCAGGCTTCAAGCCCGTCACCGCAAACGCTGCACAGGCTGCCATGCCTGCCACCGCTTCTGTGGAAGAAGAGAACTCCTACTTTGAGGAAGACGCTTACCAGCGCAGCTTCCTGACCCTGATCAATAACGAGCGTGCACAGGCTGGTCTGGCTCCTGTTGCTCTGGGCGACAGCAACCACAACGCCGCTGCAATGGAGCGTGCCGAAGAGCTGGCAGTTTCTTACTCCTACGTTCGTCCCAACGGTCAGCGCGATTTCACCGTTCTGGCAGAGAACGGCATCAGCGATGTCTCCATCGGCGAGAACTACATGGCCGGCTGCTCCACCCCTGATTCCGCAATGGATCAGTGGATGGCTACCGACTTCACCCGTGAGCGTATCCTGAACGCCGATGCTACCACCGTGAGCGTTGGCTACTATGAGGGCGGTGTTTACAATAACTATTGGGTGCTGATCTTCTCTTACCCCGAAAATTCTCACACCGAGGATTACCGTCAGGAAGTTCTGAATCTGGTCAATGCCCAGCGCGCAAAGTATGGTCTGACTGCTCTGAAAATGGGCGATGACGCTTTGACCGCCGCTGCACAGACCCGCGCCGAGGAGATCGCCGTTGTGAACTCCCACGTCCGTCCCGATGGCTCTAAGTGCTTCACCGTCCTGAAGGACTATGGCGTCACCGATACCCCCACCGGCGAGAATGCCGCATGGGGCAGCGTCTCTCCTGAAGAGGTCGTCAACGCATGGATGAACTCCGAAGGCCATCGTGCCAATATCCTGAACCCTGAGGCTCGCAAGATGAGTGTTGGTTACTACTACAACAGCAACAGCACTTGGGGCCATCAGTGGATCCAGATCTTTACCAAGTGATTAACTGCTTTCTTCTTATAAAAAGACTGGCGGGGCCGCAAGGCTTCGTCAGTCTTTTTATTTGCGCCCGTTTGTGTTATACTTATTCTGAGTTATTATCAGGAGGATCTAACGTGGAGGATTACCGCACCGTCCGGGGCACGGCCACCGGCGAATATGAAGAAAAAAAAAGTCGCTTTATCGCACAGCTCTCCTTTGCCGACAGCGAGGAAGCCGCCGTTGCCTTTCTGGAGCAGGTGCGGGCGGCTAACCGCACCGCGCGGCACAACGTTTACGCTTACCGCCTGCGGGCGGGCAACCGCGAGCGCTATTCCGATGACGGCGAGCCGGCCAAGACCGCCGGTACGCCCGCGCTGGAAGTGTTGCAGCACAGCGGCCTGACAGACCTGATCGTGGTGGTCACCCGCTACTTTGGCGGGGTGCTGCTGGGCACCGGCGGCTTGGTGCGTGCCTACACCACCGCTACCGCCCGTGCGCTGGAAAACGCCGAGGTGGTCACGGTGCGCAGCGTGGTGGAATTACAAGTGACCGTGGACTACGCCCTTTACGAGCGTGCGTCCCTGCTCATTGACGCCGCCGGGGCAAAGCAGGCACCGCCGGAGTTTACAGACCGGGTCACCCTGCGCTGGCAGATGCCGGAGCATACCGAAGCCCCGCTGCTGGAGCAGCTGCGGGAACTGACCCGGGGCAGCGCTCAGGTAACGGTGTCTGACCCGTTCTACGCACCATTTTAAAAAACAAAGTCTTTTTTGCAAACCGACACGGAACTTCCCCCTTCGACACGGCCGATGTGCTACAATTGCCGTAGCGCAGCAATTGGGATCGGCTGTGCGCAGAGGGGAGGGGAGAAGCCCGAAAAACAAAAGGAGGATCTGTATGGATGTGCGCCGGAGAACCGAGGAGATCGAACACCTCACCTTTGCACCGTGGGCGACCTTCAGCGATGCAAGCCGCGGCAGAGCTGTGCCGGAGCCGCAGGATCCGCTGCGCCCGGTGTTCCAGCGGGATCGCGACCGGGTGCTGCACTGCAAGGCCTTCCGGCGTCTCAAGCAGAAAACGCAGGTGTTCCTTTCGCCGGAAGGTGACCTGTACCGCACCCGGTTGACCCATACGCTGGAAGTTTCGCAGATCGCCCGCACCATCGCACGCGGTCTGCGCCTGAACGAGGATCTGACCGAGGCCATCAGCCTTGCGCATGATCTGGGGCACACTCCCTTTGGACACGCAGGCGAAAAGGCACTGAACGCTCTCTGCCCGGACGGCTTCCACCATTATATGCAAAGCCTGCGTGTGGTAGACCGGCTGGAAAAGGACGGCGAGGGCCTTAACCTGACATGGGAGGTGCGCAACGGCATCGTTACCCACACCAAGGGCACATGGGCGGCCACTCCGGAAGGGCGCATCGTGCGTCTTGCGGATCAGATCGCCTTTGTCAACCACGATATCGAGGACGCCGTGCGCGCCGGTGTGCTGGACGCTGCCACCCTGCCCAAGGACTGCACGGCAGTGCTGGGGCAGACTAAGTCCGCCCGCATCACCACTATGATCAACAGCATCCTCACCCACAGCGAGGAAGATGTCCGCATGGGCACCGAGGAATACGAGGCTTTTCTCGCTTTGCGGGATTTCATGTACGCCACCGTGTATGTGGACAAAAACGCCAAGCGCGAGGAGCAGAAGGTGGACAAGCTTATCGCGGAACTGTACGAGTACTACCTGACCCATGTGGATCAGATGTCCAACTTTTATGTGCAGCTGGCCTATCAGGAGGGACGGGAACGCGCCGTCACCGACTACATCAGCGGTATGAGCGACGAGTTTGCCATCCGCACCTTTGAAGAACTGTTCGTGCCCCAGAAATGGCACGTCCTTTAAAACTGGAGAGGTCGTTTAAAACAACATGATCCCACACGAATACATCGAGGAGCTCACCCGCCGCACCGACATTGTGGAGCTGGTGGGCAGCTATGTGCAGCTCAAGCGCAAGGGACGGCTATACGGCGGTCTGTGCCCCTTTCACAGCGAAAAAACGCCGTCCTTCTATGTGTACCCTGACACTCAAAGCTTTTACTGCTTCGGCTGTCAGGCAGCCGGAGATGCCATCAGCTTTGTCAAAAAGATCAACAATATCAGCAGCGGCGAAGCTATCAAGATGCTGGCTTCCCGCGCCGGTATGCCGGAGCCGCAGGAGGACGACAAGACCGGACGTCTGCGCAGCCGGGTGCTTTCCATGAATAAGGAGGCCGCCCGCTTCTTCCACGCCTGCCTGAACTCTACCGTGGAGGAGGCACGGCAGGCGCGCGCTTACTGGCGGCGGCGCGGGCTGGACGATAAGACCATCGTCCGGTTCGGGCTGGGCTATGCCCCCAACGATGGGCAGGCACTGTACCAGTACCTGCGGGATAAGGGCTACAACCAGCAGGAACTGGACGCCAGCGGCTTGTTCAAACGCAGCCAGTCCGGGCGCATCTACTGTCTGTTCTGGAAGCGTGTCATGACCCCTATCTTTGATCTGCGCGGCAACATCATTGCCTTTGGCGGGCGCGTGATGGACGACTCCAAGCCCAAATACGTCAACAGCCCGGAAACGCTGGTCTATCACAAATCCGAGACGGTGTTTGCCATGCAGATCGCCAAGCGCAGCGCCTCCCGGCGGTTCGTGCTGTGCGAGGGCTACATGGATGTCATCAGTATGCAGCAGGCGGGCATCGATACCGCCGTCTGCGCCTGCGGCACCGCCCTGACCCCCGGACAGGTGCGCATCATCAGCGAATATGCCGATGAGGTCATTCTGAGCTATGACTCGGACGAGGCTGGCCAGAAGGCGACCCTGCGCTCGCTGGAACTGTTCCGCAACAGCCCGGTAAAGGTGGGCGTTTTGCAGATTCCCGGCGCAAAGGACCCGGACGAGTATATCAAAAAATACGGCCCGGAGCGCTTTCAGGCACTTCTGGATGGGGTGGGCAATGCGCTGGACTTCCGGCTCAAGCGCCTGCGAGACCAGTATGATCTCTCGCAGGATGCGCAGCGGCTGCAATATGTAAAGGAAGCCGTGGAGATGCTGGCCGAGCGCTCCAACCCCACTGAGCAGGAGGTGTACGCCGGGCGGCTGGCAGAGGAGACCAACATCTCCAAAACTGCCATTTTGGCGCAGCTGGGTACCGCAGCAAAGCGGGCGGGCGGCAAGTACCGCCGGGAGAAAAACCGCGAGCTGCTGCGCTCCGGCGAGATGGATCAGATCAAGGTCCCGTACAGCGCAGGTGGCAGTCAGGCGCTGGGCATCGCCAGCGCCCAGCAGCGGCTGCTGGCAGCCATCCTGCGGGAGCCGCGCTATCTGGAACTGGCCAAGCAGCAGCTGACGGCGGAGCAATTCATCCAGCCGCAGCAGAAGGAACTATACGAAGCGATGCTCAATTGCAGCCGGGAGGGCGTGGAACTCAGCCTGACTGCACTGCGGGCATTTGTAAGCGAAGAAGCATTGAATGAACTGAGCCGGCTTGCGGCACAATACAGCGATGTGAACTGCACTCCGGACGATATCCGTCTGTATCTGGACAGGATCGCCCGGGGAATGCCGGTTGCTAGCAAAGCTGCTGCAATGTCTGGCGATGAGATCACACAGTATCTTCAGTCGATGCGCGAAAAAAAGCAGGGGACGCTGCCCGAACAAGACTGATCCCTGTTTTCCCTCCGGCTGGAGCTGGAGAGAAAAGGAGCAGGAATCATGCAGAAATTGTCGCAAACGGAAGAACTTGCCCGCAGCCTTGCCGCAAAGGCTCACCGTCACACCCTGACCACGGAGCAGATCAGCCGTGCCATGGAAGAAGCGGATTTTGATATTGCACAGCTGGACGAGCTTTACGCGGCGCTGGAGCAGCGGGGCGTTCATCTGGCAGAGGAGGAGCCTGCCGAGCTGCCTGTGCTGGATGATGCCCAGATCGGCAGGCTGGAGAATGAACTATCCTCGGAGGGTGTGGCACTGGATGATCCGGTCAAGACCTATTTAAAGGAGATCGGCCGGGTGCCGCTGCTGACCGCCGGACAGGAGATGGCGCTGGCAAAGGCTGCCCGGGCCGGGGATGCAGATGCCCGCCGCGCTTTGAGCGAGGCAAACCTGCGGCTGGTGGTATCGGTAGCCAAGCGCTACGCCGGGCGTGGACTGCCTTTTCTGGATCTCATTCAGGAGGGCAACCTCGGCCTGATGAAGGCTGCTGAAAAGTTTGAGCCGGAGCGGGGCTTCAAGTTCTCCACCTACGCAACCTGGTGGATCCGTCAGTCCATCACCCGCGCCATTGCGGATCAGGGACGTACCATCCGTATCCCGGTGCATCTGGTGGAGAGCATCAACCGGGTCAAGAAAACGGCAGGCGACCTGCTGCACAAAAATGGGCGGGAGCCCACCGTGGAGGAGATCGCCGCCGCACTGGATATGGAGCCGGACAAGGTGCGGGAACTGTTGCAACTGTCGCAGGAACCCATCAGTCTGGAAACGCCGGTGGGGGAGGAAGAGGACGCTCATCTGGAGGACTTTATTCAGGACGAGGACGCCGGTGTCCCGGTGGATGAAGCTGGGCGTCAGCTGCTGCGGCGGGAGCTGCTGCACGTCCTTAAAAGCCTGACGCCCCGGGAGGAGCGGGTCATCACCCTGCGCTTTGGTCTGGAGGATGGCCGTGCCCGCACGCTGGAAGAACTGGGCAAGGAATTCAACGTGACCCGGGAGCGTGTGCGGCAGATCGAAGCAAAGGCGCTGCGCAAGCTGCGCCACCCCAGCCGCGCGAAGCTGCTGCGGGATTATCTGGACGAGTGAGCATTCTGTATAATAGGACAAGGCCGCTGCACGGCGTTCCGTGCGGCGGCCTCTTCTTTTGCGGCGGGGAAGTGGAAAAGTAATACCTCCGGGCGCAAGAGCAAAGATAGACAAATTGCACAAGGGTGTTATGAACAGGAACGTGCAAAATAAAAAAATCAAGTACTTGGAAAACAAACAGCTACACGCCGCCGGGCGTTCGAAAACAAACCGAAAAATAAATTTATTTCGGCAAAAAACTGAAAAATGGCTTGACAACAGGAGTTTTGGGGTGTATACTACATTAGTATCACATAATGGACTAGTGCGTCAAAAAGGGAGCTGTGATGGCTGCCACTTGAGGGGTCACCCCGAAAAGTTTGTGCAAAATGCCGGAAGGTTCCGCAGGACGCGGGTCGAATTATGTGTGTCTGCTCAAATTTGACCCGCGTATACGACATCCCGTAGAATATAAAAGTAAGGAGTGGTTGATTTTATGATGAAAGTCAAGCCCGTAAAGCTCGGCAAAACCGAGCGCATGAGCTTCTCCCACATCGACGAAGTCATCAGTATGCCGAACCTGATCGAGGTGCAGAAGAACTCGTATCAGTGGTTCCTGGATGAAGGCCTGAAGGAGGTCTTCCACGATATCGGCACCATTGAGGACTACACCGGCAATCTGGCACTGAGCTTTGTGGACTTCCGGCTGGATAAGGAGCCGAAGTACAGCATCAAGGAGTGCAAGGAGCGCGACGTTACCTTTGCAGCCCCCCTGCGCGTCACCGCCCGTCTGCTGAACAAGGAGACCGGCGAGGTGAAGGATCAGGAGATCTTCATGGGTGACTTCCCCCTGATGACCGACGCAGGCACCTTTGTCATCAACGGTGCCGAGCGTGCAATCGTCAGCCAGTTGGTCCGCTCTCCCGGTGTGTTCTACGGCCATGCGAAGGATAAGGTCGGCAACGACCTGTACAGCGCCACCATGAACCCCAACCGCGGTGCATGGCTGGAGTACGAGACCGATGCCGCCAACGTGTTCTATGTCCGTATCGATAAGAACCGTAAGCTGCCCGTCACCGTGCTGTGCCGTGCACTGGGCCTGTCCTCTAACGAGGATATCCTGAACTACTTCGGCGAGGACGAGCGCATTCTGGCCACGCTGGAAAAGGATACCACCAAGAACCGCGAGGAGGGCCTGCTGGAGGTCTACCGCAAGCTGCGCCCCGGCGAGCCCCCCACGGTGGAGTCCGCTACCAGCCAGATCGATATGCTGTTCTTCGATCCGCGCCGGTACGACCTGTCCCGCTTCGGCCGCTATAAGATGAATAAGAAGCTGTCTCTGGCACGCCGCATCATGGACCATGTGGCCGCAGAGAACGTGGTGGATCCCTTCACCGGTGAGATCCTTGTCGAGGCCGACAAGAAGATCGACCGCAAGCTGGCCGAGCGGATCGATGCTGCCGGCGTGAATCTGGTCGTGCTGAAGATCGATGATCCCATGAAGGATCAGCCCCACAAGGTCAAGGTCATCACCAACGGCTGCGTGGACGCACAGGCCATCATCGACAGCTACTACCCCGCATTCAAGGGTGTGGATGTCAAGGAGTGCGGCATCAACGAGCGCTGCTGCCTCAAGGAGCTGCGCAAGATCCTTGATAACGCCTCCAGCGCCGAGGAGGTCATGGAGAGCCTGAAGAAGGATCACGACCTGCTCATCGGCCGTACCGTCACCATCGACGATATCCTGTCCTCCATCAACTACCTGAACGGTCTGGGCTACGGCATCGGCACCACCGATGATATCGACCATCTGGGCAACCGCCGTATCCGCAGCGTGGGCGAGCTGCTGCAGAACCAGTTCCGCATCGGTTTCTCCCGTATGGAGCGCGTCATCCGTGAGCGCATGACCCTGCAGAGCCAGGATCAGAGCGTCATCACTCCGCAGGCACTGATCAACATCCGTCCTGTGGTCGCCGCCATCAAGGAGTTCTTCGGCTCCTCTCCGCTGTCTCAGTTCATGGACCAGAACAACCCTCTGGCCGAGCTGACCCACAAGCGCCGTCTGTCTGCTCTGGGCCCCGGCGGTCTGAGCCGTGACCGCGCAGGTTTCGAGGTCCGTGATGTTCACTACAGCCATTATGGCCGTATGTGCCCCATTGAGACCCCTGAAGGCCCCAACATCGGTCTGATCTCCTATCTGGCATCCTACGCCAAGATCAACGAGTACGGCTTCGTTGAGGCTCCCTACCGCAAGGTCAAGAAGATCTACGACGAGAACAACAATCTCATCGAGCAGGTCGTCACCGACGAGGTGGAGTATATGACCGCCGATGTGGAGGACGAGTACGTTGTGGCACAGGCCAACGAGCCGCTGGATGAAGGCAAGCACTTCATCCGTCCCCGTGTGTCTGCCCGCCGCCGCGACGAGATCTTGGAAATCGACGCAGAGAAGGTCGATTACATGGACGTTTCTCCGCGAATGATGGTCTCTGTTGCTACCGCTTGCATCCCCTTCCTGGAGAACGATGACTGTAACCGTGCACTGATGGGCTCTAACATGCAGCGTCAGGCAGTGCCTCTGATGGTCACCCAGCAGCCCATTGTTGCTACCGGTATGGAGTACAAGGCTGCTACCGATTCCGGCACTGCTGTGCTGGCCAAGAGCAACGGCGTTGTGGAAAAGGTCGATGCCGACCATGTTGTGGTGCGCAACGAGCAGGGCGCTCTGGAGGATTATTCTCTGATCAAGTTTGCCCGCTCCAACGCAGGCACCTGCATCAACCAGCGCCCCATCGTAGAAGTGGGCGAGACCGTCACCGCCGGTCAGGTGCTGGCCGATGGCCCCGCAATGCGCAACGGCGAGATCTCTCTGGGTAAGAACGCCCTGATCGGCTTCATGACCTGGGAGGGCTACAACTACGAGGACGCCGTCCTGCTGAACGAGAAGATCGTGCGTGAGGACGTGTACACCTCCATCCACATCGAGGAGTACGAGACCGAGAGCCGCGATACCAAGCTGGGACCCGAAGAGATCACCCGCGACATCCCCAACGTTTCTGAGGACGCCCTGAAAGATCTGGACGAGCGCGGCATCATCCGCATCGGTGCCGAGGTCAAGAGCGGCGATATTCTGGTCGGTAAGGTCACCCCGAAGGGCGAGACTGAGCTGACCGCTGAGGAGCGCCTGCTGCGCGCCATCTTCGGCGAGAAGGCCCGCGAGGTGCGCGACACCTCTCTGCGTGTGCCTCACGGCGCATACGGCATCATTGTGGATGTCAAGGTCTTTACCCCGGAGAACAGCGACGAGCTGCAGCCCGGTGTGCGCGAGGTCGTCCGTTGCTATATCGCCCAGAAGCGTAAGATCAGCGTCGGCGATAAGATGGCAGGCCGTCACGGTAACAAGGGTGTCGTTTCCCGCATCCTGCCGCAGGAGGATATGCCCTACCTGCCCGACGGCACTCCGCTGGATATCGTGCTGAACCCGCTGGGCGTGCCTTCCCGTATGAATATCGGTCAGGTGCTGGAAGTCAACCTCGGCTACGCTGCCAAGGCCTGCGGCATCAAGGTCATGACCCCTGTCTTTGACTCTGCCCGTGAGAACGACATCGGCGATACTTTTGATACCGCCCGCGAGATGTGGCACGGCGAGAATGCTCCCGCATATCCCACCAAGCTGCCCAAGATCATGGGCGAGAAGGGCCACATCATCGACTTCTCCAAGATCGAGCTGGACCGCGATGGCAAGACCACTGTTTACGACGGCCGCACCGGCGAGAAGTTCGACAACCGCGTTACCGTCGGTTATATGTACTACCTCAAGCTGCATCACCTGGTCGATGATAAGATCCATGCACGTTCCACCGGCCCCTACTCTCTGGTCACCCAGCAGCCTCTGGGCGGCAAGGCCCAGTTCGGCGGCCAGCGCTTCGGCGAGATGGAAGTCTGGGCGCTGGAGGCCTACGGCGCCAGCTACACCCTGCAGGAGATCCTGACCGTCAAGTCCGACGATGTGACCGGCCGTGTCCGCACCTACGAGTCCATCGTCAAGGGCCACAACGTGCCCACGCCCGGTGTGCCGGAGTCCTTCAAGGTGCTGGTCAAGGAGCTGCAGTCCCTGTGCCTGGATATCCAGGTGCTGGATGCCGACGGCAACCAGATCGAGCTGAAGGAGGACGAGGACGCCCTGGATACCTTCAACCTGGCCCGTATGGATGCCGACAACGAAAGACAGAACCGCTACGCCGACGAGGATGAGCTGGCGGATGCGGGCTTCGACTACGTCGCCGACGAGGAAGTGGACGCTTCCTATGACGACGAAGGCGACGAGTTTTAAGGAAAGGGAGGAGCTGAATTATGAGTTACGCAACCTTTGATGCCATCAAGATCGGCATTGCTTCTCCGGAAATGATCCGCGAGTGGTCCTACGGCGAGGTAAAGAAGCCCGAGACCATCAACTACCGTACTCTGAAGCCCGAGCGCGACGGCCTGTTCTGTGAGCGCATTTTCGGGCCGACGAAGGACTGGGAGTGCCACTGCGGTAAGTATAAGAAGATCCGCTATAAGGGCAAGATCTGCGACCGCTGCGGCGTGGAAGTCACCCGTGCCAAGGTCCGCCGCGAGCGTATGGGCCACATTGAGCTGGCTACCCCCGTCAGTCACATCTGGTACTTCAAGGGTATCCCCTCCCGTATGGGACTGCTGCTGGACATCAGCCCCCGTATCCTGGAGAAGGTGCTGTACTTCGCCGCCTATATCGTCACCGATCCCGGCGAGACGCCTCTGGCCCAGAACCAGATCCTCTCCGAGAAGGAATACCGCGATATGCGCGAGAAGTATGAGGACGACTTCCGCGCCGGCATGGGCGCCGAGGCCGTGAAGGAGCTGCTGCAGCAGATCGACCTGGAGCAGCTGAGCGAGCAGCTTCACACCGAGCTGAAGACCACCTCCGGCCAGAAAAAGGCCCGCATCGTCAAGCGCCTTGAGGTGGTGGACGCCTTCCGCCTGTCCGGCAACAAGCCGGAGTGGATGGTCATCGATGTGCTGCCCGTCATCCCCCCGGAGATCCGTCCCATGGTGCAGCTGGACGGCGGCCGCTTCGCCACCAGCGACCTGAACGACCTGTACCGCCGGGTCATCAACCGCAACAACCGCCTGAAGCGCCTGATGGAGCTGAAGGCCCCCGATATCATCGTCCGCAACGAGAAGCGTATGCTTCAGGAGGCGGTGGACGCCCTGATCGACAACGGCCGCCGCGGCCGCCCGGTCACCGGCCCCAACAACCGCGCCCTCAAGTCCCTGAGCGATATGCTCAAGGGCAAGCAGGGC
>OLXI01001317.1_pt1 | contig 12153 bp, 10 predicted proteins | sample 1674181 | NCBI WGS metagenome assembly OLXI01 (sample SAMEA103958148, study PRJEB25191) | human gut metagenome | reverse complement strand
ATAACACTGTAAAACGGAAGAAAGGAGCGTGATATCACCATGACGACAACTTGGATCTGGGGTGACCTGGATGACATGATCTTTGCCGACAGCGACTGGGAAGTGAGCCAGCGGTAAGGCATACCGATGAGGAAACCACGCGAAAGCGTGGTGATTTGCTTTTTTATGGGTGTTTTTCGACAGAAAACGCCTCCTGCACATAGATCGCAAAGCCTGATCCCCGCGCAGCAAAGATGAAAAGAGACGGCCAACGCCGTCTCTTATTTGTTATTTTCGGTTGCTCTTAATGAGATATTCGTGATACCTTAACGATATCTTAGCGTTACCTTAGCGACAATGTATGTTATAATAGCGTCATCAAAAGGAGGGGAGGGCGGCTATGACCGGTAAACAAGCCCGCCGGAGACAGTTGCTGCGGACCATTGGCCTGCGCTTTTCCGGCATGGATGTGCTGAAAGCACTGGGACTCTACCTGGTAGCCGTTATGTGCTGTCTGCTGCTTCGCAGCTTCGATATGCACAACGACACCAGCTACGTTGCCATGATCTTTCTGCTGGATGTGTTCCTTACCGCCTACTGGACGGACGGCTATCTGCTGGGCATCATCATGGCAGTGGTGGGGATGTTCAGCGTGGACATCATCTTTACCTACCCCTTCTGGCATATCAGCTTTACGCTGACGGGCTTTCCGCTGACGTTCCTGGTGATGATGACCATCTCCATCCTGACCGCCACCGTTACCAGCCGGGCCAAGCAGACCGAGCAGGTGCGCCGGGAGGCCGACCGCGAAAAGATGTATGCCGACCTGCTGCGCGCCGTGTCTCACGACATCCGCACGCCGCTGACCGGTATCGTGGGCGCCACCAACGTTCTGCTGGAGCAGGACGGCGGACTGACGCAGGGGCAGCGCCAGCAGCTGCTGCGATCCACCAACGAGGACGCCCAGTGGCTCATCCGCATTGTAGAGAATTTGCTGTCCATCACACGCATAAGCTCTGAGGAGGCTAAGGTCAAGAAAGAGCCGGAGCCGGCGGAGGAGGTCATCGAGTCCGCCGTGGCCAAGACCCACAAGCACTACCCGGAGGTGGATATCCGTGTCCATCTGCCGGATGAGCTGATGATGGTGCCCATGGATCCCCTGCTGATGGAGCAGGTACTGGTGAACCTGATGGAGAACGCCGTCATCCACGGCGAGACCCACCATATCGATGTGACCCTGTCCAGCGAGGGCAACTGCGCGGTGTTCACCGTGGCCGACGATGGCCGCGGCATTCCCCAGCACCTGCTGCCCAGGCTGTTTGACGGCTCTGCCCGCAGCGACCGCAGCAGTGACGGCAAGCGCAGCATGGGAATTGGTCTGTCCGTGTGCCGCACCATTGTGCTGGCCCACGGCGGTGTGATACGGGGAGACAACAGACAGGAGGGCGGCGCGGTATTTACCGTGACCCTGCCCATGAAAGGAGAAAACGATGAAGATTAAAGACAAAGTCCTGATCGTGGAGGATGAGCAGTCCATCAGCAACTTTATCTCCATGATCCTCACCGCCAACGGCTTCGACACCATCATTGTCCGCACCGGCGAAGAGGCCCTGACCATGATCGCCTCCCATTGCCCGGACATGATCGTCCTGGACCTGGGCCTGCCCGATATGGATGGCATGGAGGTGCTGAAATCTGTCCGCAAGTGGTCCAATCTGCCGGTGGTGGTGGTTTCTGCCCGCAACCACGAGCACGACAAGGTGGAGGCCCTGGATTACGGCGCCGACGACTATCTGGTCAAGCCCTTCGGCACCTCCGAACTGCTGGCCCGCATCCGCACCGCCATCCGCCACACCCGCACCACCCTTTCCAACACCCAGATCGCCCAGTCCGGCAAGTTCGTCACCGGCGATCTGACCATCGACTATGATAAGCACCAGGTGCTGATGAACGGCGAGAACGCCGGATTGACCGTCAATGAGTACAAGATCGTGGCCCTGCTGGGCAAGTACGCCGGCAAGGTCCTGACCTACGACTTCATTATCCGGGAGCTGTGGGGGCCCAAGGCCAAGACCGACAATCAGATCCTCCGGGTAAATATGGCCAACATCCGCCGCAAGATCGAGCCTACCCCCGGCAACCCCCAGTATATTTTCACCGAGGTGGGCGTCGGCTACCGTATGCGCGAGGGAGACTGATACATACCGAGAAGAAAAGACCGTCTGCGGGCGGTCTTTTTCATATGCGGGGTGTTTCTTTTGGAGAAAATATCTGCCGACACGAACCGACGCTTTACGGAAATTTTATAATGTACGGATAAAGAAAAACCGCATTTCCGCTGTCACCGTGTTAAGAAACACCTGTCTGTATTTACAGGGCGGTTTTTTCGCAGTAAGATACAAACACGCCCGCCGCGGCGCGGCGGGGGAAACTTGTAAGGAGAGAAAACAATGGAAGAAAGAAAAGGCTTTGGATCCAATTTCGGATTCCTGATGGCCGCGGTCGGCTCTGCAGTCGGCCTGGGCAACATCTGGGGCTTCCCCAATAAGATGGGTGCCTCCGGCGGCTTCACGTTCCTCATCATCTATCTGATCCTGGCGGTCCTGTGCGGCTTCATCGTTATGGTGGGCGAGCTGGCCATCGGCCGCAAGACCGGCCACGGCGCCGTGGGCGCGTACAAGGCTCTGTCCAAGAAGTTCAAGTGGATGGGCTGGCTGGGCATCCTGTCCGCCTTCTTCATCCTGTTCTTCTACTGCGCACTGGGCGGCTACTGCATCAAGTACACCGTTCTGAACATCGGCGATCTGTTCGGTGCCGGCTTCGGCTCCAATGGCCTGTCCGGCGGCGAAATTTTCGGCAACTTCCTGGGCAGTCCCGCTGAGGGTATTATCTACGGCCTTATTTTCGTGGCGCTGACCATGCTCATCGTTATGGGTGGCGTCGGCGGCGGCATCGAGAAGGTCTGCTCCGTGGGTATGCCCGCCCTGTTCGTGGCTCTGCTGATCTGCATCATCCGCGCCTGCACGCTGGACGGTGTGGACACCACCGTGCAGGTGCTCCAGGCGGACGGCTCCCTGGTGGAGCACGTGATCCACGGCAGCGCCCTGGATGGTCTGAAGTACATGTTTGCCCCCGGCTGGGCTACTGAAAATGGATACTATGTTCCCGCCTCCGCCGTCATTGATGGCGTGAAAATGTCCGCGGTGGAGATCAACGGCGTCATGCAGCGCATCGTGACCTTCAAGCAGGAGACACCCGACGTCCTGACTGTGCTGGCTACCGCCGGCGGCCAGATGTTCTTCTCCCTGTCCCTGGGTATGGGCGCCATGATCACCTACGGCTCCTATCTGCAGAAGAAGGAGAACATCCAGAAGAACGCGCTGCTGATCGTGGTCATGGATACGATGGTGGCTCTGATGGCCGGCCTGTGCGTGCTGCCCGGTCGCTTCGCTCTGGATCCCTCCGGCGCAGTGGGTGGCCCGTCCCTGCTGTTCGTCACCATGCAGAACGTGTTTAGCCGCATGGGCGGCCTCGGCCCCATCTTCGGCATCCTGTTCTATCTGCTGGTGGTCTTTGCCGCTATCTCCTCCTCTATCTCCCTGCTGGAGGTCATCGTGGCTCACTTTGTGGATAAGGCCCGCGACGAGGGCAAGGGTGACAAGCGCAAGAGCTATACCCTCATCGCCGCCGCCTGTGTGGGCCTGGGCTGCATCCTGGTCTGCGCTGACCGTCTGGGTGCCAGCAGCTTCTCGCCTGCGGAATTGCTGAACATTGCAAATCCCAAGACCTGGGCTGCCGACTGGCTGGACTTCTGGGATGCACTGTCCGAGGGCGTTATGATGCCGCTGGGCGCCCTGCTGATGTGCCTGATGATCGGCTGGGAGATCGGCCCCGAGTTCGTCAAGGAAGAGGCGGAGCAGTCCGGTCATGCCATGGGCAGCTACGGCTTCTTCAAGGTCTGCGTCAAGTTCATCACCCCGCTGTGCATGGTCCTCATCCTGTACGGCCAGATCAAGGAGTTCTTCTTCTAAGTAAATGCAGAACGCCGGAGCATTGCTCCGGCGTTCTTTCTGCCGCAAAAGGCCGGGCACTGAAAGCGCCCGGCCTTTTGTTTACTTAAGCGTAATGCTGTTTTGCAGCACGGCAACGCTGTACAGCAGCAGTACGTCCGCCCCCTCCGGGAATTCCGTCACCCGTGCCAGCGCGTCGGTGGAAATATAGCGGATGTCCACCGCGTATACGGTGCGGTAGCCGCCCGCCAGCAGCGGCACAAGGCTGCTGCCGAAGGAATCCCGGAACACGATCAGCGTCCGGTCATTGTTAGCCGCCGGGTTTTCGATCCGCAGCAGCGCCTTCGGTCCGCCCAGAAACAGGTCATAGGGCGATTTCTCCGCCGCGGTAAAGTCGTATACGCCGCCGGTGCTGTCCGTTTCATAGTCGTACACCGTGCAGCCATCCAGCAGGGGAGAGGTGATATAGGACAGGACGTCCGCCGTCAGCGGCTCCGCCGTCTTGCCCCAGTAGCTGCCGTGAAATTCGCCCGCCAGCGCGCACAGCGTCTCCTCCGTCGTGTCCGGCACAGATGCACCCATGGCCTCCGATATGGCCTGCGCCACGGCGGAAAGACGCTCCTGCCGCCAGTGGGGATCGGTACGGTAATAGTCCTCCAGCGCCAGCAGCGGCGCGATGTCGATGATCTCCACCGGCAGCCGCTGCGCCAGATAGTCCGCCGTCTCCTGGGCCCCGGCGGGCGTGTAGCCCTCCGGCGTCTCCATAAAAGCGGCCTTATCTGGGATCACGCTCATATATACGTGTTCCGACCCGGGGAAATATGCCTCCAACAGGTGAGAAAACCGTTTTACGGCGAAGTCCAGTGATTTCTCGCTCCACGGTGCGTCGGTGGCGGCGGCATAGCCACGGTACACATATACCTCCGGCAGCGTATCCTCCTGCACCCGCCGGGTGGGAATGGCGGCAGCAGCTATGACCATAGCCGCTGCCGCCAGCAGAAATACGCCTCGCTCTATCCAGCGCTTCACAGGATGGCCTCGTCGTAGACGGGCTGCACGCCGAAGATGCCGTTCAGGTGGGACATAAAGGTGTTCACAAGATCCTCGGCACCGAACACGGACACCACATACTCGCCCACCACGGCCACGGCAACCTTATCGGGGAAGCCGCACATCCACTGCCGCTGCTGGATGTTGTCCCGCAGGGCGGTGGCCAGCGCATCGGCATCATCGGTGCAGTGGTACGCCGCGGCGGTAAAGGTGTTCTGGTTCATCATGTGGACCAGCGACGCGGCCTGATCCACCTTGGCCGTCTCCGGCAGGCCGAGGGCGCTGTCCACAGCGGCACGGTCGGTCAGGTCATAGACGCCGGGGGCGTCCTCCTTGCTGTTCGCCTCGGAGTAGTCGCCGCCGGAGGCGGGGAACTTCTCATCATCGGTGTAGGTGCTCCACACCTTCTCCAGCAGGTCAAGAGCGCTGGCAGGCGCGGCGGGCTGATCGCCCTTGCTGTCGTTCTTCGTGCCGCAGGCGGCGAGACTCAGGGTCAGCACGGCGGCGAGCACAAGGGAAATGATTTTTTTCATCGTGTAGTTTCCTCCTGAAATAGGTTTCTGTCCATTGAGACGGAGCGCGGTGCGATTTGGTTCCATGGAAAGCTTTTCCGCTTTTACAGCCAGCTCTGGTCAAAGCCGTAGGGCAGCAGCTCCTTCAGCGCGAAGCGCTTGCTCTCGCCCTTGCCGTTCAGGCAGATCACCGTCAGGTCGGGCGCGAATTCCATCATCACCTGCCGGCAGGTACCGCAGGGCACGCAGTAGTCCTTGCTGCGCCCGGCGATCACGATGGTGTCGAAGTCCCTGTGCCCCTCACTGACCGCCTTGACCATGGCCGTCCGTTCGGCGCATATCGTGGCGCCGTAGGCGGCGTTCTCCACGTTGCAGCCGGTAAACACCGTCCCGTCCTTACACAGCAGCGCCGCGCCCACCGGGAAGTGGGAATAGGGCACATAGGAACGCTCCAGCATGGCCACCGCCATATCACAAAGCTGTTTTTCCGTCATGGTGCATCCTCCTTTGATCTTTTCCGGTTTCTTCCTCGTTTATACCTCAGCTCAGCTCGGCCTTACCGGTGTAGAGCTGATAATACTTGCCCTTCTGCGCCAGCAGCTCCTGATGGTCGCCGCGTTCGATGATGCGCCCGTGCTCCAGCACCAGAATGGCCTGACTGTTCCGCACGGTGGACAGCCGGTGCGCGATAACGAACACCGTCCGGCCCTCCATCAGCGAGTCCATGCCCTGTTCGATCAGGTTTTCCGTCCGCGTGTCGATGGAGCTGGTGGCCTCGTCCAGGATCAGTACCGGCGGGTCGGACACCGCCGCCCGGGCGATGGCCAGCAGCTGGCGCTCCCCCTGGCTGAGGCTGCCGCCGTCCCCGGTGATGACGGTGTCGTACCCCTGGGGCAGGTGGCGGATGAAGGTGTCGGCATTGGCCAGCCTGGCCGCGGCGCGGACCTCCTCATCGGTGGCGTCCAGCTTCCCGTAGCGGATGTTGTCGGCCACGGTTCCGGTGAACAGGTGGGTATCCTGCAAAACAATGCCCAGAGAGCGGCGCAGGGAGTCCTTCCGGATGTCCCGGACGTCGATGCCGTCATAGGTGACGGAGCCGGATTGAATGTCGTAAAACCGGTTGATGAGATTGGTGATGGTGGTCTTTCCCGCGCCGGTGGAGCCGACGAAGGCGATCTTCTGCCCCGGCTCTGCGAACAGGGACACATCGTGGAGCACGGTTTTCTCCGGGTCATAGCCGAAGTCCACGTGCTCAAAGCGCACGTCGCCCCGCAGCTCCGTCAGGGAGCCATCGGGCTTCTTCCAGGCCCAGTGGCCGGTGCGGCGGTCCGTCTCCGTCAGGGTATCGCCGTCCTTCAGCACCCGGACCAGGGTGGCGATGCCGTCGTCGGTTTCGGGGTCGGCGTCCATCACGGCAAAAATGCGCTCCGCGCCGGCTACGGCGGCCAGCAGGGTATTCACCTGCTGGCTGATCTGGCCCACCGGCTGGGACACCTGCTTGACATACAGCAGATACGCGCCCAGAGAGCCGATGTCGAACACGCCGGAGATGGACAGCAGGCCGCCCACACAGCAGGTGACGGCATAGTTGATGCGGGAGAGGTTTCCCATGGCGGGCATCATGGCCCCGGCGTAGGTCTGGGCCATGGCGGCGGCGTCCCGATAGGCGCTGTTGCGGGCGGAGAACTCGTCCAGGGTCTTTTGCTCATGGTGAAAGACCTTGATGACCTTCTGGCCCTCGATCATCTCCTCAATGTAGCCATTGAGGCTGCCCAGGGCCGCCTGCTGCTGCTGGAAGCTGATGCGGCTGCGGCCGCCCACGCCCTTCACCACCAGGAGCATCAGCCCCAGGAACACGAAGGTGATGAGGGTCAGGGCCCAGTTCAGGTAAACCAGCATCACCACCGTGCACACGAAGGTCAGCAGGTTGGACACCACGCTGGCGAAGCTGTTGCCGATCATGTCGGACACGGTGTCCATATCGTTGGTGAAGCGGCTCATCAGGTCGCCGGACTGGTGGGTGTCGAAATACCGCAGGGGCAGGGACTGGAGCTTGTTGAACAGGTCCTGCCGCAGGGTGGCCACCGTCCGCTGGGAGATGCGCACCATGATCCGGGAATAGGCATAGGAGCACCCGGCGGACACCAGGAACACCCCGCCCATGGCCACCAGCATCCAGAACAGGCCCTTGAAGTCCCCGGCCACAATGTGGTTCAGGGCGGGCTTGAGGAAGTAGCTGCTGGCCACGGAGCCCACGGAGCTGAGCACCAGGCACACCGCCACCACGATCAGCGCCGCCTTATAGCGGCCGATATAGGCCAGGAGCTTCCCCACCGTGCCCCGGAGATTCTGGGGCCGCTGATAGCCGTGGCCCCGGCCGGGACCGTGACCCGGACCTCCGGGCCGCGCTTGATTCTTGTTTTCAGCCATCAATCGTCGCTCCTTCCTGCTGGGATTTGTAAACCTCCTGATAGATGTGGTTGGAGGCCATCAGTTGGTCATGGGTGCCTGCACCGGAAATTTTGCCGTCGTCCAGCACCACGATCAGGTCGGCGTCCATGACGGAGGAAATGCGCTGGGCGATGATGAGCTTGGTGGCCCCGGGCAGGGCCTGGCGCAGGGCGGACCGGATCTTTGCGTCGGTGGCGGTGTCCACGGCGGAGGTGGAGTCGTCCAGAATCAGCACCCGGGGCCGGCGCAGAATGGCCCGGGCAATGCACAGGCGCTGCTTCTGACCGCCGGAGACGTTGGCGCCGCCCTGCTCAATGTGGGTGTCGTAGCCGTCGGGGAAGGAGCGGATGAAGTCGTCCGCCTGCGCGAGGCGGCAGGCCTCCTCAAGCTCCGCGTCCGTGGCGTTCTCATTGCCCCAGCGGAGATTTTCTTTGATGCTGCCGGAAAACAGCTCATTCTTCTGCAGCACCATGCTTACGGCGCTGCGCAGCGCGTCGAGATCGTACTCGCGCACGTCCACGCCGCCGACCTTCACGCTGCCCTCCGTCACGTCGTAGAGGCGGGGGATGAGCTGCACAAGGGTCGATTTGCTTGAGCCGGTGCCGCCGAGGATGCCGACGGTCTGGCCCGAGGCAATGTGGAGGTCGATGTCCCGCAGCGCGTATTTCTCCGCGCCGGCGGAATACTTGAAGCTCACGCCGTCAAAGTCCACGGAGCCGTCCGCGACGGTCGTGACCGGCGCGGCGGGATCGGTGAGCGCGGACTCCTCGCTCAAGACCTCGCAGATACGCTTGACGGATTCGGCGGACATGGTGAGCATCACATAGATCATGGAGACCATCATCAGCGACATGAGCACCTGAATGCCGTAGGTGAGCATGGCGGAGAGCTGGCCGACGTCGATGGTCGTGCCGCCATTCGTGATGATGAGCTTCGAGCCGACGAAGAGCACGAACACCATATTGAAGTACACGCACAGCTGCATGAGCGGGGAGTTGAGCGCGACCACGCGCTCGGCGTGCGTGAAGTCGCCGCGGATGTTGTCGCTTGCGGCGGTGAACTTTTTCGTCTCGTAGCTCTCACGCGCGAAGCCCTTCACCACGCGCATCGCGCGCACGTTTTCCTCCACGGATTCGTTGAGCTTATCGTACTTGCGGAACACCGCGCGGAACGCGGGCATGGCCTCGCGCGCGATGAAGAACAGCCCGACGACCAGCACCGGCACGATGACCACAAAGGTCAGCGCGAGTCTTCCGCCCATAATGAACGCCATGATGATGGAGAAGATCATCATCAGCGGCGCGCGGACCGCGATGCGGATGCACATCATGTACGCCATCTGCACATTCTGAATGTCGGTGGTCATGCGCGTGACGAGCGAGGCGGACGAGAACTTGTCGATGTTCTCGAACGAAAAGCCCTGCACCTTGGTGAAGAGGTCATGGCGCACGTTTTTGGCAAAGCCGGACGCCGCCTTGGAGCCGGTAAAGCCCGCCGCGCCGCCGCACACGAGTGAGATCATCGCCAGCAGCACTAGCACAAGACCCACGCGCACGATGCCGCCGAGCTCCGCGCCGGCCTTGACCTCATTGATGAGGTTTGCCGTTTCAAAGGGAATGATAACGTCGATGGCGACCTCGGCCAAAATGAGCACGAGCGTCCAGATCGTCGGGGCTTTGTATTCGCGGATACATTTTGTGAGCTGTCGGATCATTCGGCATCACATCCTCTCCCGCACGGGAAAGGCTCCCGCGCGTCGTTCATTTTTTTGGCGTTTTCCAGCATCACATCGGTGATGCGTAAAAATTCCGCGATCTCGCCCTCGCTCAGTCCGCGGCAGAGCGCCGTGAACACGCGATCGTCGAAAACACCGATGGCATGATGCAGCTCGTGCGCCCTCTCGGTGGCGGAGACGACCTTGCAGCGGTGGTCCTTTTCGCTGGTGCGGCAGGTGACAAAGCCCTTTTTCTCCAGCTTTTTCAGAAGCTCGGTCATCGTCGGATGCGTGACGTGCGCCGCCGCCTCCAGCGCCTTCTGCGTTACCTCACCCGCGCTCTCGCGCTCCAGACGGCCAAGCTCGCCGAGCACGCCGACCTGCGTGCCGGTCAGGCCCGTTTCACGCACGTATTCATCCATCTGCCGGCGTATGGTTTTTTGCAGGATCGCAAAGCGCAGTCCCTTCGGCATGGGGTGCTTACACATTCTTTCTCACCTCGAAAATAAAATACGTCGTATACGACCTATTGACCTGCGTATTGTAGCCGAAACATTTTTTCTTGTCAAGCGGGAAAATGAAATGACACAGAAAGTTCACAAATGAAACGGCCCGCCCCTGCGGGACGGGCCGGATCGGCGGAGGGCTTTATTTGCCGGCGGGCACGGCGGTGCGTCGGCGCAGCACGCGGAGGAGCAGATACATCACGGCGAACACCACGGCGAGGAGCACAGGGTAGCCGAGCAGATGGCTGCCGAAGCGCTCGAAGAGCTTGAGGGGGTTGCCCTCGCCGGCGCGCATGAGGAACATGAAGTTTGTGCCGAACGCGCGGTTGAAAAACCAGATCGGCACAGCCATCGCCGCGAGCAGGGCAAAGCAGCGCGGAAACGCGCGCGGCTGCGGGTCCATGTCGCCGCGGAGGGTCAGCGCAAGGGGATAGAGCGCGAGCAGGAAATGCACGGTGAAGCTGTGGATCACCATGAAGTTGAGCGGCGGCAGCGGGGCCCACGTCGGGAAGAGTAGGGCCGCGCAGGCGGCGGGCAGGCAGACGAAATACAAAAAGGTGTCGAGCAGCTTCGGCCGCCGCCAGGCGTGCAGGGCGATGAGAAAGATATTGATGGAGCACAGGTGCAGCGGCAGGTAATCGAGGCTGAAATTGCCGCCGTAAAGAAGGCCGAAGTCCTTGAAGAGCTCGTCCGCGACGAGCAGCAGCGCGACCATGCGCCGCCAGCGGCGCCGCTTGTCCGTGTCCATGCCGCAATAGCCGCGGCAGAGCACGGCGCCGAGCAGAAGAAAAACGGCGAGCACGGCGAGATGAAAGGGGCCGAAATGCGGCCAGCCGATGTCCGGCGCGATGGTATCAACGGTTTCCCAGAAATAGGTCATAGCACAGCGATCTGCCTTTCTTTGCGACTTCTGAACAGTACGCCCTGAGTGTAGCACGCGGCGGTGAAAAAAACAAGGGTGCTTGTGCAGTCTTAAAGAAAGTGATATAATCTTAAGGCATCGCCGCGCAATTGCGTCTGCGCGCTTCGCCGGATCGGCTTGCCGAATTGCGCGGTGCTGCCTTAAAAATCGAAAAGTCTTTTGCGCCGGTCCGCTGTGGGCGGCGCGGAAACGAGGACTGCGTATGAGCGCAATGCTTCCAAGCCGTCAGCTGTGGGCGCAGGGACCGCATATCGTCGCCATCGGCGGCGGCACGGGCCTTTCCACCATGCTGCGCGGGCTGAAAAAATACACGAAAAATCTGACCGCCATCGTCACCGTGTCGGACGACGGCGGCGGCAGCGGTATGCTGCGGCGGGACATCGGGATGCTGCCGCCCGGCGACATCCGCCACTGCATGGAGTCGCTCGCGAACACCGAGCCGGTCATGCAGCAGCTCCTGACCTATCGCTTTGAGAGCGGCACGCTGCGCGGACAGTGCTTCGGCAATCTCCTGCTCGCAGCGCTCAACGGCGTCACCGGCTCGTTTGACGAGGCGGTGCGCAGCATGGGGCAGGTGCTGGCCATCAGCGGCACGGTCATTCCGGTCACGACGACGGACGTGCGATTGACGGCGACCTTTGAAAACGGGGCATACGTCGTGGGCGAGAGCAATATCTTCGGCTTCAAAAAGCAGCAGGACTGCCGCATCGACCACGTCGAGCTTCTGCCGGCGCACCCGAAGGCGCTCCCCGATGCGCTCGACGCCATCGCGGCGGCGGACCTCATCCTCCTCGGGCCGGGGAGCCTGTACACGAGCATCATCCCGAACCTGCTGGTGGACGGCGTGGCAGAGGCCATCGCCGCGTCCGACGCGCAGAAGATCTACGTCTGCAACATCATGACGCAGGACGGCGAGACCGAGGGCTACACCGCCGCCGACCATCTGGCGGCGCTGCTGCGCCACGGTACGGCGGACATGGTGGAGCTGTGCCTTGCCAATTCCTCTCCC
>OLXI01001315.1_pt1 | contig 12159 bp, 7 predicted proteins | sample 1674181 | NCBI WGS metagenome assembly OLXI01 (sample SAMEA103958148, study PRJEB25191) | human gut metagenome | reverse complement strand
CGATTCTTCTTTCATATCTTTTTGGTTTAATAAAGGCTTGTGCGATATTGAAAAAAAGAAGAAGGTGTGTCAGAATGATTTTTAGCTATCATTCTGACACACCTTCTTTTGCTATTAAAAGAGTCTCTTTGTTCTTATTAAGGCGGGGAATAGTCTGAGTTATTGTTTCTCCTTATATATAATTTTGCCTTGGCTTTCGCCGAAAAGGTTGTCGCCTAACGTGGTAATCTTATTCCCCGTGGCAAGCACATAGCGCAGGTTGTCGCATCCCATAAATGCTCCGTACTCAATGGCGGTTACACTGGCAGGAAGCACCAGCGTGCCGCACAAACGGCCGCAGCCACTGAATGCACGCTGTCCGATGCTTCTAAGCTCTTGCGGGAGCCGTACGTTCAGCAGATACTTCTTTTGGGTGAAAGTATAGTCGGGAATTGCAGTGGCATTACTGTTGGTCATGTCGATGGAAACCAGATTGGGCATATAGTCGCGTATCAATGTGAAGTCGGCTTCGTCCATTTTTCCTTCAACGGTCAGAAAGTTAACGTCTTTGGGCTGAAATCCGGCTCTTAACAGTTCGCTGGCAAGGCTGCCCATTTTACCAATCTGCACATTTACTGTCAGTGGTTCTCCTTCAATGAATGCAAAGGTTTCCCATTTCTTTTTGGTACGATAGGAGTCACTGCATCCCAATGGAACAAATATGGCTGTAACGCTATCGGCCAATGCTTCGGACAACAGATTGGGAGCCGTTTTCTTCCGTATCTGGCATATCTTGAGATTTTTGCATCCCTTAAAGGCAGCATCTTCGATGTTCTTGGTCTTGTCGGAAAGGATAATCCTGGTCAGCGTCTCCTTACCTACAAATGTACTGTCGTCCATTTGCTTGCAGAAGGCATATGCCGGAATGCAATTGGCAGGATATACATAAAAACGGTTTGGATAAGTCCCGTTCTTGCCTGCATACATGCTGATGGAGGCATTGGAAATGTCCAGCAGTTGCAGGTTTTTGAATTCATCCCGTAGATGCCTGAAATCTACGGCATTCAGCTTGCCCTGCAGGGTCAGTTGGGTGATTTCATTGGCTTCCGCTTCTGTCATCAGTTCCACCAGGGTGCCAGGTTTGGCCACGTAGTATCTTTTGGATTTTTGTGCCGAGGCATTCAGCATTAACGCCAGTCCGGCAACGGCTAAAAGTATTTTTCTTAGTTTCATGTTTGTCGATTCCAGATTGATTTTTCAAATATAAGAAGAAACCGGCAGGAATACATGAAGTTTTTTCTTTTTATTATTATTTTTGTCGGATATTAATCAAAATGAGATACAAATGGAGACGGAAGAAACGGTGAAGGAAGAGTGTGTTGCTATGAGTAAAACAAAACGTATTTGGCTGGCATTCGTTGATATAGTACTGTTTACTGTACTTTTTATGATTTTTCTGTTTTTGTTTGCCATACCTTTTGCGATTGCTTTCCCTGAGTTGAAGACACAAGCTGGTGGGATGAGCGTCTATTCAATGATGTTGAATGAAGTCTTGATGTTGGCCAGTGGGCTTATTGCCGCTTGTATGGTGCTGGGCTTCAGGAAGCTTCCTTTTTCGGGCTTGGGCTTGTCTTTGAAGGGATGGGGCAGAAGCCTGCTGAACGGAGCTTTGTTTGTCGTGTTCTTGTATGCAGTTGGTTTTGGCTTGTCTTTATTGTTGGGGGCTGTGGAAGTGGCAGGGGTCTTGTTTTCTCCCATTTCGTTGTTGTCGAGTCTTTTGCTTTATTTTTTAGTGGCAGTTACGGAAGAAGTTATTGGACGCGGTTTCATTTTAGGGCGTATGCTGGATGGAGGCGTCAATAAGTTTGTGGCATTGCTTATCTCTGCGGTGTTATTTTCGTTGATGCATCTTTTCAATCCCAGCTTTGCCTTCGTCCCGTTTTTGAATATCATGCTGGCGGGTTGTTTCTTGGGAGCTTCCTATATATACACGCGCAACCTCTGTTTCCCCATTGCCTTGCATTGGTTTTGGAACTGGATTCAAGGTTCTGTTTTGGGATATAAAGTCAGTGGAAATGAATTTAGCAATGAGAATCTGCTGATTCTTCACTTTCCGGAAGAAAATCTGATAAATGGAGGAACTTTCGGGTTCGAAGGCTCTATTCTGTGTTCACTACTTTTAGTGCTTGGTACAGTATTTATCTTAAGACACTATTATAAGGGATTAGTGATTAATCATTAATCATTAATCCCTAATCACTAATTCTGTTCCACTCCTTTCATTGTCAGCTGTATGCGTTTCCGGTCCATATCTATGCTGAGTACCTTTACGCGTATATGCTGGTGAATGGACACTACTTCATTAGGGTCTGATATGAATCTGTCGGCGAGTTGGGAGAGGTGTACCAGTCCGTTTTCCTTGATGCCTATGTCGACAAATGCGCCGAAGTTGGTGATGTTTCCTACGATGCCGGGCAATTCCATGCCTTCGCGCAGGTCGTTGATGGTGCGCACGTTCTTGTCAAATTCAAATATCTTTATCGGTCCGCGTGGGTCACGTCCGGGCTTGTCCAGCTCTTGCAGGATGTCTTTCAGTGTCGGCATGCCCACGGTGGGGGAGAGGTAGCGTTCGGGATTAATCTTCAGACGCAGCTCCCGGCTGGCTATCAGCTCGGCTACGCTGCAACCCAAGTCCTTTGCCATTTGTTCTACGATGCAATAGCTTTCCGGGTGTACGGCAGTATTGTCCAGCGGATTCTTTGCCTGCGGAATGCGTAGGAAGCCGGCACATTGCTCAAACGCCTTGGCACCCATACGAGGTACTTTCATCAGTTCCTTGCGCGAGGTGAAGGCACCGTTTTCGGCGCGATAGTTCACAATGTTCTGTGCCAGTTGCGGACCCAATCCCGAGATGTAGGTCAGTAGATGGCTGCTTGCGGTGTTCAGGTTGACACCTACCAAGTTTACACAGTTTTCTACGGTCTGGTCCAGTGATTTTTTCAGCTTGGTTTGGTCCACGTCATGCTGGTATTGCCCCACACCAATAGATTTCGGGTCAATCTTTACCAACTCTGCCAGCGGGTCCATCAGTCGTCTGCCTATGGACACAGCACCGCGTACGGTGACGTCGTAGTCGGGAAACTCGTCCCGTGCGATTTTAGAGGCCGAATAGATGGAAGCTCCCTGCTCGCTGACGATGAATATCTGTATGTCGCGGTTGAAGCGCTGATGTTTCAAGAACTCCTCCGTCTCGCGGCTGGCTGTTCCGTTACCTATGGCAACGGCATCTATCTTATAAGACTCTATCATCATTTGCAGCTTGGCAAATGCCTCTTTCTGCTTGCTGACCGGAGGGTGGGGGTAGATGTTCTCATTGTGGAGCAGATTTCCTTGTGCATCGAGGCACACGACTTTACAACCCGTACGAAATCCGGGGTCTATACCCATCACACGCTTTTGCCCCAGTGGTGAAGCCAGCAACAACTGACGGAGGTTTTCGGCAAATACCTTGATGGCTTCCTCATCAGCACGTTCCTTACTTTGCGTGGCAAATTCCGTCTCTATGGATGGCTTCAATAGGCGTTTGTAGGAATCCTGCACGGCTTCCGCCACTTGCTGTCCGCAGGGGTTGTTGCTCCGCACGAATTGGCGTTCCAGCCGTTCCACGCACTCCTCATCGTCTGGGCTGATGCTGACTTTCAGCAGGCCTTCCGCTTCGGCACGCCGGATGGCGAGCAGGCGGTGGGAGCTGCATCGCTTCAACGATTCGGAGCAATCGAAGTAGTCGCGGTATTTGGTCGCTTCCTCTTCTTTGCCTTTCACCACCTTGGCGGTCAGTGTGCCTTGGCGGGCAAATGCGTTGCGCACGCTGTTTCGGGCACGTTCGTCTTCGCTAACATGCTCGGCTATGATGTCACGGGCACCTTTCAGTGCATCTTCCACGTTCTTCACGTCTCCTTTCACGTAATTGGCGGCGCGTTCCTCCGGATGAGGCTCACGTTGCAGCATCAGCAGGGTGGCGAGGGGTTCCAGTCCTTTTTGACGGGCTGCTTCGGCACGTGTTTTCCGTTTGGGCTTGTAGGGGAGGTAGATGTCCTCCAGTAGGGTATTGTCCCAAGTCTCCTCGATGCGCTTCTGAAGTTCGGCGGTCAGTTTACCTTGTTCCTGTATGGTGTTCAGGATGGTTTCTTTACGTTTGGCGATTTCGTTCAGCTTTTCGTAGTGGGTCTTTATGGATTCAATCTGCACTTCGTCCAGTCCTCCCGTTGCTTCCTTGCGGTAACGGCTGATGAAAGGGATTGTCGCTCCGTCTTCCAGCAGGCCGAGGGTCTGGCTTATTTGTCTTTCTGATATGCCGAGAGCGGCAGATATCATTCGATGAAAATCTTGTATCATTTTGTATCTCATTTTATAATAGGTGCCAAAAGTACAAAAAAACAATTGTTGTTTTTTCTTTAGGTTCCAACTTTTATCTATATTTGTCAAAGCTATGGAGCAATTAAACGAATCAATCAATTGAAACACATATATCGTACAATATTACCATGCATGGTAGCGCTTTTCTGTTGCCTTTTGCCCGCTTTTTCTATTACGGGAGAGCATCCGGTACTGATTATCAGTTCCTATAATCCGGATGCCGGCCGTACTTCCGGCAACATCTCCGACTTTATGGAGGAGTTCCAACGCCTGGGCGGGACAAACACCATCGCATTGGAGAACATGAACTGCAAGAGTTTTTCCGAATCCCCTCTTTGGGAGAGGAGAATGGCTGAGCTGTTGGCTAAATATCAAGGTGATAAAAGTCCGGCGCTGATTGTACTTATAGGGCAGGAAGCCTGGGCTGCCTATCTTTCTCTGGAAGACTCCATATGCGGCAATACTCCGGTAGTGAGTGCACTGTCCAGCCGGAACGCCATATTGCTGCCGGGTGATACCGTTGACCTGAAGACCTGGATGCCCGAATCCGTCGACTTCTTCACGGATTTCCCCAGTTCGCCTATCAAGGCCGGCTTCGTTTATGAGTATGATGTGGAGGCCAACATCAATATGATAAAGCAGATGTATCCCGGCACCAAGAATATCGCTTTTGTCTCAGACAACAGTTATGGCGGCGTTGCCATGCAGGCCTATGTAGTGAAGGAGATGCAGAAGTTCCCGGAACTAAACCTGATTCTGCTGGACGGACGCGTCAATACCATATATACCATTTGTGACAGATTGCATGAGTTACCGGAAAATACAGCTATATTGATGGGGACATGGCGTGTGGACATGAACGATGGTTACTTCATGCGGAATGCAACCTACGCCATGATGGAAGCAGCTCCCACTTTGCCCACTTTCTCGCTCAGTTCCGTAGGCTTGGGATATTGGGCTGTGGCAGGTGTCGTTCCTGCCTACCGTGCTTTGGGCAAGGAGATGGCAAGACAGTCTTACCGCCTGCTGACCACCTCCCAGGATAGTGAGACCCATATGGAAATCATTCCGAATGAGACCATACTGGACGGCAAACTTGTGAAGGAAAAGAAACTGAATATCGCCGGCCTTCCGGAACCGGTAAAGATGCTGAACGTAACCCCTTCTTTCTACGAGCAGTACAAGTATCATATCTGGTTTGTCGGTGTTGTTCTGTTGGTGCTGTTGGGCGGTTTGTTCGTTTCCCTTTATTTTTATTATCATACAAAGAAGTTGAAGGATGAACTGGAGGTATCCGAAGGTGCCTTGCGCGAAGCAAAGGACCGTGCCGAAGAATCCAGCCGCCTGAAGAGTGCTTTCCTTGCCAATATGAGCCACGAAATCCGTACTCCATTGAATGCGATTGTGGGCTTCTCGGACGTGCTGTCTGCCGGAGGAGCCTCGGAAGAAGAACAGCGTGGCTATTTCGAGATTATTAGGACCAACTCTGATTTGCTGCTTCGGTTGATTAATGACATATTGGATGTGTCCCGTTTGGAGGCCGACCGCGTCATCCTTTCTTTGGAGAGCTGCAATGTAGTGCAGATATGCCAGCAGGTAGTAGCTTCCGTGGCCCAGGCACGCAGGTCGACCAATCAATTCTTATTTGAGTGTGAACGTGAGGTAGTGGAGATGCGGACGGATGTGCAGCGTTTACAGCAGGTTGTGATAAATCTGCTTTCCAATGCGGACAAGTTTACAAAAGAAGGCACGATAACCTTGAAGCTGGAACTGGATACAGCAGGGAATGTAGCAGTATTTTCGGTGACCGACACCGGTTGCGGCATTCCTTTGGACAAACAGAAACGGGTGTTCGAACGTTTCGAGAAGCTGAACGAATATGTGCAGGGAACCGGCTTGGGCCTGTCCATCTGTAAGCTGACCGTTGAGAAGTGGGGCGGCGAGATTTGGATAGATCCTGCCTATACGGATGGAGCACGGTTTATGTTTACCCATCCTATGAACTTATAGGAACCGACAAGAAATAAGGAAATATGAAAAGATTTAGTTGTTTTTTTATCTGGATTTTTGTCCTGACAAGCATACTGCCTGCGCAGGAAAGAGAAGTGAAACTGAAAGTCGTACAGACCAGTGATATACACGGAAACTACTATCCCTACGACTTTATACGCCGCCGGGAGGCAACCGGCAGTCTGGCACGTGTGCATGCTTTGGTGCAAAAAGAACGTGAGGCTTATGGCGAAAACCTGATTCTTTTGGACAATGGCGACATTCTGCAGGGACAGCCCACAGCCTATTATTATAATTACATAGATACCGTTGCCCCTCATCTGGCAGCGGAGATGATGAATTTCATGGGGTATAATGCCGGTAATATGGGTAACCATGACGTAGAGACCGGCCGTACCGTTTTCGACCGTTGGGCAGGTGACTGCCGTTTTCCGATATTGGGTGCCAATATTGTGGATACTGCTACCGGAGAAACCCATTTCAAACCCTATGAGGTGCTGGAACGTGACGGAGTGAAAATTGTGGTTCTCGGTATGATAACTCCTGCCATCCCCGTATGGCTTTCAGAGAATCTGTGGAAAGGGCTGCGTTTCGACGATATGGAGGAGACTGCCCGCAAATGGATGAAGATTATCCGTGAGCAGGAAAAGCCTGATTTGGTTATCGGTATGTTCCATGCCGGCCAGGATGCCCAGCTGATGGGAGGCAAGTATCGCGAAAACGCTTCGGTGGAAGTGGCGTGCAACGTGCCGGGATTCGATATTGTCCTGATGGGGCACGACCATGCGCGCGAATGCAAGAGGGTGTGCAACATAGCCGGTGACTCGGTACTGGTGATGGACCCTGCCAGCAACGGTGTTGTTGTGAGTAATGTGGATATAACCTTGAAACTGCGTGATGGTAAAGTTATAGACAAGAAGATAGACGGCATACTGTCCGATACGCAAGACTACGGCGTCAGCGAAGAGTTCATGCAACGCTTTGCCCCCGAAAATGAAGCTGTGCAGAATTTTGTTTCCAAGAAAATTGGTTCCTTTACCGAGACTATCTCCACACGTCCTGCCTATTTCGGTTCTTCCGCTTTTATAGACCTTATCCACGAATTGCAGTTGGCAATCAGCGGAGCGGATATTTCTTTTGCGGCTCCTTTGTCCTATGATACGGAAATCCGTAAAGGAGACATTTTTGTGAACGATATGTTCAATCTGTATAAGTACGAAAATATGCTTTACACCATGCGTCTGACGGGGAAGGAGATACGCGATGCCTTGGAGATGTCGTATGATTTGTGGACCAATCGGATGAAGTCTCCGGACGACCATATCCTTCTCTTCCGTGAGAAGCGCCGCGAAGGTGCTACGGATAGGGCCTCATTCAAGAATTTCAGCTTCAACTTCGATTCTGCGGCGGGTATTATCTACACGGTGGATGTGACCAAGCCGGATGGGGAGAAGGTAGCCATTCTCAGTATGGCAGACGGTACCCCGTTCGATATGGATAAAATGTATAAGGTAGCGGTGAATTCTTATCGCGGAAACGGTGGCGGCGAATTGCTGACAAAGGGTTCCGGCATCTCGCAGGATGAATTGAAGGAGCGCATCATCCACTCTACGGATAAGGACTTACGCTATTATCTGATGCAGTACATCGAGCGAAAGAAGGTGATTGAACCGCGTGCGCTGAATCAGTGGAAGTTTATTCCCGAAGAATGGGTGGCTCCGGCTTCCATGCGTGATTATGAGTTCTTGTTTGGCAAAGTTAAAGAATAATTCACTATCTTTGCGGCTCAGAATCTATAATGTAAGTTTTTGGACGTGAAGCAGAAGAAAAAAAATATAGGCGCATTGAGCTTGCTGGTACTGTTTATCATGTACCAGGCAAGCATCACCGCGTTCACTCACGTCCATTATGTGAATGGGGTGATGATAACGCACTCGCACCCTTTTCATGGCACACACTCTCACTCCCAGACTTCCCTTCTGGTCATCGGGCATTTGTCGGCATTCTACTCTTCCGGGGTGGATGTGTATGAGGTTCAGCACCCGATGCGTCCTTTGCTGGCCATGCTCAGAGCCAAACCGGCAACACCTACTGTTAAGGGGGAAGTGATACGTACCCTTTCCCTTCGCGCTCCTCCCGCTCTTTTTTCATAGTCATTAGGTTTAAAAACGCCTGGATTTTTTGTATGTAGATACCAGGCATTTTAGTCTCGAAGTCCGGCATTTCAGTGAACGAAGTGCGGCATCTCGGATGATTATCTTTTTTCAGACTTGAATTATTTTTTTTATTTAGAGCGCTAATTTGATGAAACAATACATTTTGGCGTTGGTACTTGCAGTGGTAAGTGCCAGCGTAGCTTTTGCCGTAAATCCTATAAAAGAAGGCAATATGATTTCTGGCCATGTGATAGTGAAAGGTACGGAGGAAAATATACCGTATGCCACGGTTTTGATTATCGGCAGTGGTCAGGGAACGGTTTCCAATGAAGAAGGACAATTTGAGTTCCGCAAGCTTCCGGCGGGAAAATACAAGCTCCGTGTGTCGGCAGTGGGTTACAAGACCCAAGAGAAGGAGGTGACGGTGAGCAAGGACTTTACTGCCGTCATACATTTCCCGATGGAAGAGGAGAGTTTCATGACCGATGAAGTGGTGGTATCCGCCAACCGCAACGAGGTAAGCCGCAAGGCAGCTCCGGTAGTTGTAAATGTGATGAGTACCAAATTGTTCGAGATGGTCAACTCCACCGACCTTGCCAAGACACTGAACTACCAATCGGGCTTGCGTGTGGAGAACAACTGCCAGAACTGTGGTTTCCCCCAGGTGCGCATCAATGGCTTGGAAGGTCCGTATTCGCAGATATTGATAAACAGCCGTCCCATCATCAGTGCATTGAGCGGTGTGTACGGATTGGAGCAAATCCCCGTGAACATGATTGAACGGGTAGAAGTGGTGCGTGGCGGAGGCTCTGCCTTGTTTGGGGCCAATGCTGTGGGAGGAACTATCAATATTATAACCAAAGACCCCATCAACAATTCCTTTCAGGTATCGAGCATGTTCTCCAATATGGACGGCAAGTCCTGGGAGCAATATATGGGTGGCAATGTGTCGCTGGTTGCCAAAGATAACTCTTACGGCATTGCCTTTTATGAGAGTTACCGCAACCGCAACCCCTACGACCGCGATGGCGATGGCTTTTCCGAGCTGGGCAAGCTGAACATGAATACTTTCGGCTTCCGCGCCTATTACCGTCCTACGCATTTCAGCCGCATCAATCTGGAATACCATACCACCAACGAACTTCGTCGCGGAGGCAACAAATTCGATTTGCAGCCGCACGAGACGGACATCACCGAGCAGACCAAGCATATCATCAATAGCGGAGGCGTGAGTTATGATTTGTTCTGGAAAGAGTACAAGCATAAGATTTCGGCTTACACCTCCATCCAGCACACCGACCGCAACAGCTACTATGGTGCCCAAAAGAACATGAATGCCTACGGCAAGACGAAAGACCTGACCTGGGTTGCCGGCGGCATGTATGTGGGCAATATGGACAACTGCTTCTTTGCCCCCGCCACCTTCACCGGCGGACTGGAATATCAGAACAACTCCCTGCACGACATCATGACCGGCTATCATCGTGACATGGAGCAGGATGTCCGCATTGCCAGCGCCTTCGTGCAGAATGAGTGGAAGATGAACGTACTGACCATGCTGGTCGGCGCCCGCCTGGACAAACACAACCTGATAGACAAGCTTATTTTCAGCCCCCGCGTCAACCTGCTCTACAAGCCGGCAGATGATTTTCAGGCACGCTTGACTTACTCTACCGGTTTCCGCGCTCCGCAGGCATACGATGAGGACTTGCACGTGACGGCAGTAGGCGGCAAGGGAGTCCAAATCAAACTCGCCGATAACCTGAGTGAAGAACGCTCCAACAGTTACAGCGGTTCGGTGGACTGGACTGCCCATCTGGGACACTGGCAGGCAAACATCCTGGTGGAGGGTTTCTATACAGACCTGCGCCACGTCTTTGTGCTCGAAGATATCGGCAAGAACGAAGTAGGGGATGTCATCAAGGAGCGCCGCAACGGAAACGGCGCACGCGTATACGGTGCCAATCTGGATGCGAAGATTGCCCACGGCAAGGAGGCGCAGTTCCAGCTCGGCTTCACGGCGCAGCGCAGCCGCTATATCCATGAGGAAGCCTGGACGAAGGTGGACGGCAAAGACCTTACCACCAAGCGCATGCCCCGTACACCGGACTATTACGGATATTTCACTTTCTCCTCGGCGCCGGTGAAGAATTTCGACTTCTCCCTTTCCGGCACTTATACGGGAAAGATGATTGTTCCGCACTACGCACCGGAAGATGCTCCCGAGGGTGCCTTCTGTAATATCACTTCAGACCGCATGGAGCATACTCCCCAATTCCTGGACCTGAATGTGAAGCTGAACTATACGTTTGTGCTTCACGACCATATCAAGCTTCAGTTGAATACGGGTGTACAGAATATCTTCAACAGTTTCCAGAAAGACCTGGATAAAGGGGAATTCCGCGATGCGGGCTATTTCTACGGACCTACGCAGCCGAGAACCTTCTTTGTCGGCTTCAAGATAATGAACTAAAAGTTTCCATTTAAGGATTTTTAGAGCTAAATTCCGCAAAATAGTCCTACATTTGTCGCCAAAGCACAAAAACCATGGATACTAAGAGAATACGGAATGTAGATATTTCCCAGATACATCATTTGCCGATGATCGATTTCATCGGCAATGATTTTGCTATTTTTGATGACATCAAGGACATGTCTTTGAGCTCTTATCCCACCCGTTTGAATGCTGCTTGCCTGACTGTCTGCCTGAAAGGGTGGTGCAAACTGGAACTCAACTTGCAGCAATGTGAAATGCGGGAAGGTATGTTGGGTATTATCCTTCCCGACCAGATTGTTCTGCAAGGAGAACGCTCCGATGACTTTGCCGGACTTTTCATTGCCGTCTCAAAAGATTTTATGGATATGGTGATACCCACCATGCAACAGCTTTTCCCCATGTTCTTCATGATTAAGGAACGGCCTTTCGTCCACATCACTCCGGAGGAATCCCAATCATTCCAGGAGTATCACTCTTTCCTCTGGAGCAAGGTGAAGCTGAAGGACAATCCTTTCCGTAAGGAAATCACCCAGGGATTGCTGCTGGCACTGTTCTATGAGATATACAACATCTATCAAGGGCATGCCGTTCAGGGGCGCATACCCAAAAGCAGGAAGGAAGACTTGTTCGAACGCTTTATCCGTGCCGTTTCAGAGTCCTATAAGGAAGAGCGAAGTGTGTCCTATTATGCCGATAAGATGTTCCTCACCGCCAAGCACCTTTCCACCGTAGTGAAGGAAATCAGCGGAAAGACGGCAGGCGAATGGATTGACAGTCTCGTCGTTTTGGAAGCCAAAGCCTTGTTGAAGTCTTCCGAGCTGAGCATTCAGGAAATTGCGGACGAGCTGCACTTTGCCAACCAGTCGTTCTTTGGCAAGTATTTCAAGCGGTACGTGGGTGTCAGTCCGCAGGAATACCGGAACAGTAAGTCGAACGACTGACGGTTATTATTCCGCCAGCCATTCGTTTATTTGTTTCATGATCTTTTCCTTCATATCTTCCGGCATGTTGCTGATACGTGAGCGGTGACTGCCACGTGGCTGGATATAAACCTGCTCATTTTTCTTCCCTTTGAAAATAGGAATACGGGTTGCACTCCAT
>OLXI01001310.1_pt1 | contig 12214 bp, 9 predicted proteins | sample 1674181 | NCBI WGS metagenome assembly OLXI01 (sample SAMEA103958148, study PRJEB25191) | human gut metagenome | reverse complement strand
TCAAAATGAACACGACCACATCTTGTGGATGACTTGTAACCAATCCACAAAACCAGTGGGACTTACAAGAAAAATACCACGGCATGTAGAATGCGTCAAGAGGGTTTTGTAAAATTTATTGTGCTAAAGCGGTAATAGTAGGACTTATCTACTGAAAATCGAAGCGTCTAGCAAAGAATTTATGCGCACAAATTGGAAAATCAGCACATCTGTGCTATACTCAAAGCAGAATTTGTTGAGCTAAAACGGAGGTATTGAACCATGGCAGAGAAAAACACCGCCGACATTGGATTTGAAAAACAGATTTGGAATGCGGCCTGTGTACTTCGGGGCAACATGGATGCTTCGGAGTATAAGGGCGTTGTTCTTGGTCTGATTTTCTTGAAATATATTTCGGATCGTTTTGAAGATAAGTACAATCAGTTGGTTGCGGATGGTGATGGCTTTGAGGAAGATCGTGATGAGTACACCTCGGAAGGCATTTTCTTTGTGCCTACTGGTGCGCGTTGGAGCGATGTTTCTGCAAAGGCACATGATCCCGAAATCGGTCAGGTAATTGACGATGCAATGCGCGCTATCGAAAAAGAAAACGCGCGCCTAAAAGATATTCTGCCAAAGAATTTTGCGCGTCCGGAACTGGATAAACGTCGGTTGGGCGAAGTCGTTGACCTGTTTACGAACATCAAAATGATTGAACACGGCAGCGAAAAGGACATTCTGGGGCGCACTTATGAATACTGCCTGTCGATGTTTGCAGAGCAGGAAGGCAAGCGCGGCGGCGAGTTCTTTACACCGTCCTGTGTTGTGCGGACACTGGTGGAAGTGCTGCAACCGTTTAAGGGACGAGTGTATGACCCTTGCTGTGGCAGTGGTGGTATGTTTGTTCAGTCTGCAAAATTTGTAGAGAACCATAGTGGAAATATCAACGATATCTCGATTTATGGACAGGATTCCAACCCGACCACATGGAAACTGGCGCAGATGAACCTTGCCATTCGTGGCATTGAACCCGACCTTGGAAAGTATGCGGCGGATACATTCCTTGACGACCAGCACCCGACCATGCGGGCAGACTATATCATGGCGAATCCACCTTTCAACCTGTCGAACTGGGGCGCAGAGCAGCTCAAAGATGATGTACGCTGGCAGTATGGTATGCCGCCTGCAAGCAACGCGAACTTTGCATGGCTTCAGCACATGATTTATCATCTTGCGCCGGGTGGCCGCATGGGTATGGTGCTTGCAAATGGTTCTCTTTCCTCTCAGTCTGGCGGTGAAGGTGACATCCGCAAAAATATTGTGAATGCTGACCTTGTGGACTGCATCATTGCCATGCCGACACAGCTGTTTTATACGACGCAGATTCCGGTTTCGCTCTGGTTTATCTCCAAACGCAAGAAACAAGCCGGAAAAACGCTGTTTATTGACGCCCGTAAGATGGGCGTTATGGTGAGCCGCAAACTGCGTGAACTTACAGATGGCACAAAAGAAGAATACAAAAACGAAGATGGTACATTAAAAAATGACATCAAAAAGATTGCCGATACCTACAATGCCTATGTTAATGGTACACTGGAAGATGTAAAAGGTTTCTGCGCAGTTGTTGATACAGAGAAAATTGCGGAGCAAGATTATATTTTAACACCGGGTCGTTATGTTGGCGTTGAGGAACAGGAAGATGATGGTGAACCTTTTGAAGAAAAAATGGCTCGACTGACTTCTGAACTTTCGGATTTGTTCAAGCAATCGCACAAGCTGGAAGCAGAAATCAAGGAGAAGTTAGGGGCGATTGGATATGAAATCTGAATGGAATACTTCGGCAATAGCCAATATTTGCAAAGTAGTAACAGACGGTTCACACACAAGTCCCAAAAGCGTATCACATGGCAAATATATGGTGTCAGTCAAAGACTTTACGCCATATGGATTTGATTTTAATGGGTGTCGACAAATTAGTTTTGCCGACTACGAGAAGTTAAAGAGTTCTGGATGCGTTCCTCAAAAAGGAGATATTTTAATCGGAAAAGATGGTGCAAGATATTTTGAAGATATTATAATCTATAATCAGGACGAAGCACCGGCGCTTTTATCATCCATTGCTATATTAAGATGTGATGAAGAAAAAGTGATTCCAGAGTATTTATATTACTTGCTCAAGACACCTTCATTCAAAAAGGATGTGAAAGATAATTATGGTTCTGGATCGGCCATACCGCGTATTATCTTAAAAGATTTCAAACGAATGAAAGTTAAGTACCCTTCAATTGAGAAACAACGGCAAATAGTGAGTATTCTCCACGATTTAGACGCTAAAATTTTTAACAATCAAAAGGTAAACGATAATTTAGCGTCTTAGAGTTGGATGTCAGAGACATCAATCTCGCCAGACATGAGTTTTGGCAGCAAAGCATCACGCATTATGGCAAGTCGTTTGTTTTCAATGCTATTGGAAACGATTTGCTCTACCATGGGCGTTGTTATTGCATCGAAAGCATCTAGTAATTCTGTATCAGGGAACATGATTTCAAAAGCATCAAAATCTTTTTTTCCAATATGAATAACAGTTGTAGCTACCTGAGTTTGTTCAATCGCAAAAAGCAAGGGCTTGATTGTAAAATAAAGGAATGCTTTTCCGTTCGGACGCTTGTTCTCGAATACGCATACTCGCTGATTTAACCACGCTTCATCGTTACCCCAAATATAGGGACGAAATTCACCGTCCATGCCAACGACAATATCTCCAGGGTGCAATAGATACCCTTTTGGATGCACTTCGGTTGTGTATGTCGCAAACTGCTGATCTTTCAAATCACGAATACGAATGATCGGCTTTCCATTGCCTTCAGTGTTAAACTGTTTGGAGGCAAAAGGCGCACCGTAGATGATGTTTGCCAATGAATAAATGCCGGTTTGAGTCCACGACGTGGGCATTACACCTCCGAAGGGACGGTAATCTACAAACCATGATTTGTAAAGAGCCTGCATTTGCTCAAGTAAATTATCGTTTATCATAATTTTAATAACTCTCACCAGTGGCGGGAGATTCTATGGAGAAACTGCCACTGCCGTCGTTCTCTGAAATCGTAATAAGGAGATACGGCGATGAAAAATCAAATTATCAACGAGATACAGCGAAAAATGCTGCCGTATCTCAATAACGAACAGTTGCTGCATTTGAAAGCAGTACTGGAAGCGTCATTTCAAGGTGTCATAATTGAAATGGGTGAAGAACAGCCAAAGGCTGAGGAACAAGATTCGGCAGCAGCGTTCATTACGGCAAAGCGGATAGAAGGCTGTTCCGAGAAAACACTGGCCTACTACTCAAAAACCATCGAAGCGATGCTGAATGGTGTGGGAAAATTACCGCAGCAGATTACAACGGATGATTTACGAAAGTATCTGACGGATTATCAGACACAGCGGCACTCAAGCAAAGTTACGATTGACAATATCCGGCGTATTCTTTCCAGTTTCTTCTCGTGGCTGGAAGATGAAGATTTCATTGTGAAAAGCCCTGTCCGCAGGATTCACAAAGTGAAAACCGCCAAAATCATCAAGGAAACGTACACCGATGAAGCACTGGAACTGATGCGTGACAACTGTTCAACAGTACGAGATTTGGCGATTATTGATTTGCTTGCATCTTCTGGAATGCGTGTCGGGGAATTGGTGACACTTAATCGGGAGGATATCAATTTCAACGAGCGCGAATGTGTTGTATTTGGTAAGGGCAACAAGGAACGATTGGTATACTTTGACGCACGGACGAAGATCCACCTTCAAAATTATCTGGATGAACGGTCAGATAGCAATCCCGCACTCTTTGTGACGCTGAAAGAGCCACATGAACGGTTGATGATTGGTGGTGTGGAAACGATGCTTCGTGAATTGGGGCGGCGATTAAAGCTAAATAAAGTGCATCCACACAAGTTCAGACGGACGTTGGCAACGACAGCGATTGACAAGGGGATGCCGATTGAACAGGTGCAGCAGCTTTTAGGACACCAGAAAATTGACACAACGATGCACTATGCAATGGTAAAACAACAAAATGTGAAATTGGCACATAGGAAATTTATAGGATGAGGAAAAATATGATTGTGACGCTAAAAGATATTACGACCAAAATAACAAAAGGGACAACGCCGACATCTATTGGATGTAAATTTGAGAAAAGCGGCATTAATTTTATTAAATCAGAGTCTTTAGTCGATGGGAAAACGATTGATAAAAGTAAATTTGCCTTTATCTCGGAGCGGACACACGAAAGGCTAAAAAGATCTCAAATTGAGGAAAACGATATCCTTTTCTCGATGGCCGGTATGTTCTTGGGCAAAACGGGAATTGCAACCGCTGAAGTGGTGCCAGCAAATACGAATCAAGCGGTTGCAATTATAAGGGTAGATGATACAAAAGCAAACTATGAGTATGTGTACTACTACCTTAATCAAAAGTCTGTCATACATACTATTAATACGACATCTGCACAATCAGCTCAACCGAACATTAATTTGAAACAAATTGGGAAAATCAAGATAAATCTTCCTGACAGAAAAAAGCAAGATCAAATAGTTTCACTTCTTTCTGCAATAGATTTGAAAATTTCAAATAATGTAGAGATAAACGATAATTTAGAGCAGCAAGCCGCCGCATTGTTCTCAAGCCTCTATAATCGATCAAATACTGAGGTTAGATACACTGATTTAATACAAATACTCGGCGGTGGAACCCCAAAAACAGGCGAAACTGCGTATTGGAACGGTAATATTGCTTTCTTTACTCCAAAAGATGTTGGCACACCATATACATTTATCACAGAAAAGACTATTACAGAAGAGGGACTTTCACATTGCAATAGCCGACTATATCCTGTGAATACAGTTTTCGTTACAGCAAGAGGTACTGTTGGCAAAGTTGGTCTGTCCGGAGTTCCGATGGCTATGAATCAATCCTGTTATGCACTTGTCGGTAAGGAAACACATCAACTTCTTGTCTATTTTTACACCCTCAAAGCTGTTGATAGACTTAAGCATAAAGCAAGTGGAGCTGTATTTGATGCGATTACCACTAGAGATTTTGATTCAGAGCAAATCATGAAGCTATCTGATGATGATGCTAAAGCGTTTCTCTGTGTTGCAGAGCCAATGTTTCAGGAGATACTTAACAATAGCATCGAAAACTTGCGGCTTTCAACACTACGGGACTTCCTGTTGCCCAAGCTAATGTCTGGTGAGATTGACGTCTCTTCCGTTCAGCTCTAAGCTGCTAAATTATCGTTTATAAAAGAAATGAAGGGATAATATGGAAGATTTTGATAATGCTAAGACGAAAGATTTAAACGAATGCGTTGTTACAGACCTTAATGGCTATCTGACCTACATTTCTGATATAAAGGAAACCATAAAGAAAGAGGAAGGCGCGGAAGTGAGCACAAAGCACTTTTTCTTCCGTGGACAGGCCAGCAACGAATGGAACGTCATGCCGGGAGTGTTTCGTGGTGGGATGTTGCCACACGAAGCAGAATTGATAAACGCTGCCTACACACGGAATCCTGACGACTTCCGAAAACTGACAACAGATTTTGAAAAGCTCGCAAAATTGCAACACTATGGGTTGCCAACAAGACTGTTGGATGTGACGGAAAACCCACTGGTGGCACTGTATTTTGCTTGCCAAAACAATCAAGAGAAAAAGATAACTGACGGGAAGACTACGTTATTGCCGCCGACCGATGGGAAAATCTATTATAAGCGCGATTACGGAAAAAGTTATAGTGACATAGAGATCAAAGTGTTGGCATATTTAGCGAGTCATGAAATTTCGGGCGATTATACATTAGAAAAGCTGCTCTCGGATTTGAACAAGTATGGAATTTATACAGATAAAGAGGTAAAAGAGTGCGAGGCAAGCGAGTATAAAAGCTTGCTTTCGACTATTCAAAGAAATTATTTTGTGATTTCCAACTTGAATAATGAAAGATTGGTACGGCAAAGCGGCTCTTTTTTGATCTGCGGAAAATATAATGTTCAGCTGAAAGAAAAACTCGGACAGAGCATTGTTAAACGGGCATATAGTGATGTCCAAGATGAATTTGAACTTCAAAGTTTTAGAATACCAGCGGGAAGAAAAGATGCGATTTTAGAGGAACTGAGTTTTTACAACATCAACGAAGGGACGCTGTTCCCGGAACTTGAGCACCAGATGGCATATATTAAAAGCAATTATGCGAACACACAAAAGCCTATGGTTGATCGGTTTGTGAAAACAGAAGTTCCGATAACAAGTATTAGAGAAGTGCGTGATTCAGATGTTTCAGACGATAAAGTGGACGAGATTATTCGAGAAGCATTGCATAATGCTGTGCATCCAGAAATTTTTGATGATTGTTACGTTGCAATTCAAAAGAATCTGATGCCGGATTGGTATCGCAAGGAAATTGGACTCAGTAAAGTTCGATTGGCACTGACGGACACATTGGATAATGGTACGCCGATAGGACGTGCGATGGCAAAAAGAGCAGCACAGTCTATCGTTGAAAAGATTGTGAATGCCATTGCGCAAGAATCGAATACAGCAACTTCGGATAATAGTTGAGGAGAAAAATCATGCTTTCATTTACCGAAGATACCTTTGAACAAGCGGTCATAGAGCTATTTGAAAATATGGGTTACACCCACATTTATGCTCCTGATATGAACCGAACAGATTACAGCCGCCCTCTGCTGGACGATGTTTTGCGGGATTGTCTGGTGCGGCTGAATCGCAGCCTTCCGGCTGTGGCAATTGATGAAGCCATCCTGAAACTGAATGATTTTGATGCAGGAAGCCTATTGCAGAAGAATATTATTTTTATGGACTATCTGCAAAACGGTATCACGGTCAAATACGCAGTCAAGGGTGAAGAACGGTCTTCGGTAGTAAAGCTGATTGATTATGCAGATGCAGACAATAATAATTTCTATGTGGTAAACCAGTATACCTTCGTGGAAAATGGAAACAACCGCCGCCCGGATATGATTCTGTTTATCAATGGTTTGCCGTTGGTTTTGATGGAACTGAAAAGTCCTTCCAAGGACGAAGTGGGTGCAGAAAACGCATACAACCAGATTCGGAACTACATGAAGGACATTCCTTCGATGTTCTATTATAATGCAATCTGCGTAATCAGCGACCTTTCGACCAATAAGGCGGGAACAATCACTTCTGGTCTTGACCGTTTTATGGAGTGGAAAACAAAGGATGGCGATTACGAAAATACGGCGTATGCGCAGTTTGATACCTTCTATGAGGGAATGTTCCAGAAAGAGCGGTTGCTGGACATCCTGAAAAACTTTATTCTGTTCTCTGGCGATGGGCAGAAGCCGATTAAAATTTTGGCTGGGTACCACCAGTATTTCGCTGTACGAAAAGCCATCGAAAAGGCCAAAATTGCCACCAAAACAGACGGCAAGGGTGGTGTGTTCTGGCATACGCAGGGCAGCGGAAAATCTCTGTCGATGGTATTCTATGCCCATTTGCTGCAAGAAGCTCTGGACAGCCCCACCATCGTTGTGATGACGGACCGCATCGACCTCGACGATCAACTTTACACACAGTTCGCCAAGTGCACACCATTTTTGCGCCAGACACCGATACAGGCAACCAGCAAGGACAATCTAAGCAAGCTGCTGGATGGCCGAGAAGCAAACGGCATCATCTTCACCACGATGTTCAAGTTTGAGCGTGGCGAGAAGCCGCTCTCCGAACGGCGGAATATTGTGGTGATGGCCGATGAAGCCCATCGCGGACAGTATGGTTTTGATGAAAAAATAGTCATTAAAGAAAATGAACAGGGTGAAAAAGAAGCACATACGGTCATTGGCAATGCCCGTATTATCCACGATGCCCTGCCGAACGCAACCTACATAGGCTTTACGGGAACGCCGATTTCGGCAAAAGATAGAAATACGCGTGAAGTTTTTGGTGATTATATCGATGTTTACGATATGACACAGGCTGTGGAGGATGGCGCAACGCGTCCGGTTTACTACGAGAGCCGTGTTATCAAACTCCACCTCGACCAGAATACACTGGCCTTGATTGATGCGACCTACGACGCACTGGAACAGCAATCGGACGCTGCAACGATTGAAAAAAGCAAAAAGATGTTGGGGCAGATGGAGAGTGTGCTGGGAGCAGATTCTACCATTCAATCGCTGTGTGAAGATATTGTCACCCATTACGAAAAGTACCGCGCTAATCTTTTGACGGGCAAGGCGATGATCGTGGCGTATTCGCGCCCGATTGCGATGAAGATTTATCGGAAACTTCTGGAGCTGCGCCCGACATGGAATGAAAAAATCGGCGTAGTTATGACGGGTGGCAACAATGACCCGGAGGATTGGAAAGAAATCATCGGCACAAAATCTCACAAAGAAGAACTTGCCCGGAAATTCAAAGACAACGATGACCCGATGAAGATTGCCATTGTTGTGGATATGTGGCTGACAGGTTTTGATGTGCCTTCACTGGCTACGATGTATGTTTACAAGCCAATGCACGGATACAATCTGATGCAGGCCATCGCGCGTGTCAACCGCGTGTTTAAGGACAAAGAGGGCGGCTTGATTGTAGATTACGTTGGCATTGCATCTGCCCTCAAAGCCGCTATGAAGGAGTATACCAAGCGTGACCAGTCCCGATATGGCGATATGGACATTGCCAGAGTTGCTTATCCAAAGTTTCAGGAAAAGCTTCAGGTGTGCAAAGATTTGTTGCACGGCTTTGATTTCAGCGGATTTATTGGCGGTTCTCCGTTGATGATGGCAAAGCTGGTCACTGGCGGCGTAAACTTTGTTCTGGACGCAAAAGCACCCAAGCGCAAAGATCTGTTCCTGCGAGAAGCTCTGTTGCTGAAACAGTCGCATTCGTTGTGTTCCAGCATGACCACGGAGCAGGAGCGACATGAAGCGGCCTACATGGAAGCAGTCCGTTCTACGGTGGTGAAGATCACCTATGGTGGGAGTGGCGGCAAGACACTTTCTTTGAAAGAAATCAATGCTCAAATCAATGAACTGCTGAAAGCAAGTATCCAGAGTCAAGGTGTTATCAGTTTGTTTGACAGTAAGAAGGCAGATGAAAATATCAGCCTGTTTGACCCGGCGGTGTTGGATGAAATTTCAAAAATGAAAGAAAAGAACATTGCCGTAGAAATTTTGAAAAAACTTATGGCAGAGCAAGTTTCACTGTATAAACGGACAAATGTTGTGCAGTCTCAGAAGTTTTCAGAAAAGATTACACAGTTGATGAACTCTTACTACAATGGCTTGATTACAAACGAGGAGGTCATCAAGGAACTTCTGAAAACGGCACAGGAGATTACAGAACTGTATAACAATGGTAAAAAGCTGGGCTTGACGCAGGAAGAACTGGCTTTTTACGATGCTCTGACAAAGCCGGAAAACATAAAGGACTTCTATCAAAATAATGAATTGATTGACTTGACCAGAGAACTTACGGAAATGCTGCGCAAAAATCGGACGATAGACTGGCAGAAAAAAGAAACTGCCCGTGCGAGTATGCGTAAGATGGTGAAGCACTTGCTGAAAAAATATAAGTATCCACCGGAAGATTATGATACGGCAATCAGCACGGTCATTAGCCAGTGTGAGATGTGGACTGACAACATGGTAGTATGAATTGTATGAAATGTCGTTGATTTGTGCTTGACAATCAGATTTCTTTCCTGTAAAATGATTTTAGAAAATACTATTATCGAAAATAAGAAAGACTGTTTTATGGGAAAGATGATCTTAGATGACCTCCGCAAGCGTCTGGAACGTCTGGACGAAGACGCAGACCTGATGATCGACAATAACGACCGCTATCAGATGGTGATTGTAGGCGGCAGTGCGTTCATTTTGTTGGGCAAGCTGACCCGCGCTACTCATGACATTGATGCCTTGAGTGTTCCGAAAGAACTGTACAGTTTGCTTGGCAAGTACGACATCAACACCGATGTGGAAGCCTACATCGACAATTTCCCGTATAACTTCCAAGACCGGCTTCAGCCGCTACCCTTTGGTGGTACAAAGGTGCAGTTCTATACACCCAGTCTGGAGGACTTGGTGATTGCAAAGCTGTGCTCTTTTCGGGACACTGACAAAGCAGACGTAGAGAGTGAGGCTGTGCGGAATTCGTTGGATTGGGATTTGCTGGAACACCTTGCAACGGATGAAGATGAGTTGAGAGCCAGCATCTTGAACGACTGGCGGTATCGGGATTTTTATATCCGCTATCAGGAGTATGTGGAGAGGTGGAGACCATGCGAAAGCTGACATTCGAAGGCTTTTTGAAGCAGTATGTGGCAGAGCTTTCCGGGATTCAGACGGCAAGTGTCCATAAGCTGGCAGATTGTCTGAACGAAAATCCTCGCCTGAAAGAACCGCTGTTCCTCTATGCGCTGGCCTTTGATAAAGTAGATTTATTGCTCCGCTATACTGCAAACAGCATTGTTGCTGCGGAATACGAGCAGTTTTCTAATCGCTATTCGCTGGCGCAAATGCTGCTGCTTTTAGAAAACCAGTCCCATGAACTACCGGAAGGCTACCGGAAAGTCTGGCGCAGCTATTGCTCGGTGCGGGATGCCGCCCTTGCAGACAATGACACGAAAGAACTGATCCATCGCCGGGTATTGGAACTTCAGCAGAAAAAGAAACTAACGAATTATCGCCTTTACACAGACTTAAAGCTAAATCCGGGCAACGTGAACGCATGGCTCAAACACAACGATTCCAGCAAAATGAGCCTTGACTGTGCACGGCAGATCTACAAGTATGCAAAAAGCTACCCGTCTGTTCGATAAGAAAAAGGAAGTGAGTCTATGACCGCCGTAATCTATGCCCGCTATTCATCGGATAACCAGCGTGAAGAATCCATTGAAGGCCAGATTCGGGAATGCACGGCTTATGCGGAAAAGAACGGCATCACGGTCATCAAGCACTACATTGACCGTGCATTCTCTGCCAAAACGGACAATCGTCCGGAATTCCAGCAGATGATCAAAGACAGCAGCAAAAAGCTGTTTGATGTTGTTCTCGTCTGGAAATTTGACCGCTTTGCCCGGAATCGTTTTGATAGCGCAAACTATAAGATGATCCTGAAAAAGAACGGTGTCCACCTGATTTCCGTTATGGAACCCATTGCCGAGGGTTCACAGGGCATTCTGGTGGAAACCCTTCTGGAAGGTATGGCGGAATACTATTCGGCAGAACTGTCCGAAAAGGTGATTCGTGGTCAGACCGAGAACGCCCTGAAGGGTAAGTGCACTGGCGGTACGGGAACCATCGGCTATAAAATCGACGATGACAAGTTTTATCATCTTGATCCGCTGACCTCGCCGCTGGTGCTGGAAGCCTTTCAGCGGTATGACAACGGCGATAAGATGGTGGAAATTGTAAATTTCCTCAACGACAAGGGTGTCCGCAATATGCAGGGCGGCAAAATGACCCACAGCAGCGTGAACACCATGTTGAAGAACCGTCGGTACATTGGTGAATTGTCTTTCCGGGATATCGTTGTACCGGATGCAATTCCGGTTATTGTTCCGAAAGACCTGTTTGACCGGGTGCAGAAGCGTCTGGATAAGAACAAGCGTGCCCCTGCCTGTGGCAAGGCAGACGAGGAATATCTGCTGACCACCAAGCTGTTCTGCGGCAAATGCGGTGCGCTGATGTTTGGCGAAAGCGGAACTAGTGCCACCGGACGCACTTACTATTATTATAAATGCGCCAACGTCAAGCGGCGCAAGGGCTGCAACAAAAAGACCGTGCAGAAAGAATGGCTGGAAGATCTGGTCGTCCGGGAGACCATGAAGCTGATTCAGGACGATGCGGTAATCGACAAAATCGTTCAATTGGTCGTGGATGTCCAGAATCAGGAAAACACCACGATTCCGCTGCTGGAAAAGCAACTGCGAGAGGTTAACAAAAAGCTGGACAACCTGATGAAGGCTATCGAGGACGGCTTGTACACCCGGACAACGAAAGAGCGTCTGGAAGCGCTGGAAATCCAGAAAGATGAACTGACTGCAAAAATTGCAGACGAAAAGTTGAAGAAGCCCAGCTTCAATGAGGATTTCATCCGATTCTGGCTGATGAAATTTAGAAAGTTCGATATTTCGCAGAAAAAGCAACGAAAAGCGTTGATTGAAATTTTTGTCAATGCCATTTTCCTG
>OLXI01001306.1_pt1 | contig 12251 bp, 7 predicted proteins | sample 1674181 | NCBI WGS metagenome assembly OLXI01 (sample SAMEA103958148, study PRJEB25191) | human gut metagenome | reverse complement strand
CCTCCCCTATGATGTGGAGATTCGCACCCTGCGCTTTGACGAGCCGGAGCCTCCATCTTTTGAGGAGGTCGTGGACGCCAATCCCATTTCCGTGCAGGCAGGCGGCGAGTGGCAGACCTTCCCCAACCGTGAAGCCGCCGAAAAAGCCATGTACGAGGAGTACAAGGACAATCTTCGCCGGAACGCAGAAAACTTCCGCATCACCGACGATGAGCTGGGCGTCGGCGGCGCAAAGGCCAAGTTCCGGGCGAATATGGCGGCAATCAATCTTCTGAAGGAGTTGGAATTTGAGGGCTTGCAGGCCAGCCCGGAACAGCAGGAAATCCTCTCCCGCTATGTGGGCTGGGGAGGTTTGGCAGATGCGTTCGATGAAAATAAGCCAAATTGGGCAGACGAATTTGCCGAGCTATACGCCACACTTTCCCCGGAGGAATACGCCGCCGCCAGAGCTTCCACGCTGAACGCCCACTACACCAGCCCCACGGTTATCAAGGCGATCTATGAGGCGGTGGGCAACATGGGCTTCCAGACCGGCAACATCTTGGAGCCTGCCATGGGCGTCGGGAACTTTTTCGGGCTTCTCCCGCAGGAGATGCAAGGAAGCCGCTTGTACGGTGTGGAGCTGGACAGCATCACCGGCAGAATCGCCAAGCAGCTCTATCCCAAGGCAGACATTACCGTGGCAGGCTTTGAAACCACCGACAGACGGGATTTCTTCGACCTTGCCATCGGCAACGTGCCCTTTGGACAGTACCAGGTCAACGACCGGGCTTACAACAAGCTCGGTTTTTCCATTCACGACTACTTTTTTGCCAAGACGCTCGACCAAGTTCGACCCGGCGGCGTGATTGCCTTTGTGACCTCCCGCTATACGATGGACAAACAATCTCCCGAAGTCCGTAAGTACATCGCGCAGCGGGCGGAGCTGTTGGGTGCGATCCGCCTGCCCAACAATGCGTTCAAGGCCAACGCCGGTACGGAGGTGGTGTCCGACATCATCTTCCTGCAAAAGCGTGACAGACCCATCGACATTGAACCTGACTGGGTGCATCTCGGTGAAAATGAGGACGGATTTTCCATCAATCAGTATTTCATCGACAACCCCGAAATGGTATTAGGCCGACAGACCTCGGAGAGTACGCAGTACGGCAGACAGGACTTTACTGTGGAACCGTATGAGGATTTGGACCTTGCCACGCAGCTCAGATACGCCATTCAGAATATCGGCGGCAAGTACGAAGCCGCAGAGTTGCCTGACCTCGGTGAGAACGAAACCATACAGGATACCATTCCCGCAGACCCCAACGTGAAGAATTACAGCTATGCCGTGGTGGACGGTGAGGTGTACTACCGTGAGAACTCCGTCATGGTCAAGCCCAACCTGAACGCCACCGCAAAGGAGCGCGTCAAGGGAATGGCAGAGCTGCGGGACTGCGTTCACCGGCTCATCGACCTTCAGATGTGGGAATCCGACGACATTTCCATACGCACCGAGCAGCAGAAGCTCAACCGCCTCTATGACCGCTTCACCGAGAAATACGGCCTCATCAACAGCCGGGGCAACGCCCTCGCCTTTGCAGACGACAGCTCCTACTACCTGCTCTGCTCCCTTGAAATGCTGGACGATGAGGACAAGACCAAGCTCAAGGGCAAGGCGGATATGTTCACCAAGCGCACCATCCGGCAGCGGCAGTCCGTCACCAGCGTGGACACTGCCGCAGAAGCCCTCGCCCTGTCCATCGGGGAAAAAGCCCGCGTGGATATGGGGTATATGTCCCAGCTCACCGGCAAGAGTGAGGACGACATCATCGACGAGCTGAACGGCGTCATCTTCCTCGACCCTGTTTACGGCGACTGGCAGACAGCGGACGAATACCTCTCCGGCAACGTCCGGCAGAAGCTGCGGGAGGCGGAGAACGCCGCCGTTGACAGCCCCGGCTATCTGCCCAACGTGGAGGCATTGCGCGCCGCACAGCCGAAAGACCTTGACGCTTCGGAGATCGAGGTGCGCCTCGGCGCGACGTGGATCGACAAAAAGTACATTCAGCAGTTCATGTTCGAGCTGCTGGAGCCGCCTCTGTATGCCCGCCGCTCCTTGGAGGTCAACTACTCGGAGTTCACGGCGGAGTGGAACATCTCCGGCAAGAACAGCATCCCCTACAACGACATCAACGCTCGCATGACCTACGGCACCGACTGCGCCAACGCCTACAAAATCCTTGAAGATACGCTGAACCTGCGGGACGTGCGCATCTACGACACCGTAAGGGACGCGGACGGCAAGGAAAAGCGCGTCCTCAACAGCAAGGAAACCACCCTCGCCCAGCAGAAGCAGCAGGCCATCAAGGAGGCGTTCCGGGACTGGATATGGCGCGACCCCGACAGGCGGCGGGAGCTGGTGCAGCTCTACAATGAGCGCTTCAATTCCACCCGTCCCCGGGAATATGACGGCAGGCATCTGATCTTTCCGGGCATGAATCCTGAGATCACGCTGCGGGAGCATCAGCTCAACGCCATCGCCCACGACCTCTACGGCGGCAACACGCTCCTTGCCCATGAGGTGGGCGCGGGCAAGACCTTTGAGATGATCGCCGCAGCCATGGAGGGAAAGCGCCTCGGCCTGTGCCAGAAATCCCTCTTTGCCGTGCCGAACCACCTGACGGAGCAGTGGGCCTCGGAGTTCCTGCGGCTCTACCCCTCCGCCAATATCCTTGTCGCTACCAAAAAGGACTTTGAGACACGCAACCGCAAGAAGTTCTGCGCCCGCATCGCCACCGGCGACTATGACGCCGTTATCATCGGTCACAGCCAGTTTGAGCGCATCCCCGTGTCCAGAGAGCGGCAGGAACGGCTCTTGCAGGAGCAGATATGGGAGATCGAGGACGGCATTGCAGAACTCAAGGCCAGCCGCGCCGAGCGCTTTACCATCAAGGAGCTGGAGCGCACCAAGAAAAATCTGAAGGCCAAGCTGCAAAAGCTCCACGACGCCGCCCGCAAGGACGATGTTGTGACCTTTGAACAGCTCGGTGTAGACCGGCTCTATGTGGACGAGGCGCACAGCTTCAAAAACCTGTTCCTTTACACAAAAATGCGAAACGTGGCGGGGCTTTCCACCACCGACGCCCAGAAGTCCTCGGATATGCTGCTCAAATGCCGCTATATCGACGAGCTTACCCACGGCAAGGGCGTCACCTTTGCCACGGGTACGCCCATCTCAAATTCCATGACGGAATTGTATACCATGATGCGGTATTTGCAGCACGATATGCTCAAGCGTAACAGCCTGACCCACTTCGATTGCTGGGCCTCCGCCTTTGGGGAAACCACCACCGCCATCGAGCTTGCGCCGGAAGGGACGGGCTACCGGGCGCGGACGCGGTTTGCCAAGTTCTTCAACCTGCCGGAGCTGATGAACCTGTTTCGGGAGGCAGCGGACATCAAGACCTCCGACCAGCTAAACCTTCCCACGCCTACGCCTGTCTATCACAACGAGGTCAGCCAGCCCACGCCGCTGCAAAAGCAGATGGTGCAGGAGCTGTCCGAGCGCGCCGCAAGGGTACACGCCCAGCTTGTTGACCCCGGCACGGACAATATGCTCAAGATCACCTCGGACGGGCGCAAGCTGGGGCTTGACCAGCGCATCATCAACCCCGACCTGCCGGACGACCCGAACAGCAAGGTCAATCGCTGCGTGGACAACATCCACCGCATCTGGCAGGACGGACAGGCGGACAGGCTGACCCAGCTCGTGTTCTGCGATTGTGTAGCGATACGTTGCTACAAATAAACTTTATGTGGGCGAAAGCCTGTAAGGAGGTAAAAGTAGCGGGGAAAACAGAGTTTTCCCTAACTGATATTCTGAAGAGTGGAATGATGGGGTAACGCCCTGAAACGCTCACCTGATACTACGTTGGAAGCAAAGGAGTGCAATATCCTGCGCTGACACAGCACGTTGAAGTCGGCTGAGAACCGTCCAAACAGAGCCGTAAGGCAGATGTGGAAAGCTGTCCAGAGGTGGATAGTGCGGTCTATAGGTCGGGGGTCTATAAAGTGCCTATGACAAGAATGTGGCTGACAACCACTGACGAAAGTCCGAATGTATGGGTCAAGAAGAAAGAACGGTAGAAATGCCGTTGCCATGAAAATGGTGTATGTGGGGTAAAGTAAGGCGGTCGCAATGAAATTCCCTATAGCATTACAGGTGCTATCCAGCATACTGGCCAAAAGGATAGTCTAAGGGCATCATGTACAGATAGGAATATCGGAACGTAGAAAGTCCCGGATGTGGAGCGATTGCACGCTATGAAGCATGAAAAGGAAATCTGTGTCGTCAGGAATGAAGGTGCAGTATAACTTTTCTTAATCCGGGAGGAAGGTGCAGCCATGGTACCGTATTCAGTCAGCGATGGTTGAATTTAGAAGCCGTGAAAAAAGTAAGCGGTGGAGGGACGGGCTGTAGTCAAGAGTAAATTGAAAATATCATTATTAACAAACACGCATAGGTTCGAGTAGGACTAAGAAAGGTTAAGCCCACGAAAGTGAGTGATGACCGACTATGGCAACAAAGAAAAAGGCTTTGAAGAAATCGAAACTGCGCCATGCTGAATATTACGATTTCCAGAAAATTCAAGATAAGCTGTATGCCGAAAGTATGGATGGCAAGATGTTCACCAAGCTGGTGGAAATTATCACCCTGCCGGAAAATATCAAATTGGCATACCGGAACATCAAGAAGAATAAAGGAAGCAAAACAGCAGGCACAGATGGCAAGACCATACAGCACTTAGAAAAGCTCTCTGAAGAAAAGCTCGTTGTGCTTGTGCAACGGAAATTCAGTTGGTATGTCCCCCAAAGTGTTCGCCGAGTAGAGATACCAAAGGACAATGGTAAGACAAGACCGTTGGGGATACCGACCATTATGGACAGACTTGTTCAGCAATGTGTTCTACAGGTTTTAGAGCCAATTTGTGAAGCAAAATTCCATGACCACAGCTACGGATTCAGGCCAAACAGAAGCCAGCAGCACGCAATTTCTCAAGTCCATAAAAATATGCAGCTAAGCCATCTGCATTATGTAGTTGACATTGACATTAAGGGATTCTTCGATAATGTGAGCCATGGCAAGCTGCTAAAACAACTGTGGACACTTGGAATATGTGACAAAAAGCTGATTTCTATTATATCTGCAATGCTGAAAGCGGAAGTGGCAGGAATTGGGTTTCCAGAGAAAGGGACACCGCAGGGCGGTATCATCTCTCCGCTTCTGTCAAACATTGTGCTGAATGAACTGGACTGGTGGTTGGCAAGCCAATGGGAAAACATTCCAACACAATATCCGTTCAAGCAAACGCCTAACCGCAATGGCAGCCCCAATCATGGTAATAAGTATGCGTCCCTGCGTAGAAGCGGATTGAAAGAAATAACCTGTGTCCGATATGCAGATGATTTCAAAATATTTACCAGCAGCTATCCTAATGCGGTCAAGCTGTTCCATGCAACAAAGGACTGGCTGAAAGAGCGTCTCGGTCTGGATATAAGCCCGGAGAAGTCCAAGGTAATCAGCCTGAAAGAGGACTATTCCGATTTTCTGGGATTCAGACTGAAAGTGATTCCCAGGGGCAAAACCAAACAGGGACAAACCAAATTTGTTGTAGAGAGCCATGTCAGAGAGAAATCCATTAAGAAAATTAAAGACAACCTTGCGGAACTGACCCATGCGATTCAGTACCCGAAGAATGCGGCACATTCCGAATATGAGGAAATTGCGAAATACAATGCCTTTGTACTCGGTGTCCATGACTACTACAGCATGGCGACCAAGGTCAGCAAGGATTTCAGAGGATTAGCCTTTTCAGTCCAAAAGAGCCAGAAAACAAGATTTCGACAGCGGTTAAAAACGGCAGCAGAGGTTGAAAAGAATCGGATTCCGTGCCATATAGCAAACGTGATTAAGGAACGGTACGGAAAAAGTAAGCAGTTGCGATATGTAGGAGGAATTGCGCTTGCGCCAATAGGCTATGTCAAGCACAGGCATCCCATTCAGCGAAAACGTGGTGTGAACTCGTACACCGCAGAAGGTAGGGCAATGATTCATAAACAACTGGAAGCAGTTGATATGGAGATTCTGCATTATCTGATGCGAAACCCGGTCTGGAATGCCACCATAGAGTATAACGACAACAGATTGTCACTATACTCGGCTCAAATGGGTAAATGTGCCGTAACCGGGGCGAAGCTGATGATTGGAGATATTTTCTGTCACCACAAAGTCCCACGTTGCAACGGAGGCACAGATGCATACCAAAATCTGATTTTGTTATGCGGAAATGCCCACAGGCTTATTCACGCTACCGATACCGACACTATTGCAAGGCTTACGGATTCCTTAAACCTCACTCCGAAACAGAAAACCAAAGTTGATAAGCTCAGAAGTCTTGTTCATGTTGAGAGTTGTTAAAATGTAAATCAATTTGCCCTTGATGGCAAGCCGTGTGAGCTGAAAGGTTCATGCACGGTTTAGGGCGGGGGAAAAGTTGGAGATAACATCAAAATCTTACCTATCGCCACTGTCCACCCCGAAAACCGGCGTGACCGGGGCGAAGGCAGCAAAGACGGCGGGCGGGAATCTGGACAGCCCGGAGCTCAACGCCGTCGAGCGGCTGATCGACAAGGAAAATCCCGACGAACCCGGCTTCACGGTATATGACGACATCCGGGAAAAGCTCGTCGCCAGAGGAATCCCCCGCGAGCAGATCGCATTCATCCATGAGGCGAATACGGAAGTCCGAAAGAAGGAGCTGTTTGCAAAGGTGCGCTCCGGTCAGGTGCGTGTGCTCATGGGCAGCACCTTCAAAATGGGCGCGGGCATGAACGTGCAGGACCGGCTTGTGGCGCTCCACGACCTCGACTGTCCGTGGCGGCCGGGCGATCTGGAGCAGCGCAGCGGGCGCATCATCCGGCAGGGCAACCGCAACAAGGAGGTACACATCTACCGCTATGTCACGGAATCCACCTTCGACGCCTACCTCTGGCAGACGGTGGAAAACAAGCAGAAATTCATCTCCCAGATCATGACCTCAAAATCCCCGGTGAGAAGCTGTGAGGATATTGACGAGGCGGCGCTCTCCTATGCCGAGATCAAGGCGCTGTGCGCCGGAGACGAGCGCATCCGTGAAAAGATGGACCTTGACGTGGACGTGGCGCGGCTGCGGCTGATGAAGGCCAATCACCAGAGCCAGCAGTACCGCTTGGAGGACAACATCCTGCGGCATTTCCCGGCGCAGATCGAGGAAAACAAAGGCTTCCTCTCCGGCTTTGAGGCGGATATGAAAACGCTGGAGCAGCATCCCCACCCCAAGGACGGCTTTGCGGGCATGGAGGTCAAGGGCGACTTCCTCACCGATAAGGACAATGCCGGTGCTGCCATTCTGGAAGCGTTCAAGGACGCAAAGGGCTTGGAGCCCGTTCCCATTGGCAGCTATCGTGGCTTTTCTATGTCGCTGACCGTGGAAAACTTCGGCAAGGACTTCATTCTCACCCTCAAGGGCAGGATGAGCCACCGGGTAGAGCTGGGCAAGGACGCAAGGGGCAACCTCGTCCGCATCGACAACGCCCTTGCCCAGATGCCGGAGCGGTACAAAACGGTGCAGGGCAGGCTTGAAAACGTGCAGGCGCAGCTTGCGACGGCAAAGGCGGAGCTGGGCAAGCCTTTTCCGCAGGAGGCGGAGCTGAAAGAAAAATCCGCGCGGCTGGCGGAGCTGAACGCGGAGCTGAACATCGACGACCGGACGCCATTGGAACAGGCGGCGGAGAATGTGGTGGCAAAACGCCCCTCCGTCCTCGGCAAGCTGAAAGCGCCCTGCGTCCACGGCGCTGGGGAAAAGAAAAAATCTCACGAACAGGAGGCACGATGAATATGAACGAGGCATTACAGCAATCGTTATACGACAAGCTCTCGCGGGAGCAGGACAAATACCGGGACTGGCTGAAGGGCCAGCCCCCGGAGGAAATCCTCCATCACAGCTATGAATACACCGTGCGGGAGGATATTTTGATGAGCATGGAGGAGCTGACGCTCAGCGAGGCGGAAACGCGGGCGCTGCTGCTGTCCCCCTCGCCCATGGCGATCCTCTATGATAAGTTCTCCGATCTGGAAACCGGCTACATGGACACGATCCGCGACAGCATCGAGGACACGGCAAAGGACGAAGCAAAAAAGCTCCGTGAGCTGCCGGTTTATCCCTATCCCGCCGATCACGCGCGGGAGAATGGGGAGCTGGACGTTTACCGCGCGTCCTTCCGCGCCAATGTGAGCTGTAAGGACGCCATTGAAGCCGCCATCCGGGACAATTACCATGACAACCGCCTTGACACTACGGCGGTGGGACAGGTGGCGGAGCAGTTCGGACAGGAGCGGATGCTCTACGTCCTGGCGGCAACCGTCCGCCATTTTGATTACGACGGGCGCATCTCGCGGGACAACAAGCGCTGGGCGAATACCATCCCCGTCTATGAAAACAAAGACGGCATGGATAGCGACCGCTCGGTGCAGTTTGTGGTCAGCTCCCACCCCGGCCTGACGGACCTGTTTCTCACACAGGCGCGGCACGAGCAGCGGCTGCGCCAGCCCCTCACCGCCGACGAGATCAAAGCGGAGGCGGCGCGGCTGCTGCGCAAGCTGCAAGAGCCTGTGCAGCCCAACAGCCCCGGCGGAACGCATTTCATGGCAGAGGTTTCCCGTGACTTCATGGAACGCGCCGGAACAAAGGACACGGCGGCGCTGCAAAAGCTGCTGCCCTTTTCCACCCTTGCCCTCACGACCCTCAAAGACCGCAGGGGCGTGTTTGCCATGATCGGCAAGGACGAGGATCGCAGCCAGAGCCTCCGGCGTCCCTCCGTCCGCTCCAAGCTGCAACAGGCTTCGGCGGAGCAGAAGCAGCCTGCCGCAAAGAAGAAGGATTTGGAGCTGTGACATGGCGAAGCGGAAACGGGACATCCAGCTTAAAGTCCGTGTGACGCCGGAGGAACGGGCGATGATCGAGGCGAAGATGGCGCAGCTCGGCACGACGAACATGGGCGCATATCTTCGGAAAATGGCCATTGACGGCTATGTGGTGAAGCTCGATCTGCCGGAGCTGCGGGAGCTGGTTTCGCTGCTGCGGTATTCCTCCAACAACCTCAATCAGCTCACGCGGCGGGTGCATGAAACGGGGCGCGTTTACGCCGCAGACATGGATGATATACTCCAAAATCAGGAGCGGATCTGGCAGGCGGCAAGCGGTATCCTTTCCCGGCTTGCCGCCATCAAATAATGGGGTATTTATCCCATGCGGGGCGGCTTGCTGCGAGGTAAGCCGCCCCTGCTTTTTTGCGGTTCGGCATCCTTGCAGGGCAAGGCAGCTTCCTGTATGCTGAAAGCAGAAACAAACAAAACTGGAGGGATATTGATATGCGTTTCCTTTTGAAAATCCTCTTTGCGCCCATCCTCGCGGTGCTTGCCGTCGTCACATGGTTTTTCGTGTTCGTTGTCAGTCTGTCCAGCGGCATCCTCTGCATCCCCGCCGCCATTCTCGGCTTCTTCGGTCTGTTCATAATCTTTGTGGATTCCGTCAGCTACGGCGCGGGGCTGCTGGTGATCGCGTTCCTCATAAGCCCCTACGGACTGCCCATGCTGGCGACATGGCTACTGGCAAAGCTCCACGTCCTGCGCTACGCGATTCAGGACAGGATTTACGGGTGATACATTTTTAGAAACGCGCAAAACATTTTGAAAAGCTATATTTTTGTGCAATTTCAGAAACGCCATATTACACAGCAAGCGCGGGGCATATCGCCCCGCGCTTGTTCATTTATTCGATCTCGTAGTCCTCGCTGTCGTCGGCCTCGCCGGTGGTGCAGGTGAAGCACAGGTACGTCCCCGTGACGCCGCTGCCTGCCGCCCAGATGGGCGCGCCGCAGATCATGCACCTTGCGCCGTTTCTTTTGGCAGCAAGAGCCTCCCGCAGCGAGGCGATCAGCTCCTTACGGTTGGTATCCTTGTTGTTTTTTACTACGCCGTCCGCAAATTCTTCAATGGAAATATAGGTGAACATATCAGTCCTCCGATTTAACCGCAACATATTTCTGATTGCGGCTGTTGGGCTTGTCGGGAATGGTCATGCGGAGCTGTCCGCTTTCCAGCAGAGGCTTGAGGTGTGCTTTAATAAAATGGTTCTTGTTTTTCAGTCCACACATGGTCATGATTTCTTCACGGCTTTTAGGCTGCGCACAGAAAGCCAAAATCGTTGCGACTGTGCTGGTGTCTGTGGTGCTATCTGTGGTGGTGACTGGTGTGGTGCCACCACAGTTGCCGCCTAACTTCGTATTCCGAATCGTGGCATAGAGCATGAACGCCTCTACTTTGTATTCCGGCTGCGGCAGACCGGCGGCCTCCATGACCTCATAGAGCCGGTCTACACCCTCGCCGAACTCCTGCACATATTCGTACTCATGCAAAAACTGCGCGATTTTCGGGTTGCGGGAAAAGTGAACGTGACGCATATTGTTCAGCCGCACGATTCCCGGCAGAGTGCCGGGGCTTTCCACAGTGATCCGGTCGTCGAACATCTTGATTTGGATGTCGGTCCCTTTGATGCTGTAATCGCGGTGCGCAACGGCATTGATGATAAGCTCCTTCCACGCGAACTCCGGGTATTCCGACTCCGTGACAAAGCGCGTATCCGCGCCGAGGTAGGTGCGCTCCTTGATCTGGCTTCCCACAAACTCCAGCGCTTTCTCTGTCACCTGAAGGATGCGCCCCTCAAACATCACGTCCTTGATGACGTTCATCCTTGCGCCGACCTTTGCCTCTGTTCCTTCGTAACGCACGAAGCGGATACGGGCGCGGGGAAAGAAGTGCTTCGGATTTTTGCCGAACAGCAGCATGGCCGCCGCGCTGACTTCCTCTTTTCCGCTTCTTTCGGAGAGAAATTCCTTGTTCTCCCGAAGGTATTCCTCCGGGCTTTTCCGATAGCCGATCCTTGAAGTAAACTCCCTGACAAAGCCGAGGTCAAGGTCGTCCAGCCCTGCATCGGGAACCGGCATGTCTTCAAAATACCGCGTTCCCTTTGCATACATAAGCTGCAAGCGCTCCTCAAAATTCAGCTTCTTGGATTTGTCCCCGACGCGGAAGAAAACCTCGTCCGCCTGATTCGCGTGAAGGTCGCTGCTCTGCAAGACTTCGATCAGCAGGATGTGGTCGGGCTTTCCGTTCCTGTTGGTGCAGGACAGCCGCTCCGTTTCCACCCGCACGGAGGGCTTGCAGAAGTCAAACGGCGCGCGCAGCAGCTCATTGATATTCTCTGCGTAGCTGTCAATTCCGGTAATTGTTCCGTCGTCCTCTACGCCAACAGCGATCACGCCACCGTCCGCGTTGGCAAATGCAATCAGGTGAACGGCAAGGGCTTTCGCGTCAATCCGCGCGCTCTTGCGGTCAAAGAGCGGCGATTCCACCGCACTGCAGATTTGTTCGATTGTCAACTTGCAGTTCATGCATCCGCCTCCTTATCATAAAAATCCAAGTTTATTTCAGTATAGCATACGATAGCGCCACCATGCAAGAAAGTGGTTTGATTATACAGAAGTGAAATTTAAAAACTGCATGGACTACCATAGGAAATATGGTAGTCTTCCCAATATATGATTAGGATTGCATTCTACAAATCTGATTTAAGCCCATCAGGCTCATCGTTTGGCTCGACCATAGGGCCGCATGGAATCTTGATCATGGGACGGGCTATTGGCGGTATATCCAGTTTGGAGCATGCAATATCTACGCTATATTTTCTGTTAATCTTTCTGAGCTTATTATGTGTAATAAACTCTTTTTGGCCACTCACAATTGTATATCCGTGTTCCCGCAGCTTTTGCCTGACTGCCTGTGCTTCCTGTTTGGAAAAATGCCAACTCTCTAATATCATATGATCAAACATGTTCTGAGAAAATTGATGTGAGTTTTTAATCCTTTCCATGTACTCTGTGATCTGAGGAATGTCATCATGAGGGTAAACCTTATTGCCGCGATCCATTTCCTCGAAAATCCATCTACAGAACTCCTCGTCATGCTCGAATCGGAATTTGTCAAACAGTGGATCCTTGAGCATATCGTATTTTTCATCCTTGACCAAAAGCATATAGCCATGTTGGGCACTGCAACGCATAAATGGCTGATAGCCAATCGGAGCGATTAAATCAAGCTCCGCACGTTCATCTGA